>Ga0208495_1000017_pt1 | contig 154391 bp, 150 predicted proteins | sample CryBogmetaGMA14M_FD_184551 | JGI IMG/M metagenome (GOLD analysis project Ga0208495, IMG submission 184551) | Freshwater microbial communities from Crystal Bog, Wisconsin, USA - MA14M (SPAdes) | ecosystem: Environmental > Aquatic > Freshwater > Lake | place: Crystal Bog, Wisconsin, USA...
AATCATGTTCCTTTCCGTCCCGTCATGAGAAAAACGGTAAACTCCACCATCTTCCCATCATGAATAGGTTTCATAACAGTAGCTGCTGTCCGGTGCCTTACATTTTCAAACCCCGCCTCGATAAATAACCGGCACAGTCTGTCACGATCAAATCCGAAATGGATAACCCCTCTATTATCGCTGTGAAAGAGACCTTCTTCCGGATCTAAATCTGCAATGCACAAATAACCTGATGGCAATGCAACATGATAGAATTGATTGAGGGGAGCCTTGATTTCTTTAATATGGTGAAAGGTCATGCTGCTGACAATCAAATGATAACGACCTTCCAGGACATCGCCCTTTTCCATATCGAAGAATCGGGTTTTTACATTGGTCAGATTCTTTTTTTCTATTTTCTGTTTGAGGATATCTATCATCCCCTGTGAACCATCAACACCCGTAACAGAATGAAGGAAGGGTTGTAATTGGAGGGTGACAAGGCCTATACCACAACCGAAATCTAATGCATCCATATCGGAAGTCAATGCAACATCGTTTTTTATGGCGTCAGTAATGTCGGTGGCCAGCTTAACCCTGCCTGGCTCTTTATCCCAAGAAGCCGCCTCGCTGTCAAAATCGCGTTTTTCATCTTTAATCATAAGCACTCCCTATCGTTGCTGGATCATTCCTCATTATTTCGGTTTGTAATGTAGCATAACAGAAGAATACTGATAATAGAAACTTACAGAAGTAATCAAGCAACATATTTCTATCTACCGGGCATGATCTCTATGGATCAAGGTTGGAGAGATTAGAGGCAGCATAGAAAGGGTCGGTCTTGACCGATGGGGTGGCCGGTCAGGACGATCATTTGACGAAATATTTTTATGCCTTGGCGCGTGTAGATTTACCAGGACTTCTCTTCTTCTGGAGACGGGTTTTGCCATGCGTCCCCCGATGGATCTTGCCCCGCCTTGAACGTTGATCACCTTTACCCATTGAACAGTCTCCTTATCAAATATTTGTGAAGAGCATAACGATTCCTACCGATTTGTCAAGCCATTCCCGATCGGTGAGCTTTTTACCTTCTTTTTAACCAGAAAGTACAGGATCCCTTTTTCCTTCAAACTCCCTGCCAGTTGCTCTGCCTCCGGCCCGTCTCCGCAGAACAGATCAATCCTTCCCGGTCCCTTAATTGCGGCTCCGGCATCCTGGTTGAGTACAAAACGCGAGAAAGGAACCCAAGACTGGACCTTTCCCTCCGGATCAAGCTGAGGTTTCTGGGCCTTCATGAAAGCGAGCGCCCCCTTTGGAAAAAAATCCGGGTCGGTAGCAATGGACCGGCCGGATGTAACGGAGAACTGCAAAGCGCCCATCGGACCGTTCTCCACTCTCTGAAAAAATATATATCGTTCGTTGAAATTAAAGATTTCCGCACACTCCTCCGGATGTTCCCGGAGGTAGTTTTTGATATTCTGATAGGCCATGTCGCGCTCGGTGATCCTGCCATGGTCCAACAAAAACCTGGAAATGGATTTAAAAGGCCTGCCATTGGACTGGGCGAAGCTCACGCTGATGATCTGACCATCGGGCATCCTGATCTTTCCCGAACCCTGGACATGCAGTTGAAAGAGTTCAAGGGAATCATCCACCCATACCATTTCAAGATGGCGACCTCTGAGTACGCCTTTTTCGTCAATGTCCCTGCGGCTGTAATAGGGAACCAGATCGCCCTCCTCCAGCCGGCCGATCCTCTGTCCGTTTTTGACTTTTTTATTGACATCGTTGAGATGGACGACGATCAGATCATCCGGCGTTTCATAGACCGGATAACGGTATCTCTCCGTCATGACGGGAGAACCATTCAATAACGGCACATAGTATCCGGTAAAGAGCATGGTTCCTCTTTCATCCATGCCCGCGGCCTGATAGAACTCGAAAGATTCCCTGATTTTTTTTGTCTTGATTCCCACCGCGTCGGGACGCTGCATGATTTCCCGGAAAAGTATCAGGGATTCCTTTAATTCGCCGGCGCTGACTTGACGGTTTCCAAAACGATAGGTCGCGGCGGGCACCCGCTCGTAATATTGAAGACTCCGGTCTATGGCGGCCTCTAAGGAAGGAAGATCCAGATCATCGAGCAATGAAAGGACGCCGTCTTCATCAATCAACGTCAAAGGGGCAGAAAATCTTTGCACGGGTTTTTCAAACAGGGCCGCACAGCCTGTAAACAACAGACTGACAGCCAGTAGAATCATGCAGAGAAGCAGGTGATTTCTATGCGTCGTCCTATTTTTCAAAGATCGATCACCATCGCCACTTCGTCACAGTAATCGGGGTACTTGGAGCACCGGAAGCAGTCAGAGAATATCTTTTCGGAGAGACTGGACCGTTCCACCTCTTTGAATCCTAGATGAACAAAAAAATCCTTTTTGTAAGTCAGGGTGAATATCCGGTAGAGCTGAAGTGTGATGGCCTCGGAGATACAGGCTTCTACAAGATTCCGGCCGATGCCCCGGTTTCGATATCCTTCCTCCACGTACAGGGAACGAACCTCAGCCAGATTCTCCCAGATGATGTTCATGGCGCAAATACCGGCGATGGTCACCGTTTCCTCATCAACATAGACAAAGAAATCCCGCAGACTTCCGTAGATATCCATGAGAGCGCGCGGGAGTACCTCCCCTTTCCCGGCTGAGATGTTAATCATCCGGTGGATCGTTTTAACATCACCGACTCGTGCTTTTCTCAACATCGTTCACATTCCTTTCCTGCCTGCCCTTTCCAGCATTTCCCGGGCGTGTTCTCTCGTTTTCTTTGTCAATTTCACCCCGCCGAGCATGCGGGTCATCTCGTTCAGTCGCTCTTCCCCGGACAGCATGTCGACACAGGTACTGGTTTTGCCGCCGGCCACAACCTTAGTGACCTGGTAATGCCGGTCACCAAAACAGGCAATCTGCGGCAGATGGGTGATACACAACACCTGATAATGCCGGGCTACGTCTCTAAGTTTCTCTCCGACAATTTCCGCCGTGGCCCCGCCGATGCCGCTGTCCACTTCATCAAAGATGATGGTCCCCACGAACCCGGCGCGGGCCAGAACCTTTTTCATGGCCAGAATGATCCGCGACAACTCTCCTCCAGAGGCAATACGATTCAAGGGTTTCAACGTTTCTCCCACGTTCGTGGAAAGATAAAACTCTGCGTCGTCCATGCCCCGTTCGTTATAATGTGCCTCTTCGCCATCTGCTTTAAACTGTACCTTAAATCTTGTGGCGGACATATTCAGGGCATGGATCTCCTTCTCGATCGCTTTTTCCAGCAGGGTGGCCTTTTCCCGCCGCTTCCGCGAGAGGAGATTCGCCTGTTCCCCCATCGTCGCTCTCTGGACGGCCAGCGCTTCGGAAACCCTTTCCATCTCCTCATCGACAAAGGAGATCTCCTTTAATTCGGTCTCCAAGGCGGATTTCCTGGCCAACACCGCCTCCAGCGTCCCCCCGTATTTCCTTTTGAGCCGGCCGATCAGTTCCAGGCGGTCATCAATAGCCTCCAGTCTTGCCGGATCGAGAGCCGCATGTTTCGTGTAATCACGCAGGGTCAGGGCCGCATCCTCCAATTGATAGTACAGGTTCTCCATGTCCTGTTCGGACAGGGACAGCGTGGTGTCAATTTTCTTGATTTCCCGGATATCCGCGATGACCCCACGAAGTTCCTCAAGAACACAACTGCTTTTTCCATAGAGCCGGTCATGGGCGCGAGCGGAGGATTCCATCAGTTTCTGAATATTGCTTAAACGTTTTTTCTCTTCCTGCAACGTGGTATCTTCACCGACGGCGAGCCCGGCATCCTCGATTTCCCGGAGTTGAAACCTCAGGAAATCCTCCCGTTCCGCCCGCTTCTCATTCATCGCCTGCAGCGATCTGATCCGGTCTTGCCGTGCCTGAACCTGGCCATAACATTCAGCGTATGCAGAGCGGATGGATAAAAGGTCGCCAAACTCATCCAGAATGTCGATGTGATGATCGGCATTCAGAATGATCTGGTGCTCATGCTGGCCGCAGATATTCAGCAGGGATTCACTAATCGCCGACAGGATGCCCAGTGTTGCGAGATGACCGTTAATATAAACCTTATTCTTGCCAGAGCGGGAGATGACGCGCCGGATCATCAGTTCATGTCCGTCATCAAAGCCCATCTCCTGCAACTTCCCTTGTAGCGCCGGATTTTTTCGGATATCAAAAAGAGCCTCGACCACCGCAGAATCCTCGGAAGACCGGATCATGTCCGCGGATGCACGGTCACCCAGCAGCAGGCTCACAGCGCCGATGATAATCGATTTGCCGGCCCCGGTTTCGCCCGAAATGACATTGAGACCGTCGATAAAAGAGACCGTCAGTTCATCAATGATGGCAAAATGTTTAATGTTTAATTCAATCAGCATCTGGATGATTCCCCGTCGGTAGGCCTCCCCAACCCAGTTTCGTCCTCAGGATCTCCAGATAATCCCGGTGCGGCGAGGCGACCAGGGTCGTCACATAGCGAGATTTCTGAACCCTGATGGTATCCCCTGATTTCAGGGTAAAAGACACCTGCCCATCCAGGGTCAGGGTAGCCCCTTGCTCTTTCGTCCAGAGAATGACTTTAACCCGGACATCCTCCGGCAGGATGACAGGCCGGTTCGTCAGGGTGTGGGCACAGATCGGATTGAGGATCATGGCATTCTGCTCCGGGAAAATGATCGGACCGCCGGCGGATAGGGAATAGGCCGTTGAACCGGTGGGCGTCGCGATAATCAGGCCATCGGCCTTAAAGGTGGCCAGATGCCGGTCATTGATGGCTGTTTCCAGTTCCACAATTCTGGAAAGGTTGGCCCGGTTGATGACCACTTCATTGAGCACAGTGCCTTCACCAACCGTCTCGCCGTGACGGTCGGCGACGACGTCGAGCATCATCCGCTTTTCCGTCTTGAAATTGCCCTCGATGATCATTCCCAGGGCATTGATCATTTCGTTTAAATTAACCTCAGTCAGATAGCCAAGCCCCCCGATGTTGATCCCCAGAATCGGGATGTTATATCCGCAAAAAGCACGGGCCACTCTCAGCATGGTCCCGTCACCGCCAAAGACCACGATGAGATCCACAGCAGCAGCCAGGTTACTTCGTTCCAGCCCTGTGGATTCGCCAATACGAATGGCAACAGCGTCATCCAGAAAGACCTGTAATCCCTGATGCAGCAGCCAGTCTCTCAGACGGATGACATAGGCCGAAGACTTTTCCTTGGCAATATTAGCGACAATACCGATCTTTTTTATATGCATGGCGAAACCTTGCAGTAGAATAACCGGATTTCTACCATAAATAAAGGGCTTTGCAAAACTGAATTTTGACTGAGGAACTTTTCATTCAACTTGACATCCCCCTGGAAACTGCGTAATGAGGTTCCACTCTTGAAGGAGGCATACATGGGATTATTAAAAGGCGCCTTAACCTTTTCACGATACCGGCTGATCGGTGACCTGCCGGATCAATTTTCCGAGCAAATCGATCAACAGATCCGGAAGTTCGCCTTCCAGAATTTGAAAAAAAGCGCTGAAGAAAAGATCATGGGCTGGACCAGTCTGGAAAACGTGTTGGATACGGATTTCCAGTATACGTCTTATGCCTGGGGTGACTATCTCATTTTTTCCCTGCGCATCGACCGGTGGATCGTTCCCGCTTCCCTGCTTAAAATTCGCATTTTGGAAGCAGAAAAACAATCTCTCACCGAAACAGGCCAAAAGAAAATTGACAGATACCGGCGTGAGGACATCAGGGAAAGGGTTCGTCTCGACCTTCTGAATCATACCCAGCCTGTTCCCGCATTTTACGAAATCTGCTGGTCTGTTTCCGAACAGTCTGTACTGTTCACCTCACTGTCCGACAAAGTGATCGATGATTTTCAGGATTTATTCAAGCGGTCTTTCGATAGGACCCCCTGTCCGTTTGTCCCCTGGGATCAGCAGTTTATGGACCCGGGGACCGCCGTGAAAATGACCACGCCGGAAATGGACATGAAATTTCCAGGAAGGGAATTTCTGACCTGGCTGTGGTTTAAAAGTGAAGAGCGCAACGGCATGATCACCCTTCCTGACAGCAGCGAGACAGAGGTGATCTTCGTGCAAAGGCTGGTCCTGGAATCGGGTGACGGGGAATACGCGGAATCCGTGGTCTGCCAGGGCTTACATGCCGATCTAAAGGAGGGCAGGGAAGCCCTGCGCCGGGGTAAGAAAATAAAAGAGGCGCGCCTGAAGCTTTCCAGAGACGCGGCTTCCTGGGAATTTACCTTCAAAGCGGACCGGTTTCAATTCCAGTCTCTGAAACTTCCCCTCATCATGGACCGTGATGAGGAACAAGATGACCAGAGCGGCCGGGTCCTGGAGCGCCTTTATCTGCTGGAAACAGCCATCCGTACCATGGATCAGCTCTTTGCGCTGTTCCTGAGTCTCCACCTGTCCGATCAGTGGCCGAAGGAATGCATCCGCCTGGAAAAATGGCTCCGGCAGGCCGTAGATAAGCCTTGACATCATTGACAATATTTGGATGATGGACGTCACAGTAAATCCTGAAAAAGGAGGATCCTCATGAATTTGAAAACAGTAGGCCTTTGCATTAGTGTCATCGTTCTTCTTGCCTCCACCACCCTTGCCTTCGCCGTCACCCCGGGGGAGTCCCTGAAAAAAAACTTCCCTAATATTCCCGTCGACAGTATCACGCCATCCAATGTCTCCGGACTTTATGAGGTGATCGCAGGCCAGCAGGTTTTCTATTATGCACCTGACGCAGAATGCATTGTTGGCGGTCCGATCGTCACCAAGGAAGGAAAAAACCTCACCAAGGAAAAACAACAGGAGCTTGAACAGAAGCGCATGGCGGCGATGGCCCTGAAAATCAAGGACCTCCCGCTGGACAAAGCGGTGAAGATCGGCAAGGGAAAAAATCAGGTTATCGAGATTACCGATCCGGATTGCCCTTACTGCCGAAAGGCCGCTGAATTTTTCACCGGTCGCAAGGATGTGACAAAATATGTTTTCCTCTATCCGCTCGACATGCACAAACAGGCGGAAGAAAAGGTCCGCTACATTCTCTGCGCCAAGGACAAGGCCAAAGCCTATGAGCAGGCCATGACCGGGAAGCTGGATGATATGAAATTCAAGGTATGCAAGGATGCCAGCGTCGATAAGCTGGTCAAAACCCATAAAGACGTGGCTGCCCAGCTCGGTGTCACCGGAACACCGTTCTTCTTCATTAACGGCCGGCCGGTAGTCGGTGCGGACATCCCCATGATCGAGAGACTGCTGGGATCCAAGGATGAAAAGTAGGAGACCCTATTCATTAGTTCGTCATGGAGAGAAAAAAGCGGGATTTTACGACTTGCGGGACACATTACCTTGATTTGTGAGGTCTTCTTAACGTCAGGACGTGATGGATGCATTTGGGTATTTCATCCTGATAATGGGTCACATAAAGAAGGTTCGTATCCGTGCGGGCACCGATCTTTTCAATCATGTCCAGGACCCGTCTGCGGTTTTCCTGGTCGAGTCCCTGGCAGGGTTCGTCAAGGATGAGGATATCCGGTGATTTCACCATAGACCGGGCTAAGAGTGCCATTCTCTTCTCTCCATAAGAAAGTTGGGTGAACGTCCTGTCAGCGATAGGCAATAACCTGAAGAACTGAATCCATCGACGGACACGCTGGTGTTGTTGGGTGGTTAGTTTCCTGTAAAGGCCGACGGAATCAAAAAAACCGGATGCCACGACATCATAGGTCATGATCTCGTTTCTATAGCGAGTCTGAAATTCAGACGAGATCATCCCGATTCGCGCCTTGACATCCCAGATACTCTCACCTGATCCTCTGCGTTTTCCAAATAAATAAATTTCATTAGCATAGGCTTGTGGATGATCTCCGGCAATCAGGCTTAACAGCGTGGTTTTCCCCGAACCGTTGGGGCCGACGATCGCCCAGTTTTCGCCACGCTTCAGCATCCAGTCCAGGTGATCGATAATCTGTACATCTCCATATTTCACGGCAACGCCTTTCATTTCCACGAGTATTTCCTGATTCTGTGAGGAAGAATTTATACCATCGGACACACTTCTGCGCACCGGAGGAAATGAGATGATTTTTTTCTCATCGTATAGACGGCCCATCTGTTCTCCTGTCAGGATATCGTGACGCTTCCCCTGGAGAAAGACCCTTCCTTCTTTGACACAGAGCACATGAGAGATGCATGGGAGTATTTCTTCCTTACGGTGGGTGACAAGAATGAGCTGCATTCCCTGTCTCACCAATGCACCGATGGATTCTTTCAATCGCTCCCGCGAATCAACATCGATTCCGACGAAAGGTTCATCCAGGATCAAAATCACCGGAGATTTTATAAGAGCCCGGGCGATGAGCACCTTTCTCATTTCCCCCGTGGAGAGATAGCAAATATTTCGGTCCAGAAGATAGCGGATTCCCAGAAGGTCGACAATCCGCTCCAATTCAGGATGCCCGTCACCTTCATCATCTTCGCCCGCAAGAATCGTTGATCTTGCTTTTTCAAAGTCATTCAGTTTGTGGGCAAAATAGCGTGCCCCATCTTGAGATTCTTCCCTGGCGATCAAATGTTCCTGGAGTTCGGATGAAACGTAACCGATGATTTCAACCGGACGATTGGAAAAATGATAGGTGATGCTGCCCCGGACATAGGGGATGTCACCGATCAGAACCCTGACGAGTGAAGATTTACCGGCTCCGTTGGGTCCAAGGATCGCCCAGTGCTGGCCAGTCAGAATTTCCCATGAAGTTTGGGGAAGAATAAACTTGTCACGGATGCGGATCGTGATGTCTTGAATCGTGATCATGGGCTTCTCTTCGCTACTCAAATAATCCATCCTGTCAGAATATTCCTCTTTTACAGATGAACGCACCGTTGCTTATAAAGGGTCATGAGGCATATTTCAACTTCAAAGTGACCCGATCAGATCATTTAGAGCATGATGAGACAATTAAAAATATTCAAATCGCATGAGACATGATAAATACTTAGATGATCAGTATCTCATCTGGCATGTAAAGGTACCCTACTTTTAAAAATATGGCCTTGAACGCAACAACTTCCGCCCGTCCGAAAGGTTTGAAGCTGATTTTCCGGACACTGCGCTATCGAAATTACCGTCTCTTTTTTGCCGGGCAGTGCATATCCCTGATTGGCACCTGGATGCAGCAGATCGCGTTGAGCTGGTTGGTGTATCGCCTGACTCATTCTGTCTTCCTGTTGGGAATGGTTGGTTTTGTCAGTCAATTTCCCACATTTTTATTTGCCCCTTTTGCAGGCGTCCTGTCTGATCGATGGAATCGCCATCATATTCTGATTTTTACACAATCGATGTCTATGCTGCTGGCCATGACGTTGGCCGTTCTTGTTCTGACGGGGGCCATTGCCGTCTGGCATATTCTCTTATTAACTCTGTTCCTCGGTTGTGTGAATGCCCTGGATATCCCCACACGACAGTCATTTGTCATCTATATGATTGATCAAAGGGAGGATTTAGGAAACGCCATTGCCTTGAATTCTGCCCTGTTTAATGGTGCCAGGTTTTTAGGGCCTTCTGTTGCAGGTCTCTTGATTGCCGCTGTTGGCGAAGGGATTTGTTTTCTCCTCAATGGACTCAGTTATCTGGCTGTTATTGCGGCCTTACTCTCCATGAAGCTGTCACCTGTCCACGCCGAAAGCATGAAAGCAAACATGCTCCATGATTTTAAAGAAGGATTGGCCTATACCTTTGGTTCGGAGCCGATCCGATCTATTCTCCTTCTCCTTGCCTTAACCAGCTTCATGGGTGTTCCTTATGCTGTGCTCATGCCTGCCTTTGCCAGAGACATCCTCCATGGAGGTCCCCATACCCTCGGCTTTCTAATGTCGTCAACCGGAGCGGGAGCCTTGTTTGGCGCTGTTTATCTTGCATCGCGAAGAAGTATTATCGGCCTGGGGAAAATCATCCCAATCACAGCAGGCATTTTTGGTATGGGACTCATTGGATTTTCTCTTTCCCGCATCTTGTGGCTCTCATTACTTCTGATGTTCATTGCCGGCTTTGGCATCATGGTTCAGGTTGCATCCAGCAACACGCTATTGCAGACCATTGTGGATGATAACATGCGTGGCCGGGTGATGAGTTTCTTTGCCGTTTCTTTTATGGGGATGGCGCCTTTTGGCAGTTTATTAGCCGGTAGTCTGGCCGGTATGATGGGTGTTGCCAACACGCTCATGCTGGGAGGAATTTGCTGTGTGATGGGTGCAACCGTTTATGCGCGAAAAGGTTACGCTTTTCTCAATCCTCCCCACAAACCATTCTAGATTTTCCGTTGAGAAGCGTGAATATTTTTCAAGATCCTCTGGTCAACTATGACAGGAAGTATTTCTTATCGCCTGCCCCATACCCTGTGGACATCAATTTCGAGAAGTGTTATGGTCACCAAAGAATGGAAATGCCGGGCTAACACCCCATGGAAATCAATGAATGAGAGCTTTGTATCAACATGAAAAATGGTTTGTAAGCGGCGAATCCAATGTTTTTTCCATTCAGCAGGCAGGTATAACATTTGCGCATTCGTGTTTGTTTTACGCATCCTCCTGGTCGCGAAAAAGATTTTTTCAGCCGCGGCAAACCCATTTTTCAAAGATCTCCGCTCATAAAGCTTGGCCGGAAACATCAGGTAAGACAAAATGTTGACAAATCAACAGCTTAATAAATATGCGGATGTCCTACTCTGGGGATTGAAAACAGCCCGAAAAGGGTCTTTCAAAAAGAATGAGGTCATCCTCCTGCAATACGATCCCGCCGCTGTCAGGCTCGCGGAAATTCTCTACGAAAAGATACTGGAGCGGGGGATGAATCCCGTTCAACGCCTGGGCCTCACCTTCGGGATGGAGCACCGCTTTTACCGGAAAGCCAATGACAGGCAGCTTGTGTTCCGGGCTCCCGGAGAGAAGGAACTCTACGAAAATCTGAGCGGAAGAATCTTTCTCCGCGCACCGGATTCTCTCACCCACCTGAAGGATATCGAGCCGGTCAGAATCGGAAAGGTTCTGATCGCCAGAAAACCTCTCCGCGACATTCTCAATCGGCGTGAAGAGAAGGGATTGTATGGTTGGACCCTCTGCACATTGCCCACGACCGAATTGGCCCGACAGGCGAAAGCAACGCTTCGAACCTACACGGAGCGGATTGTTCGAGCCTGTTATCTGGACCGGGAGAATCCTGTCCAGGAGTGGGAATTGATCCATCAGAAGATCAGCAGGATCAAGAAGTGGCTCAATGGCCTGAAGGTGAGGTATTTCCAGATCGAATCCCGGAGTATGGATTTGAAGATCACACCGGGAGAAAAGAGAAGATGGGCCGGCGTCTCCGGCCATAATATCCCGAGCTTCGAAATTTTTCTCTCCCCGGACTGGCGGGGAACCGAGGGGACTTACTTTGCAAACCTGCCCTCATACCGAAGTGGGAATTATATCCAGGAGGTGCGCTTGACCTTTGCGAAAGGATCGGTTGTCAAAATTGAGGCGGAGGCTGGCCGGGACTTTACCGTCAAACAACTTGCCATGGACCAGGGAGCCAAAAGGATCGGCGAGTTTTCTCTGACGGATAAGCGGTTTTCCCGGATCAACCGCTTTATGGCCGATACGCTCTTCGATGAGAACTACGGCGGGAATCACGGTAATTGCCATATCGCCCTGGGTTCCTCCTATACCGATACCTATGACGGCAACCCGGCAGACATGACAAAGGAACGGAAGAAGAATATGGGCTTTAACGACTCCGCCCTCCATTGGGATCTCGTCAATACGGAACACAAGACCGTAACAGCCTGCCTGACCTCCGGTCACAAGGTCATCGTCTATGAAAATGGCATCTTTACTCATCAAGGGGAGGACTTTCCATGAAAGGGATTCTCATTCGCTGGCTTATTTTAACGGTGGCCATCCTGTCCGCCGCCTATCTTCTGGATGGCATGGAGGTTCGAGGCTTTACCTCAGCCTTCTTTGCCGCGGCGGTGCTGGGCATTCTGAATGCCATTCTGCGGCCCATCCTGATTATCCTGACCCTGCCCCTGAATATTTTGTCCCTGGGTCTTTTCACCTTTGTCATCAATGCCTTTTTACTCAAGATGGCCTCGGGGGTGATTCCCGGCTTTGAGGTCCATGGATTCTGGCCCGCGCTATTCGGTTCCCTGATCATCAGTCTGGTGAGCTGGCTGTTAAGTTCATTGATCAATGATCGCGGGCGGGTCGAGGTGATCGACCTGAAAAAAAGGAGCGGCGACCGATGGGAGTAGCGGGTGTACTGGATCTGACGCCGGCCATGCGGCAGTACATGGACATCAAGCAGAAGCACCAGGACTGTATCCTTTTTTTCCGGATGGGTGATTTTTATGAAATGTTCTTCGAGGACGCCATCACGGCTTCAAAAGTACTGGAAATTACGCTGACCTCCAGAAACAAGGGAAAAGAGGACAGCATTCCGCTCTGCGGCTTTCCCTATCATGCTGCCTCATCCTATATCAGGAAACTGATCGACAAGGGCTTCAAGGTGGCCATCTGTGAGCAGGTGGAAGATCCGAAACAGGCGAAGGGGGTCGTGAAAAGGGAGGTCGTCCGGGTGGTCACCCCAGGCCTGGTTCTCGATAGCGATAATCTCGATGCCAAGGAAAATAATTTTCTCGCTGCCCTGTATCTTTCTGACAATCGTTTTGGTCTGGCTTTTCTCGATATCTCGACGGGCGAGTTCCGGGTTACGGAATCACAGGACGCTGATTTTTTGTTGACGGAAATCAGCGGCCTTGATTTTCGTGAGGTGCTCATCGAGGAACGGACAAAGGAAAACAGACTCCTGAAGACCTTTTTTAGAGAAAAAGATAACTGCCGCATGAATGTATTTTCATCCGATTACTTCGATTATGATCAGGCGGCTGTAAATCTGAAGCATTACTTTTCCGATGAACAGCTTGATCAAATCGCGATGGATCGATATCCGGCCATGGTCTGTGCAGCAGGCGCTGTTCTGCGATATGTCGAGGAAACCCAGAAAGATCCATTGAGCCATATCAACAACATTCAGTGGTATCAAACGGATCATTATCTCGTTCTGGACGATATTGCCAAGAGGAACCTGGAATTATTTTCAACACTTCAAGACGACAAAAAGGAGGGAAGTCTTTTTCACCTCCTCGACCAGACGATCACGGCCATGGGGGGCAGGCGTCTCCGGTGGTGGCTTTCCTATCCGCTGGTATCGCCGGACAGAATTATGGAAAGACTGTCCGCCGTATCGGAGATCAAAGAGCATCATCTTATCCGGGAAAATCTCCGTAAAATCCTGCATCGCGTTTATGATCTGGAAAGGCTGGGCGCCAGGATTGCCATGGGGGTGGCCAATGCCCGGGACCTGATCGCCCTGAAGGTCTCCCTGCAAACCCTGCCGGCTATAAAAAACGCCATCGGTGGATTGTTATCGGCTATGCTCTCATCCGTCCGTGAAGGTATCGATGAAATGGCGGATATGTGCGACCTGATCGAAAAATGTATTTTGGATGATCCGCCGCTGACCCTTCGTGAAGGCGGCATGATCAAAGAAGGGGTTGATCCCGAACTGGATCAGCTGATTTCGATGACACGGGATGGAAAAAAATGGATCGCCGCCCTTGAGGACAGGGAGCGTAAACGAACGGGGATCAACTCACTGAAGGTTGGATTTAATCAAGTTTTTGGTTATTACATTGAAGTCACCAAAGCCAATGCCGGTCTTGTACCGGACGACTACATCCGGAAACAGACCCTCGTGAACGCCGAACGGTACATCAATCAGGAACTCAAGGGTTACGAATACACGGTTTTGAACGCGGAGGACCGGCGGAAACAGAGGGAATACGATCTGTTTATCGATATCAGAAAAAGCATCGCAAAGGACATCAGAAGAATCCAGACCACAGCATCGAAAATCGCGGATCTGGACGCCGTCGCTTCCCTGGCGGAAGTGGCCGAACGAAACAATTATTGTTGTCCCCTGGTGAACGATGAAAATGCGATTGAAATCATTGAGGGACGGCATCCCGTGGTCGAAAGGATGCCTCTGCCGACCAGCTTCGTTCCAAATGACATAACCCTTGACCTGGACAAAAACCGCTTCCTCATCATCACCGGGCCTAATATGGCGGGGAAGTCCACCTATATCCGGCAGTGCGCCCTGATTGTCCTGATGGCTCAGATGGGAAGCTTTGTTCCGGCCGTTAGAGCCCGGATTGGCGTGGTGGACCGGATATTCACGCGTATTGGCGCCGCGGACAGTCTGAGCCGCGGTCAGAGCACCTTTATGGTCGAAATGAATGAAGTGGCGAATATCCTGAAACATGCCAGCCGGAGAAGCCTGATTATTCTCGATGAGGTCGGGCGCGGCACCAGTACCTTTGACGGACTCAGTATCGCCTGGGCCGTGGCAGAATATCTCCATGACGCAGGACATCTGGGGGCCAGAACCCTTTTTGCCACCCATTACCACCAGCTCACAGACCTGGCCGTCACGAAGGAAGGAATAAAGAACTTCAATATCGCCGTCAAGGAATGGGGGGACCGGATTATCTTTCTCCGCAAGATTATGGAAGGCGGAACCAACCGCAGCTACGGTATTCAGGTAGCCCGGATCGCAGGAGTTCCCGATGAAGTCATTTCAAGAGCCCGGGAGATTCTGAACAACCTGGAAAAAGGAGAGTTTGATGAAGCGGGCATGCCGAAGATCGCCCGCGGTAAAAAACAGGATCAGAAAAACAGAAATCAGCTCAGTCTCTTCATCGATGACAATGTAGCCATTATAAACGACATCAAAGCATTGGATATCCTGAAGATGACCCCTCTGGATGCACTCAGCCGGATCAGCCAATGGAAGGAAAAACTTACTTGATGCAGACCCGTCTCACCTGCTTGAAGTCTGTAGAACCACTGATCGATTTCACGATCCCATCCTGAAGCAGGGTTGTCATGCCTTCGGCAGCGGCGACTTCCCGCATCTCTTCCACCGTCGCATGCTTTTGAATCAGCCTTTTCATCGTGTCGGTGCCAATAACCAGTTCGTGAATACCCATTCGTCCTTTATATCCTGTTTTGTCGCAGACATCACAACCCTTCGGTCGGTACATCATAAAATCATCCGTGTAAGCAATATTGAGTTTTTCAAACGGTTCCCGGCCATAGCTTTCCACAATCTCCTCAAATTCGGCGGGGGTCGGGTGAAAGGTTTCCCTGCAGTTTTTACAGAGCGTCCGTACGAGTCTCTGCGCCAGGATGCCCAACAAGGCATCCGCAAAATTCAAAGGATCAATCCCCATATCCAAGAGTCTGACAATGGTTTCGGGGGCACTGTTCGTGTGAAGGGTGCTGAAAACGAGATGTCCGGTCAGGGATGCCTCTACACCCGTCCTGGCGGTTTCAAAATCGCGCATTTCACCGACCATGATCACATCGGGGTCGGCCCGGAGAAACGCTCGCATGGCCGCGGCAAAGTCAAAACCGATCTTGGGCTGCACCTGCACCTGGCGAAGGCCATACTGGGTTATTTCTACGGGATCTTCCGCTGTCCAGATCTTCCGGTCCGGTGTGTTGATATGACGAAGGGCGGCGTGCAGGGTTGTCGTCTTACCGGAACCGGTGGGACCCACCACCAGGATCATGCCATAGGGCTTACTAAGAATATTGAGCATTCCCTTGTAATTACGATCTGAAAGGCCCATGACCTCCATGGGCATTGTTTCACCCTTTGCAAGAATTCTCATGACGACATCCTCCACGCCTCCCTGCGTCGGGATCGTCGCAACGCGCAATTCGATTTCTTCACCATTGGGCCTCTTGAACTTGATCTTACCATCCTGCGGTATACGCCGGATGGTGATGTCCAGGTTGGACATGATCTTGATCCTGGAAACCAAGGCCGCCCTGTAGCTGTAGGGAAGCGATTGATAAAGGGCACAGTCGCCATCAACCCGGTAGCGGACCTCAACATTCTTTTTACCTACATTGGGTTCAATATGAATATCGGAACTGCGACGGTTAAAGGCATCATTGATAATTTTATTCACCAGCTGCATGATCACGCTGTCTGACTCTGTGATCACATCCCCTTCGTCCTCTTCAGCATCCTCTTCCGAATCCAGTCTTCCCAGGAGATCCGTGATGGTGGATTCATCTTCCGGTGACTGGTAGAAGTAGTTGATATACTTTATGATATCATCCGTAAATGCGACATCATATTTAACAGCCTTCGTCTTCAGCAGGCTTTCAATCGTATCTCTTTTCAGAATATTATTGGGATCATCCACAATGACCCGGATGGTCCCCTCAACCTTTTCGAGGGGAACCCAGAGTTCACGGCGAAGATAATCTTTTTTCAAGTTCCTCAGCAGGTCTCCAGGAATGGGCTGCTTATCATTGAACTGAACGAACTTACATCTGAAGAACTCTTCAAAGCCTTTCCCGATTTCCTCCCTGGAAATCTTGTATTTTCTCATCAGGAAGGTTTCCATCGTTTCCTTTTGTTCTCTCGATTCCTCCCATGCGCTGTCCAGATCAGCTTCCTTGATCCGCCCTTGTGTGATGAGATAATCAAACTTTGTCTTTCTTCTCCTGGCGAACCGTTCCTGGTTATAGAAAGCAATCCCCAGGACATCCGCAATCTCCTTGATGAACCCCACTTCCTCATCAGAGAAGCTACCCGAACCCCCCGGTTTTCTATTCAGGATCTGAATTACGCCCATGAGACTTTTGTTATAGAAGATGGGGGCGGCCAGGATCTGTCTGCTTTTGAAACCTGTTTTTTTATCCCAGCTGACATCAAAAGTGAGATCCTTGTGAATACTTTTCAGTGTGTTTGTGTCATATGCATCGGCTATATTGACACTATTTCCGGTGTTCGCCACATAGCCGGCAATACTCTTGTTGCTGATCGGCACCCGGATTTCCCTGATCTGAGATCCAGCAAGGAACATGGAATAAATTTCATTTTTTTTCACCTTGTCAACGACATAGATCGTAACCGCGTGGGCACTGAAAAGAGCGAGAATGCCATCTTTGAGATCCACCAGGATCTGTCTGATGTTTTGCGCTGCATTGATCCGGTTGGTAATATCCTGGAGTTGCCTGCGAAGGATCAACTGATCTTCCAGTTTATTGATATCTACTGAAGGTGTTGCGATCTGTTCAGCCATTGTCCGTTCTCTCTCCCTGTCAGTCTCCGGTAACGATTTTCGAGAAGTCCGCAATTCGATGAAACGACTCTGATATCTCCGCTAAAAGGGAAAGCCTGTTGAATCTGACCTTTTCGTCCTTTGCCATCACCAGCACAGCATTGAAAAAATCGTCCACAGGCTTTCTCAGACACGCCAGTTCTATCAGTGCTGATAAATAATCTCGACCGGCAATGTGTTTCATGACCGTCTCCCGGATTCCGACATAGGCTTCATAAAGATATTTCTCTGTCTCGTTCTCGAACAGGGCGGGATGGACAGAACCATTCTTGAAATCCTTGAGTATATTGCCGATACGTTTGAAAGCAATGGCCAGCGGTTCAAAATCCTTATGGGACTTGAAGGCTTCCATCGCTTCAATTTTTCTAAAGGATGTCACGATATCGGACGCACCGGAGGCAAGGACCGCATTCACCACGTCATAGGGATGACCTTGAGAAATCAGCAGGTTTTCGAACCGTGCCCTGAAAAATTCCAGGACATCGGTTCTAGTTTCTCCGGCGGCCCTTTTAACTTTATCCCCCAGGATCAACAAACTCTGATCGATCAGGTAATCCAGTTCAAGGGGATAGTTTTTATTCAGAATGATATTAATCACACCAATGGCCTGGCGTCTTAAAGCATAGGGATCGGCAGCCCCCGTAGGCATTAGGTTAACACCGAAGAATCCGACAATGGTGTCTGTCTTGTCGGCGATGCTGACAATAGCTCCCTCATCGGTTTCCGGGAGGGCACCGCCGGCGGAAATGGGTAAATAGTGTTCATAAATCGCCTGGGCGACGATTGGTTTTTCACCAGCCAGCAGCGCATATTCGCGACCCATGATCCCTTGAAGTTCAGAGAATTCGCAGACCATCTGGGTATCCAGATCAGCCTTGGCCAGAACGGCGGTCCGATCAACTGTTTCCTTCAATTCAGGCTTAATCCGGTCAGCAATGGCTGCTGCCAGTCTTCGGAACTGCATGACCTTTTCATAAGACGTCCCCAGCAGGGTGTGAAAAACCACTTTTCTCAAATCCTCAACACGCCGGTCCAGTGAAATCTTCTGGTCTTCTTTAAAGAAGAATTTCGCGTCGGCCAGACGGGCGCGAATGACTTTTTCGTTGCCACGGGCAACAACCGCGGGATCCCTTGCCAACGTATTATTAATCGTTAAAAAATAGGGCAGCAGACGCCCCTTTTCATCAACCACCGGAAAGTATTTCTGGTGAGACATCATGGAGGTAATCAATACTTCTTTGGGGAGTTTCAGGTATTCCCGGTCATAACTTCCGCAAACCACCGTTGGATATTCCGTCAGATAGGTAACCGTTTCTAAAAGCTCTTCATGATACAGGACCTGACCGGAAACAGATCTGGCGGCCTTTTCCATTTCTTCCAGGATGATTTTCTTTCTTTCCCCGGGATCGACGATAATAAAGTTTTTTCTTGTTTTGGCCAGGTAATCCTGAAGATTCTCGACCACCACATACTTGGGGCTCATAAAGCGGTGACCGAATGTTTTATGACCACTTTGGATATTTTCGATTTTGAATTGAATCGTTTTCCCACCATAGAGCGCAAGAATCCAGTGAATCGGCCTGGCAAAGCGCAATTCGTAATAGGACCAGCGCATGGATTTTTTAAAGGGAATGGCCGGAATAAATCGGGTGAAAATTTCGGGGAGGAGGTTTTTCGTCTCTTCGCCAATAATTTCCTTACGGGCGCAGAGATATTCCCCTTTTTCCGTGACAACCGTCTGAAGATCTGAAAATTCCAATCCCTGTCCTTTGGCAAAACCGACCGCGGCTTTGGTGGGGTTGCCGTTTTCATCGATGGCAACTCTTTTGGCCGGTCCCAGTTTTTCGATGATCTGGTCATCCTGTCTTTCGGCCACATCCGCCACAGAAAGACAAAGTCTTCTTGGTGTGGCCATGGTTCTGATTTCACCATACCGGATCCGCCGGCTGGCGAATTCTCTGCGGATCATCTCCGCCATATCCTTTTGCGCCCCCGGTAAAAAGGCGGCGGGAATTTCCTCGGTCCCGATTTCCAGCAAAAGTTCCTTACCCATTCACAATCCCCATTCCATCATTCATTCATTTTAACTTCAGCATTCAGCTTGGAATTTCCATGCAATCTCGTTTCAAGCACCCCTCCGAAAGTCTCAAATTCCCGACACTACTTTTTCCCCATCAAAGGGTATCTCATCTCTTCTCTTTGTTTCAGGAATCCTTCCGCACTCAGTCGGGCGAGGTTTCTGACCCTGCCGATATAACTGGTCCGCTCGGCAACGCTGATTGCACCGCGGGCATTCAGCATATTGAACGTATGAGAGCATTTCAAACAGTAATCATAAGTAGGCAGAACAAGTCCCTTTTCAGCCACCCGGAGCCCTTCAGCCTCATAGAGGCCAAAAAGCTTTCGTAACATCTCCACATCGGCGGTTTCAAAGTTATAAACAGACCATTCCACCTCACCCTGATGATGAACCTCTCCATAGGTCACACGGTCATTCCATTTCAAGTCGTAGACATTATCAATTCCCTGGATATACATGGCGATACGCTCGATGCCGTAAGTCAGTTCCGCACAGATGGGATTCAGATCAATTCCCCCCACCTGCTGAAAATAAGTGAATTGAGAGATTTCCATGCCATCAAGCCAGACTTCCCATCCCAGACCCCAAGCTCCAACCGTGGGTGATTCCCAGTCATCTTCGACAAACCGGATATCATGATCGAGCGGATTGATTCCGAAACTTTTCAGGGAATCCAGATAGAGATCCTGGATATTCATGGGCGAAGGCTTCATAATCACCTGGTACTGGTAATAATGCTGAAGCCGGTTCGGATTTTCGCCATACCGGCCGTCGGTGGGTCTCCGTGATGGTTCCACATAGGCGACATTCCAAGGCTCCGGCCCGAGAGCCCTGAGAAAAGTAGCCGGGTTAAAGGTCCCGGCGCCAACCTCCAAATCGTATGGCTGCTGGATGACACATCCCTGCTTCGCCCAATATTTTTCGAGGGCGAATATCAATTCCTGAAAGGTCACGGCAATCTCCTGCCTCAAAACGGCTTTCGTCTTGATTTTATGATTATTTTCTATGATTCATTAACATGACAGGTTAGCAGTGTCAATTTGAAATTTTTTTGAGAAATCCTGACGGTAGGGTTTGGCGAATCCATCCTCATGAAGAAAGATAGCTGCCCGTGATACTACATCCTCATTTCCCGGATCTGCTTCAAGACCTCAAGCGATTTTAAATCTTTGCCAAGCAAATACCGGATAAAATGAACCATCAGACGTCCGCTTTCTTCCAGCGACTGGTCGTCCATGGTGAGCCGGTTGATCCTGTCCATTTCGATGTCTCTTCCCATGAGGAGGGTTCTGATGGTCCCCAGGGAAAGCGATAGGGCGATATCATCATTCTGTCCACAGGATTCGCATTTTACCCCACCCGAGCGTGGATTGAACCGGTAAACATCCCCATTTTTCACAGGGATCTTGCAGGTGACGCATTGATCCAAAACCGGCTCATAACCCACGAGGCGGAGCAGACGGATCTCAAAAAAACGGACGAGTGCTTCTGAGACGGCTTCCCCGTCGATCTGGTGTAAAAAGCGCTGTAACAATTGAAACAATTCGGCACTTTTTTTATACTCCATCGTAAACTGGTCCGTCAGGTCAAGCAGGTAGGACGCGATCAGGGTTTTATCCAGATTTTCTCTGATGTTCGGATAGTGGCTGCTGATGCAACTGTCTTCGATCAGGGCCAAACCCTCCTTGCCCCGCCGAGAGAAAAGGATATGGGAACAACTGAACAATTCCAATGTATTGGCAAATCTCTTCTGACTCCGGCGGGCCCCCTTGGCAATTCCCCGAATTTTTCCAAAGTCGCTGGTATAAAAGGTCACGATCCAGTCAGACTCACCATAATCGAACCGGCGCAGGACAATCGCTTCTGTTTTATGGCTCGTTCTGGCGGTCATAGTTCCTGATACTTAACGTCACCGCCAACGATGGTCATCATGGCCTTTCCCTTGATATCCCAACCATGAAAAGGGCTATTTCTGCTTCTTGACTTGAACTGGTCCCGGTCAACCGTCCAACGGTGTTCCAGATCAATAACAGTGATATCGGCAGCAGAACCCGTTTTCAAGGTACCTCCGGGAATTTTGAGAATTCTGGCAGGATGGGTGCTCATTTTTTGAATCAGTTCTTCCAGGGAGAGAACCCCGCTGGATACAAGCTTCAGACCAAGCCCCAGGGCGGTCTCCAGTCCGATTATGCCACTGGCGGCATAGTCAAATTCCAGTTCCTTATCCGTCACCGCCTGAGGGGCATGATCTGTGGCAATCACATCAATGGTCCCGTCCCGGAGTCCCTCTTTGAGGGCCGTGACATCTTCAATCCCTCTGAGCGGAGGGTTGACTTTGGCATTTACATCAAATTTCCGGACAGCCTCATCCGTCAAGGTGAAGTAGTGGGGGGCCGTCTCGGCAGTCACCCGGACACCTCTGGCCTTGGCGTCCCGGATCAGCCGGACCGATCCCATGGTACTCACATGGGCAATATGAACGGGTGTTCCGGTAAATTCAGCAATCAGGATATCGCGGGACACCATGACCTCCTCAGCCATACTGGGAATGCCCTGAAGCCCCAGCTCTGTGGAGACAAAACTCTCATTCATGACACCGCCTGTCGACAGGTGGAGATCTTCACAATGAGAGATGACGGTCATATTCAGGGAAGAGGCATATTCCAGCGCTCTGCGCATCAGGGCACTGTTCATGACCGGCTTGCCGTCATCGGAGAAGGCGACAGCCCCTGCGTCCTTTAAATCCCAGAACTCAGAGAGCGTGGTGCCTTCCGATTTCCGGCTGATCGCCGCCACAGGATACACATGGATGAGTTTGTTTTCCACGGCTTGACTGATGATAAATTCGGTGACGGACCGGCTGTCGTTGACGGGATCCGTATTCGGCATACAGGCCACAGCCGTGAACCCTCCGGCGGCAGCCGCGGCGCTCCCTGTCTGAATGGTCTCCTTATACTCAAATCCCGGTTCCCGGAGATGGGTATGCATATCGATGAGTCCCGGAGCAACCACTTTACCACGAAGATCAAGAATTTTCAGGGTTGACGATGCGGTATCCTCTGCCGCTGTTTTTGCTTTATAAATATTTTTTGCCACTTTGACGATTTTCCCGTTTTCAATCAGCAGATCCATTTTCTCGTCGATATGCTGAGAAGGGTCTATGATTCTTCCACCCCGCAATAAGAGCCTCATGATTTTCCCCCTGTGAGCAGATAAAGAAGGGCCATCCTGACCGCCACACCATTCGTCACCTGTTCCAGAATGACCGAGGCAGGACCGTCAGCAATATCAGGGGCAATTTCGACACCGCGGTTGATCGGACCTGGATGCATGACGAGCGCATCGTCCTTGGCCAGACGGATATTCTCCCGATTCAGGCAAAAGCATCTCGAATATTCCCGAAGCGATGGAAAAATGTTCTGTTGTTCACGCTCAGTCTGAATCCGGAGCATCATGATGATATCAACACCCTTGATGGCCTCCTCCAAATGCTGATGGACGGTTACCCCCATCTGTTCGATTTGCCTTGGCAGCATGGTGGCCGGTCCGGCGACGGTCACTTGGGCTCCCATCCGGGTCAGGCCGTAAATATTGGAACGGGCAACCCGGCTATGTGCGATATCGCCGATAATGGCCACCCTCAACCCAGCGATCCTGCCCTTCCTCGCCTTGATGGTCATCATATCAAGCAGGGCCTGGGTGGGATGCTCGTGCGCACCGTCGCCGGCATTGATGATGGACTGTTTCACCAGTTTCGCCAGCATGTGGGGTGCACCGGAGGCATTGTGCCGGATCACAATCACATCCGGATTCATCGCCTCCAGATTTCTGGCCATGTCGATAAGGGTCTCTCCCTTGACAACACTGCTGGTGGTCGCTGAGATATTGACCGTATCGGCGCCGAGCCGTTTTCCGGCAATTTCAAATGACGTTCTCGTCCGTGTGCTGGGCTCCATGAACAGATTAATGATGGTTTTACCGCGCAGTGTCGGAACTTTTTTGATCTCCCGCGTGGATACCTCGATGAAGGATTCGGCCGTATCGAGAATCAGATTGATTTCATCGACGGAAAGGTCCTGGATTCCCAGAAGGTCTTTTTTGGTGAGTCTCATGATTGGACCTCAATAAACAAAGCCAAGTAAAAAAGGGATTGCAAAATATTTATGATACGATAACGATCTCATCCTTTCCGGTCTTTTCCGTCAAATTCACCGAGACATCCTCCCAAAGCGAGGAGGGCAGGTTCTTGCCGACAAAGTCGGCCCGGATGGGCAGTTCCCGATGACCCCGGTCCACAAGGACAGCCAGCTGGATGAGTTTCGGCCGGCCGAAGTCGATCAGGGCATCCATGGCCGCCCGGATGGTCCTCCCCGTGAAAAGAACATCATCGACGAGAACAACTTTCCGGTCATCAAGAGAAAAGGGGATATCTGTTTTTCCAAGCCTCGGTTTCTTATTGCTCGTCAAAAGATCATCCCGGTAAAGTGTGATATCCAGAATCCCCGTAGGGATCTCCACCTCTTCAATGGCGCTGATCTTTTTTTTCAGCCTGTCAGCGAGAAAGACACCACCGGTCTGAATGCCCACCAGCACGATGTCTTCAACACCCTTGTTCTTTTCCAGAATCTCGTAGGCAATGCGCGTCAGGGACCGGTCAATCCCCTCTGCATCCATAACAATTTTTTTTATATCCATTTTCCCCCCATCGATCAAAAAAAAACCTTCCCTAAGAATGGGAAGGCCCTTTAAATCTGATGGTATTAAAATTTCTTTGCGTCATTTCCTTTCCTTTCATGATCTCTCCGGATCACGTTAAAAGGGTGCCCTGTTTTGAATGGCTACTGAAAGTTACAACAAAAAACCTTTGATTGTCAAGTTAAAACAAAATGGATGGAAAACTGTTTTTGCAAAGAGCATCCCTGAAACAAAAATTCTTGCATTTCTATTGAATGATGTTATAGACGGCAAGACCGGAGGCATCGATTATGGCAGCCATTTATGAACCTCAGGTTTTTTTGTTTTTAAGCCAGATCCTGGGGAAAAACATCATTGATTCCAATGGCCACACCGTCGGTAAAATCGTTGACCTGGTGGCCAACTTGGCTGAACCTTATCCGCCTGTCACCCGTGTTCTTTTCAAATCGAACGCCGGCAAGGCACCCTCGCTGATCGCCTGGCATCAGATTACCGAGATTCAGGATCACCTCTTGGCGCATCTGCTCCTGCCGGAGGATTTTCGGGAGCCTTCCCTGAGTGATGATGAATTCCTGCTGAAGGACACACTGCTGGACAAACAAATCGTGGATACCAATGGGGCCAAAGTGCGACGGGTTAATGACCTCCAGTTTTTGAAAGCGCGTAAAGGCCTGCACCTGGTTCATGTCGATGTGGGTTTTCGGGGACTGATGCGTCGGGTGGGAATGGAAAAAGTCATGGATACCTTCCTGCACGGACTTTTCGATTATTCCCTGCCCGACCAGTTTATTTCCTGGAAGTTTGTCCAGCCTCTGGTCTCTCCAGATCTGCTGCGCCTTAAGATCACCCAGAGCCGTTTAGCCCAGCTACATCCGGCAGATCTGGCGGATATTATCGAGGAACTTGACATCAATCAGCGGACTGCGGTTTTCCAATCCCTCGATGTGGAGACGGCCGCTGAAACCTTGGAGGAAACGGATCCGAAAATTCAAGTCAGCCTGATTGAAGACCTCGATGCTGCTGAGGCATCTGATATTATCGAAGAAATGTCTCTCAGTGACGCGACAGACCTCATGCAGGACCTTCCCAAGGATACGGCAGAAGACATCCTCAAAGAAATGGAGCAGGAAAGTGCGGAAGATATTATCGAACTGCTGGCCCACCCAGAGGAAACAGCCGGCGGTCTGATGACCACCGCTTTTCTGAGTTTTACCCCATCCGTCACGACAGGCGAGACGATCAAAGCGATTCGCGACGGAGCGGAAGATATGGATCTTATTTATTATGTTTACGTAACGGATGAAGACTCTCACCTTTTAGGGGTGATCAGCCTGCGTGACCTTTTAGTGACAGAGCCCGAAACACGGCTTTCAGATATTATGGATACCCGGGTGGTTGCGGTCAACCTTGATGAAGAAAAAGACAAGATTGCGAGCCATTTCGTCAAGTACGGTATGATAGCCATCCCTGTCGTTGATCAGGAAAACCGGATCAAGGGGACCATCATTTTTAAAAATCTTTTAGAAATCATTGCCCCGCATCTGGGACAATGAAAACGTCACGGGTCTGGAGTTTCGAGTTGCGGTTCCAAAGGCACCTCGTCCCCGCAACTCTTAAATAGAAATACGGAATCCAATCAAGATATGGACGAAGACGGCGGCAATCAATGTCTGAACAGCTGGATGGAAAAACATTGCGAAGCGTTTTTCAGCGCTTTAAGCAGAGAGGCCTTTGGAAATCGCTGGCGCTCTTCTTCGCCCTTATCGGCCCGGGCATCATTACCTCCAACGTCGACAACGACGCCGGCGGGATCACCACCTATTCGTTAGCCGGTGCCCAGTTCGGCCTGTCCCTCCTGTGGATCCTGATCCCCATCACCATCGCCCTGATCATCATTCAGGAAATGTGCGCCCGGATGGGCGTTGTGTCCGGCAAGGGCCTTTCAGATCTGATCCGTGAGCGCTTCGGCGCCAAAGTCACATTCTATCTTATGATTGCCTTATTTTTGACTAACTTGGGGAACACCATCTCGGAATTCGCCGGGGTTGCGGCCAGCCTAGAAATCTTTGGTTTGAGCAAATATATTTCCGTTCCGGTCAGCGCCTTTTTTGTATGGTGGCTCGTGGTCAAGGGAAACTACAAATCCGTTGAAAAAGTTTTCCTGGTGGCTTGCCTTTTCTATCTGTCCTACATTATTTCCGGCTTTATGGGAAAACCGGACTGGGCCCTGATTGGAACGGCGCTGATCACACCGACTGTCAAGCTCGATCCCGCATTTCTCACCATGGCGGTCGGCATTATCGGAACCACCATCGCCCCCTGGATGCAATTCTACCTGCAGTCATCTGTCGTTGACAAGGGTCTGAAAGCGGAAGATTATCAATATACCCGGATGGATGTGATTGTAGGATCTTTTATGGTCAATATTGTGGCCTTCTTCATCATCCTGCTCTGCGCGATCACCCTCTTTCAGAATGGCATCCGGATTGAAACGGCCAAGGATGCGGCTCTGGCACTGGAACCGTTGGCCGGAAAATACTGTGCCCTGCTTTTTGCTTTCGGTCTATTGAATGCGTCCCTCTTTGCCGCGTCCATTCTGCCACTCTCCACCTCTTATACAATCTGTGAGGCCTTTGGCTGGGAATCAAGCCTGAACCACAAGTTTGTTGAGGCACCTCAGTTTTACGGCCTGTATACCTTGATGATCTTCCTGGGCGCCGGGATCATCCTGTTCCCGAACATGCCATTGATATCCATCATGTACTACTCGCAGGTCCTCAATGGCATGATGCTTCCCTTTATCCTGATTTTCATGCTTCTGCTGATCAATGACCGGCGGATTATGGGCGATTATGTCAATGGCCGTTTCATGAACGTCATCACCTGGTTGACGGTTATCTTTTTGATCCTGCTTTCGGGCACCATGGTGATCACTTCCCTGATCCAATAGAATCCGGTGACCGTGTTCATCCAGTCGGATATTGAACATCCACGCACTTAACGGACCAGTCTTCCCAGTCTGCTCCAGCGGACGTTGTGCTCCTCCTTGTTCCACGACCAGTACATGATGAAGGCCTTTCCCAGAACATCCTTCAGGTCCACCACGCCCCAGAACCGGCTGTCATAGCTCTGATCCCGGTTATCTCCCATCGTAAAAACGGCGCCTTTCGGAACGGTCATCGGTCCAAAGTTGTCACGGGGTTGGATGGTCCCGGGAATGATAAAATCATCCACATAAATACCATGGGTGTCTTGAAAAGGCAAGCCATTCAAAAAAATCTTCTTGTTCCGGATTTCAATCGTATCGCCCCCTACGCCGATGACCCGTTTGATGAAATCCTTGGATCGGTCCTCAGGATAGATGAAGACAATGACATCACCCCGCTTTGGTTCACTGATGGAGATCAAGTCTTTTCGGATAAACGGGATTTTGACGCCATAAATAAATTTGTTCACCAGAATATGATCACCAATCAAAAGGGTTGGCTTCATGGAACCGGAAGGAATTTTAAAGGCCTGAACAATAAAGGTCCTGATAAAAAAGGCGATCAGTATGGCAATGATGATCGCCTCTGCATATTCTACAAATTTAGATTTCGATTTTATCATTCGGAAATTCCTTATGAGTAAATATGATATAAAGTAATCACGACCATCAAAACGGAAAGAAGTCCTTTGATCATGATACCCGTTATTCTCCCCAGAATCACTCCGTAACTTGCCCGGAAAACCGGTTTCAACTTTCGCTGATTCATCAGCTCCACCAGAAATACCCCGGTGAACCCGCCTAAAAAAATCCCCAACAAAGTCCCAATACCCAAGAAAAATGGGGTCGCAAGCACAACACCGATCAGGCTGCCGAATAAAGCGGCCCAGATCCCTTTTCTTGACGCTCCGAATCGGGCAGCCCCGATCATCCCCAAACCGAAGTCCAGCATTTCTGCCACAACGGCAATGACCATCAGGACAAGAATGACTTTAAATCCGATCGGCCCAAAACCAGTGACCAGAGCGTACAGGATCACATCGATCAGAATGATCACCGTCCCCGGCAGCCCAAATACGGTGACAAAAATGCCTGCGAACAAAACCAGAATAAAAACTGTCAGTCCGGCCGCTTCCAGGGGGGGCAAAATTATTTCTTCCTCTTTCCTCTTGTCGGCCTGTAATGTTCCCAGGCCAGCACGACAGGACTGGCGATAAAGACGGATGAATAGGTTCCGAAAATCACACCGACCAAAAGAGCAAAGGCAAAATCATGAATGACGGCACCGCCAAAGATATACAGAATCGCCACAACCAGAACGACCGTGAATGAGGTCAGAATGGTCCGACTCAGGGTCTGGTTGATGCTTTCGTTCATCAGTGTGGGCAGATCTTTTTTGACGTCCTTGCGGATGTTTTCCCGGACACGGTCAAAGACAACAATGGTGTCATGGATGGAATACCCGATGATTGTGAGGAGTGCCGCCACGATGGTGAGGGTGAATTCGATCCTGAAGATGGAAAAGATGCCCATGACCACGATGACGTCATGAATGACGCCGACAATGCCCCCTACGGCATACCGGAATTCAAACCGGAAGGCGATATAGACAAGCATCCCGATCCAGGAAAAGATAACCGCAAAAATCGCCTTTCTGGTGAGATCTTTTCCAACCTTGGGACCGACAAACTCCACGCGCTGGACATCGAAGGCGCCTTTGCCGAAGTTTGCATTCAGGGCATCCCCGATTTTCGTGGAGAATCCCTTGATGTCCGAGGTCGATTCCGCCGTTCGGACAACGACCTCATGAGGACCGAAAGGCTGAATGATGCTATCCTTGATTCCAATACCCGTCAGCACTTTTCTGATGTCATCGGCGGAGGTCTCCCTCTGAAATTTGATTTGAACCAAGGTGCCTCCCGCAAAATCTATACCGTAATAGAAGCCCTTCCAGACGAATGAGACAATGCAGATGAAGGTCAGGACCGCAGAAAAGATGACAGCCCATTTCATGAAGCCGATAAAGTTTACGTTGATTCCCGGTTTTACAAGTTCCATGCCCATCTCCTGATAGTTTTAAAAATGTGTACGATCCTCAACGGCGCTGCCTATACACTTACGTACGATATCTTCCGATTCCAGACAAAATAGTCAAAAATGATCCGGGTGACAAAGACGGCAGTGAATAGACTCGCGACAATACCGACACTCAGGGTGACGGCAAATCCCTTGACGGGTCCCGTTCCGAAGCCGAAAAGAAACAGAGAAGCGATCAAGGCGTTGACATTCGTATCCAGAATGGTCAAAAACGCTTTCGCGTACCCGGTCTCAATCGCGGCCCGGGGGGTCTTCCCACCCCGCAACTCCTCCCTGATCCTTTCAAAAATCAGGACATTGGCATCCACGGACATACCGATGATCAGGACGATGCCGGCAATACCCGGCAGGCTCAGGGTGGCCCTTGTGGCGGCGAGAAACCCCAGCAGGATCACCATATTCAAAATAAGAGCCAGATTGGCGATCAGTCCGGAAAACTTATAATAGACGATCATGAACAAACCGACCATGATTCCGCCGAGAATGGCCGACCAGACCCCTTTTTCAATGGAATCCTGGCCGAGCGAAGGTCCGACCGTCCGTTCCTCCAGAATACTCACCGGCGCCGGCAAGGCGCCCGCCCGGAGGACGATGGCCAGATCTTTGGCCTCATCCAGATTAAATGTCCCCGTGATTTGAGCATTGCCGCCGGAAATCCGCTCTTGAATCACCGGGGCGGAACGGATGACGCCATCCAGAGTGATGGCCAAACGCTTTTTCACGTTTTCACCGGTGATCCGTTCGAAATCGTGAGCCCCCTGGGTATTGAATGTGATGGAGACGTTGGGTTCGCCGAAACGGTCGTTGATCTGCACTTTGGCTGTTTCGATGGAATCGCCCGTGAGGAGGGCTCTGTTTTTCAACAGGATCGGGATCTGGCCGCTGCGTCCCGATTGCCTGTCGATTCTGGACTCATAGGCAATGATGCTGCCCTCGGGAACATTTCCTCGCAGGGCGTCTTCCACAGAGTGTTCCTCGTCAACAAGCTTAAATTCCAGCAAGGCTGTCTTTCCGATCAGGTTCTTCGCCCGCTCCGTATCCTTGATACCGGGGAGTTGGATGACAATACGATCGTTTCCCTCGGGAATGATTTCAGGTTCCGTGATCCCGAACTGATCGACCCGGTTGCGGATGGTCTCGACGCTCTGCTCCATAGCCAGTTTTTTAATTTCCTCAACCCGTTTGTCTTTGATTTTGAGGTGAACCGTCTCACGACCATCACGGATTTCCGATGAAGCGACCGTTACATCGGGATGGTGCTGAGAGAGGACCTTTTCAAAGGCGCTTCGCGAGGGTCCGTCGGACAGTTCGAATGAGACAGTCCCTGCCTTTGCGGCGCTTTCGATATACCGAAAACGCACCTTGTTTTCCATCAAGGTTTCCCTCAGGTTGTTCGCAGCCCGTTCCAGCGTGCTCTCCACTGCTTTGGTCGTCTGCACCTCAAGAACGAGGTGTGTCCCCCCCTGGAGGTCCAGTCCCAGGGGAATCTTGTCCTTGGGAAGATTCTTTTTCCAGAAATCGGGAAGATCGGAAGTCAGAGAAGGCGTCAGATAAAACATCGCCACGAGACAGACGATCAATGCCAATGCAGCCCTCAGTTGGATGCTCTTCAACATAATAGACCCCTTTCCAGGTTATTGCTTTTGTACCTTCTCAACAACGGCACCGATGAAACTTCTGGCTACTTTGATCCGCACCTTGTCGGCAATCTCGATGGTCACCACCGTATCGGTCAGGGCCGTGACTTTCCCCTGAATTCCCCCCGTGGTCATGACGGTGTCGCCATGGGTCAGTTCTGCCAGCATTTTTTTCAGTTCCTTCTGCTTTTTCTGCTGCGGCATGATCAAAAGAAAATAGAAAATACCGAAAAGGGCAGCCATCATGACAATGAAACTGATGTTCCCCCCCGCCGTCTCGTTTCCGCCGCCAAGACCTCCCATAGCATAAGCGATATCTGCAAACATGATTTCCTCCTTGCTTATTTAAGCGTCATGCGGTCAATAAGTCGCCGTGAGCTTAAAAATTTCTCTTTAAATTCCAAATACCGGTCTTCCCGGATGGCCTCCCGGATCCGCTCCATCAAACGCATGTAAAAACGTACATTATGAATGGTATTTAAAACCATAGCCAGGATCTCCTTGGCCATAAACAGGTGCCGGAGATAGGCCCGTGAATAGTTTCTACAAGTATAACAATCACATAAACGATCGACGGGCAAAGGATCATCACGGTAACGGGCGTGCTTTATAACAACCTTTTCATGATTTGTAAATAATAATCCGTTTCTCGCCGAACGGGTCGGGATCACACAATCAAAGAGGTCAACGCCATAATCCACACAGGCGACGATATCTTCGGGCAACCCGACTCCCATCAAGTATCTTGGTTTGTCAAAAGGAAGCAGTGGATTGATATTGACGACGGTATTCATCATGATTTCTTTGGGTTCCCCAACGCTCAACCCGCCCAGTGCGTAACCGTCAAAATTGATCTCGACCAGTTTCTCGACGCTTTTTTTTCTGAGGTCAGGATATGTCCCGCCCTGAACAATCCCGAAGAGCGCCTGTTCGCTGTTTTTCGCTGCCTTCTTACTGCGGACAGCCCACTGAAGGGTCAGGTCGAGAGATTTTTCGGCCTCCCGTAACGTTACCGGATAAGGGGTGCACTCATCCAGACACATCACAATATCGGATCCGAGGGCCTCCTGAATGGAGACAGCAATCTCAGGACTGATAAAATGCCTGGATCCGTCGATATGGGATTGAAACAGGACGCCTGCTTCGCTAATTTTTCTCAACGCACCGAGGCTATAAACCTGAAAACCGCCACTGTCCGTTAAGATCGGCTTGTCCCAATGCATAAAATGATGCAGGCCACCCAGATCCCGGATGAGCTGATGCCCCGGCCGCAGATAGAGATGATAAGTGTTGCCAAGAATCATCTCCACTCCAAGTTCCGAGAGGGTTTCTGGCAACAGGGCTTTAACCGTACCCTGTGTGCCCACGGGCATGAAAACCGGCGTATGCACCTCACCGTGGTTCGTCATGATCTTCCCGAGCCGGGCCCCGCTTTGGATATCCTTCTTTAACACCTCAAAATTAAAACTCATTCAATTCCTGATTCCCTAAGTTATGACCTCTGCTTCATGACGATCAAAAGCTTACCCTGTAGAAAATGTTTTTCGCTCTTGAGTGTGCTAAAAAAACCCTTTTAGCCTTCATCATGATTCTCTCTGAACATCCTGGAAGCGAAAAAGATTCTTGAGACGCGGCAAATCCACTTTTCACATCTCTCTATAATATCAGCATGCAATCCCCGTAACTGTAAAAGCGGTAACGGTTTTCGATCGCCTGTCGATAGGCCCTTTGCATCAGATCCCTGCCAGCAAAAGCGCAGACAAGCAGAAACAGCGATGACATGGGCAGATGAAAATTGGTGAGCAGCGCCTGGATGCGCTTGAACCGATAACCGGGGTAGATATAAAGTCGCGTCCATGCCGAACCGGCGTTCACCCTGCCCTGTTCATCCACTGCGGATTCAATCACCCGCGCAGAGGTCGTTCCCACGGCAATAATCCTTCTCGCCCGATTAATTTTTTCCGCCGATGCCTCTTCAATCTGGAAAAACTCTGCCTCCATGACATGATCTTCAACAGAGGTTGTTTCAATCGGAAGGAAGGTCCCGTAACCGACATGCAGGGTCACCGGCGCAATTTCGATCCCCTGGTTATTGAGCGCCGCCAGAACTTCCTCGGAAAAATGCAGCCCTGCGGTTGGCGCCGCGACCGATCCAGGTCGTCTGGCATAAATGGTCTGATATCGCTGGATATCTTCAAGGGGAGGAGAGCTGCCCCTCTTTCTTTTGATATAGGGCGGCAGGGGGGCGCTGCCATATCGTTCCAGAAAATGGGCAAAGGGAATCGTCATGGCAAAGTCGAGAAGCCATTTTTTATCTGATCGGCGTTCAATAACCCGGGCATCGCATCCCGCCTCAAGCACGATCCGGGTGCCGATGGAAACTCTTTTTGCCGGTTTGAGCAGAACTTCCCAGGTCTGCGTCAAAGGTGTTTCACTGCTGACCCTGGAGAGCAAAAGGATTTCAATGCCCCCCCCCGTTTCTTTTTTCCCGATGAGCCTGGCGGGAATAACCTTTGAATCGTTGATGACCAGAACGTCTCCATTTTTCAGAAAGGCCGGCAGATGATAAAAGTGATCATGCTGAATGGATGCCGTTCGCCCGTTGATCACCATCATGCGGGAGCGGGACCTCTCTTCGCAAGGCTTCTGGGCAATCCGTTCCTTCGGCAGATGATAGTTGAATTCCTCCAGGTTCATCTCAGCTTCTTCCCAGATAGACGAGAAATAAACCTGCCACGATGGCGGCAAATCCGAGCATCCTCAACGTCGTATCGGGAATTTCGGTAACTTTGACCAGATAGGCCTTGATCTTATCAGGAAAGGTGAAATAGGGAAGACCCTCGACAATGAACACCATCCCCAGGATGCACAGAAAAAAATCCATATTACCCCTTTTCCCTCGTCTTGCATTCATCCCACAGGCGATCCATTTCTTCCCGTGAAACCTGACCGGGTGTTTTTCCCTGTATGGCCAGTTTGCTCTCCATATAGGAAAATCGGTCTGCAAATTTCTGATTGGCCCGGCGCAGCGCATCATCAGCGTTGACATCCGCAAAACGGCTGAGGTTGACCAGCGAGAACAGCAGATCACCCATCTCTTCCCGAACCTTCTCCGATTGGTTGTCCTTCAGGGCGGCCTTCAGTTCACAAAGTTCTTCTTCAACCTTGACAAGAACATCTTCTGTCACGGACCAGTCAAAACCCACCCGGGAAGCTCTTTCCGTCATTTTCTGTGCCCTAAGTAACGAGGGCAGCGAACGGGGAATTCCGTCAAGAAGACCCGCCGCGGGATGCTTGTTCTCCAGATTCTCTTTAATGTCTTTCCAGTTGGCCTTGATTTCATCGACATCCCGGACTTTTCGGTCACCAAAAACGTGCGGGTGACGCCGGACCATTTTTTCGGCAACATCATTCATCACGTCGGCCAGAGTGAATTCTCTGCTTTCCTCCGCCATAACCACCAAAAAAAGGATCTGAAAAAGGAGATCCCCCAGTTCCTCTCTTAGGGCCGGAACCACGGCACTGTCGATCGCATCGATCACCTCGTAGGCCTCATCGATCAAATAGCGCCCGATATCCTGTTTTTTTTGTTGTCGATCCCATAGACATCCTTCGGGAGACCTCAATTTTCTGATGATCTCCAACAGTGTCTGCAGGGCTTTTAAAACTTGCAAAGATGGTTTTGTCAAGGTATGATCCGCCAGTTTTTTCTTGCACCGGCTTAGTAACACATTCAAAAGGCTGTGACAACGATTTCTGAACAAGATTTCTACAGAATCCTTTCAAGCTTACCGAAGTGCTAACCCTGTAAGGGATAGGTTGCCATGGATGTGAAACGTGATTACTATGAGGACATTCAACTGCTTGAAAGCAAGGTGGTTCTCCTCTGGTCAGCTGCTTTCCTTCTCTTTCTTTTTACCTTGCCTTTTTACCTTCCCAAATATTACTTTTATCTGCTTAACCTCATGATGATCCATATCATCCTCGCCGTGGGTCTGAATATTCTGGTGGGTTATACCGGCCAGATTTCTCTTGGACATGCCGGATTTTTCGCGATTGGGGCTTATGGCGCGGCTCTGCTCGTCATAAAACTGCAAATGCCGTTTATGTTCGCTTTGCCGCTGGCCGGTTTTATTGCCGCCTTTTTCGGTTTTATCCTCGGATTGCCGGCACTCCGGCTGGAAGGCCCCTATCTGTCCATTGCCACGCTTGGGTTTGGCTTGACCGTCCTGCAGGTCATCGGGCACTTAGATTTTTTTGGCGGACGTACGGGGATCCAGGTCCCCCCGTTGGATATCGGCGTGCCGCAACTGGGTCTAAGCTTCATCCTGGAAACCGACATGGGTAAATATTACCTGATCCTGATCGTGACCATCCTTCTGGTGATCGCGGCACGGAACCTCATGAAGACACGAGTTGGGCGCGCCTTTGTGGCGATTCGCGACAGTGACATTGCCGCCGAGGTGATCGGCGTGAACCTGACCATCTACAAAACCCTTTCCTTTGCCATCAGTGCCTTTTATGCTGGAATTGCCGGGGGCCTCTTCGGTTTTATCCTGGGATTTTTCAACCCAGAGCCTTTCAATCTGATCCTGTCCATCATCTTTCTGGTCATGATCGTCGTGGGTGGATTGGGTTCGATCCTGGGTGCAATTCTGGGGGCAACCGTCATTACCTACCTGCAGTTCAGCTTACTCAAAAATGTCAAGGAGATGCCCTATATCGGCGATTTTCTAGTCGCCATTTCCAGTCGGTGGCTGACCGTGGTCGGGCTGGAGAACTTCAACAGTATCATCCTCGGTCTCATCATGATCGGTATTATCATCTTTGAGCCGCTGGGCATGTATGGCATCTGGCTGCGCATAAAAAAATACTGGCGGACTTGGCCGTTTTAAGCGAGGGGGAATCATGTTCGGACAGCTGATTGTGGAAGGACTCTCCATCGGCGCCTGCTATGCCCTTTTTGGTATCGCTGTTGTGATTATCTACAAGACATCCGAGGTCGTCAACTTTGCCCAGGGAGAGATGGCCATGCTGTCAACCTTCATTGCTTACCATATCCTCACCTATTATCAATACCCATTCTGGGTGGCCTTTGTGATGACCATGGTTTTTTCCATCCTGCTGGGCATGTTTATTGAATTTGCCTTTCTACGGCCAGCCAAACAACCGACGCTTCTGGGAATGATTGTCATTACCCTGGGGGCGGAGATGCTGCTGATGGGCGTCGCCGGCTGGAAATGGGGAGCCGAACAGAAGGAATTCACCTTGCCCTTTTCCTTCCAGGTCACCCATGAACCCGTGCCCGGCGTGGTAATCAGCGACTGGGCGATGGCCGTCTTTGCGACAGTGATCTGCGTGATGGTCTTTCTTTATGTCTTTTTCAAATATACCAAACTCGGGGTTGCCATGCGCGCGACTCAGCAGAACCGGCAGGCCGCCAAAATCATGGGAATCCGCGTTGAACGGGTTTTCTCCCTGGCCTGGGGTTTCAGCTCTCTGATCGGAGCCCTCGCCGCTATGTTTTTTGCGGCCCGTTCCACCCTGGACCCGGCATTCATGATGGAGCCCTTTCTCCGGGCATTTGCCGCCGCCGTTCTGGGCGGCCTGATGAGCATCCCCGGCGTGGTCATCGGCGGCGAAATTCTGGGCCTGATTGAAAACCTTTTCGGTTATTTCTGGCCGGAATGGAAGCCCATCGTAGCCTTTCTGGTCATCATTGTCGTGCTCTGCATCCGCCCGAGCGGGTTGTTTGCAAAACACTATGTAAAAAAAGTATGAAATGAAAAATTTATACAGATCGATCTTCATTATTCTGATGGTTTCAGTTGTCTTCCCATCTATTCAGGCGGGTTATACATCGGACCGAACCTGGACCGGTAGCCCCTCCTCTGAAGAATCGGCTGTCCAGGAAAGGGCACAAAGATATCTTGACGCGGAAGTAAAAAGGGATCTGAAAGCTGTTTATGGCTATTTGGCGCCATCATCAATCTATTGTTCCACCCATAACTATGAAACCTACCTGGCAGAGGCCGAATCATCACCGGTCCGCATTCTGGAATACAAGATTCAGCGAATCGCTCACATCAGAGACAACCCAGATAAAAAGACCTACCCCAGGATCGAGAAGTTTGCTCAGGTCGAGGTGGATATGAAGGTCTTTTATACCGACACACAACAGACGGCAGAGGTAAATTTTGACTTTACATTCATCAAGGAAGGAGGCAACTGGTATAAAGGTTGAGTTTTTCTGTTGCGAGAGGAAGGGGATACCAAAACCGGCGGCAGGAAGGGAGGATAAGGGCGTCTAAAATGCTTAAGAGTTATTCGGCAGTGACTTTAAAGCGGCAGATGGTTTGCACATAGAATCAACTTAAGGAGGGAAGAATCATGTATAAAAAAGGATTATTCGCTGTTTTGATCGTCATGATGTGTCTTTTCGTTCTGCCGGTGATTAGCGGTGCCTCACCCGGTTTCGATGACAAGGAGATCCGGGTCGCCCAGTGGGGACCCCAGACGGGCCCGGCTGCCCCCTGGGGTTCCGTGGCCAGGGGATCGAGTGTCCTGTTCAATCTGGTCAACGAAGGGGGCGGGATTCAAGGCAGGAAGATCAAGTACTTCTACCGGGATGACATGTACAACCCGGCTCAGACCAAGGCGGTGGTCAAGGAACTGGTGGAGAAGCAGGGCATCTTCGCCTTTGTCGGGGGCGTGTCGGCCGCCGGTGGACTCGCCGTGAAGGACTATCTCAAGGAGAACAAGGTCATCTGGGTGGGTCCGGCCACGAGCGTCAAGGAATACGTGTTCCCTGTCAATCCCTATCTCTTCAGCGTCTATCCCCTCTATGAGGATGAGGCCTCCCTTCTGACCAAATACATTGTTGAAAAGCTGAAGATCAAAAAGATCGGATTCTTCTACCAGAATGACTCCTACGGAAAGAACGGCCTCGATGGTGTCAGGCAAAGGATGAACAAATACAAGCTGAAGCTGGTGGCGGAGATTCCCGTGGAACCCGGGGAGAAGGACCTGGCCTCCCAGATGCTCAAGTTCAAGAACGCCGGCGCCGAAGCCGTCATGATGTGGGTTGCCCCGACGACGGCCGTCATCGCCCTGAAAACATGCGCCACTATCGGTTTCAAGCCCCAGTGGGTCTCCTCGAGCACCCTCTCCGATTATGCGCTGATGTACAAAATCACCGGAGGGCTCTGGGAAGGGGTGATCACGGCAGCCTTTGCCGAGCCTCCCGACTCCAATCTCCCCCTGATGGTGAAATACCGCGAGGCCGCCAAGCGGATGGCTCCGGAGGAACGGTGGGGCCTGTTCTACATGGCCGGGATCCTCTTTGCGGAACCCTTCGTCGATGCCCTGAAACGGGTGGGCCGGAACCTGTCCACGGAGGCCTGCCTGAAGGCCCTGAATGCAACGAAGAACTTCCAGGGAGTCGGTCCGAAGATCACCTGGACAAGTTCGCAGCACCAGGGGTCCGACTCGGTGATGATCCAGAAGTGCGGCCCCAACGGGACCCATATCATGCTCCAGGGCTGGACGGCCAATGATCTGGCCACCTGGAAGAAAAAAAGTAAGTAGGAAATTGCCGTAGAAATGGACCATTTCAAGGTTGAGAATCTCAGCATCAGTTTTGGAGGCGTCAAAGCGGTCAACGAGGTGAGCTTTAACGTTGAAGCCAACGGTATCTTTTCGATTATCGGCCCCAACGGTTCGGGAAAGACGACCATTTTCAATCTGATTTCGGGTATCTATAAACCGGACAGCGGCCGTATCTTTCTCGAAGGTGAAAACATGGTCGGCAAAACACCCGACCGGATCGCCCGGAAGGGCATCGCCCGGACCTTTCAAAATATCGAACTGTTCACCAATGCCACCGTTATGGATAACCTGATGCTGGGACGGCATATCCATATGAAAACAGGGATTTTTACCGGAGCTGCCCTTTGGGGAAGACGGTCCCGGGCAGCCCGGGAAGAAATCGAGAACCGGGAAATCGTGGAAAGGATTATTGACTTTCTGGATCTCCAGTCGGTGCGGGATCAGTTTGTCGCTAATCTGCCCTACGGCAAGCGGAAACTTGTGGAACTTGGCCGGGCACTGGCTTTGAACCCGAAGATTCTTCTCCTGGATGAGCCTTCAGCCGGCATGAATACCGAAGAGAAGGAGGATCTGACGATCTGGATCAAAGATATCCGGGAGGATTATCAGCTGACCATCCTGTTGATAGAGCATGACATGAACATGATTATGAGCATCTCTGACCGGGTATTCGCCATCAACCATGGTGAAAAGATTGTGGAGGGAACGCCCCGGGAGGTTCAGAACCATCCAGAGGTGATCAAGGCCTATCTGGGTGAGGAGGACGTTCATGCTTAAAGTCATGAACATAGAAACCTGGTATGACCGGATCCGCGCTCTCCATGGTATTTCCTTTGAAGTGAATCAGGGGGATATCGTGGCCCTGCTCGGTTCCAATGGCGCCGGTAAAACGACAACCCTGAAAACCATCATGCGACTGCTTTATGACCTGAAAGAGGAACAGCCAGAGAAAGGAAGCATCGACTTTCAGGGACAGCGGATTGACCGGAAGGATACCGATGAGATTGTGAGAATGGGCGTCAGTTACGTCCCGGAAGGCCGGGAAGTCTTTCGTGAACTGACGGTCATGGAAAATATCCAGATGGGCGCCTATACCCGGAAAGATAGAAAGGCGGTCAAAAGGGACATCGAAAACGTTCTGAACCATTTTCCGATCCTTGGTGAAAGAAAAAATCAGCAGGCAGGCTATCTGAGCGGGGGAGAACAGCAGATGCTGGCCATCGGCCGGGCGCTGATGAGCCGCCCCAGGCTTCTGATGCTTGACGAACCGTCTCTGGGCCTGTCCCCCCTGCTGACAAGAGAGATCTTCAACATCATCCGGGACATCAATCAGAGAGACGGCGTCACAATCCTTCTGGTAGAGCAGAACGTCAACATGGCCTTAAAATACGCCAGCTACGCCTATCTCATGGAAAACGGCCGGATTGTCCGTGCCGATAAACCGGAGGTGCTGCGGGAAGACGAGGATGTGAAGGAGTTCTATCTGGGCATTGTCAAAGAGGCCTCCGTCAAGGGATTCAAACGCTACCGTAGAAAGGTGAGATTCAGATAAAGAGCGTTCCGGATGAACCATGAAAAACGGTTCGCAAACGGCGAATCAAATGTTTTTCGCCTCTAATCGCTTAAAGATTAATGTTTCATCCTTACCATGACGATCCTTCCGTATCGTGGAAGCGAAAAAGATCTTTGAGCCGCGGTGAAGCCATTTTTCGTGGCTGTCATGATTCAAATCCATATTCATAAAGGTGCGACAGAGAGATGACCATTGATACCCTGCCCAAGGCCCTGGTCAACATTACGGAAAGACAGCCCCGGCAGGTCGCCATGCGGCAGAAGGACCTGGGCATCTGGCACGATATTTCCTGGTTGGAATATCTTAATAAAGTCAAACAGGTTACGTTGGGACTTTATGCCCTGGAGGTACAGCCGGGCGATCATGTGGCTATTATCGGTGAAAATCAACCGGAGTGGCTCTATTCCGCCATAGGGGTTATGTCGGTGGGAGCCGTCTTTGTCGGGATCTATACCACGAACCCGGCTTCCGAGTGTGAATATGTGGTGGGCCATTCAGGATCGGTGATTTATATCTGTGAAGATGAGGAACAGTTGGACAAGGCCCTTGTCTTCAGATCCCGTACACCGAAGTTAAAAAAAATGATCGTCTGGGACATGGAAGGTCTTCGTCATTTCAAAGATCCTATGTTGATGAGTTTTGACGAACTTCTAAAACTCGGAGATCAAATCGACCGGGAGAACCCGGCTTTATTCAATCAACTGATTGACCGAGGAAAAGCAGAAGATATCGCCGGCATTATCTATACCTCCGGGACGACCGGCCCGCCGAAAGGAGCTATGCTTTCCCACGAAGGGTATCTCTGGGTCGGCAGGCAGGCTAGTATTGTCACGCGGGCCACACCGAAAGATGAGACCATCTCCTTTCTGCCGCTGAATCATGTATACGAACAGATTTTCGACCTGATGGTTCATCTGACGGTGGGCCATATCGTCAATTTCACAGAGAATACGGATACGGTGATGACGGACATGAAGGAAGTTTCACCCACTCTCTTCCACGCCGTACCCCGCATCTGGGAGAAATATTACTCCGGCATTGTACTCAAAATGGACGACGCCACCTGGTTTAAGAAAAAGGTCTATCACCTGGCCCTGAAACTCGGGACCACTTACAACAACATCAAACTGAGCGGGAAGATCCCTCCTGTGCCCCTGACACTGGCCTATGATCTGGCCTACTTCGCGGTTTTTCGGAAGCTTAAGGAACGTCTGGGTTTTGACCGTGTCCGCCTCGGTTTTTCCGGTGCCGCCCCCATTTCCCATAACATCCTGAGGTATTTCCAGAGTATCGGCATCCCCATCCGGGAGGGCTATGGAATGACAGAGACCACCGGGATTACACACATGTCGGATGAATTCAGTTTCAAACTGGGCACCGTCGGTAAGGCCCTGCCCGAAACGGAGGTCCAAATCGCTGATGACGGCGAAATTCTAGTCCGGCATAAGGGGATCTTTAAAGGTTACTTCCGGGATGAGGAAACAACCTGCGAGGCTCTTCACAACGGCTGGATGCATACTGGCGATGTCGGACAGATCGATGACGATGGCTACCTGAAGATTACGGACCGGAAAAAGGATCTCATCATTACGGCGGGTGGCAAGAATATTGCGCCCCAGTATATCGAAAATCTTCTTAAATTCTCACCCTACATCAATGATGCCGTAGTGATCGGCGATGGCCGGAAATATGTGACCGCCATTATCGTGATCGACGAGGAAAATGTGATCAAATACGCACAGGACAGCAAGGTCCAGTTCACGACGTTTGCCAGTCTGACCCGATCTGAAGAGGTCATCAAACTGATCCAGGAAGAGGTCAACAAGATCAATGATCAGCTGGCCCGGGTGGAAAATATTCGACAATTCAGAATTCTTGACAAGAAGCTCCATACCGAGGATGGGGAGGTCACCCCGACGATGAAAGTGAAGCGAAAATCGATTAACGCACAGTATAAAGATTTAATTGAATCCATGTACCGAGAGTGAATAACGTAGCGATAACCATACAACTAAAAATACTTGACAGCCCGCCTTCTTTCATATAGGAAATCATCATTTTAAGGTTCAATCTCAGTCTTACGCAAAGTTCTTGCGCCTGAAGGAGATCAGCCAATCCCATCAATACGAATACCCGTACGGTTTTCATGGCATGCATTTAAAGAGGTTTGTAAAGTGAATTCAGCGCAACCATGATGGATTCTTGGAGAAGCCATCAGAAATAAAATGATCAGTTTTTCATTAAAAATTTAGGAGGAGGGTGACATGGCAGAAGATGAAAAAAAACCAAGGTTATCAAGAGCTGAAAGGTTGGAAAAAGAACGAGAAACCAACCTGAAACATTGGGAAGAGCAGGACGCCGGTCTGCTGAAGCATCGTGACGAGGCCTATGACATCGGTGGCGCCGATCAGGTAGCCCGTTTGGCCAAGCAGGGCAAAAAACCGATGCGCGACCTTATCAAAATGCTGATCGATCCGGGAACGGATTTCTATGAGCTGGGACTGGATGCCGGCTATGACATCGGCAAGAAGCGTCTTTACGGCGGCGAGATCTACGAATCGGAAAAACGCGGCCACATTCCCGGCGGCGGCGTCATCACCGGTGTCGGTACGGTCATGGGCAAGGATTGTATGATTATCGCCAATGAAAACCGTTATGCCGCAGGCACCTATTTCCCCATTACCCTGAAAAAACACATGCGTGCCCAGGCGATTGCCGAGCAGTGCGAGCTGCCCTGCGTCTACCTCACCGATTCGGGCGGCATCAACCTGCCCCTCCAGGTCGGCTGTTTTGCCGACGACGGACATTTCGGAACCATGTTCTACAACATGTGCCGCATGTCCGCCAAGGGCATCCGGCAGTATACCCTCTCCACCGGCGGCAACACCGCAGGCGGTGCCTACATCGTCTACCTGGCCAGCGAATCCATCATGATTGAGAAGATGGCCTACGCATTCCTGGCGGGTCCCCCCATGGTCAAGTCCGCCATCGGCGAGACGGTTTCCATGGAAGACCTGGGCGGCGCCTATGTCCACACCCAGCACTCCGGCGGTTGCGATCATTTTGTCAAAACCCAAGAAGAAGGCGTTGCCAAACTGCGCGCCATGATGGAATTTGAACCGTTCAACAAGCTCTGCATTGAGCGCAGGGAAACACGGGAACCGAAGTTCGACTTTAAAGAGATGATGCGCGGTACCCCTGTGGATACTTACCAGTACATCAATATCAAAGAAACCATCAAGTGCCTGGCTGACGACAGCTACTTCTATGAGTACAAGCCCACCTACGGTCCAGGCCGCGGCGACTCCATTGTTGCCGGTAAAATGTGGATGAAGGGCATCCCTGTCGGGGTTATCGCCTCCAACGCGAGCGGCGTCATTTATATCGATGCGGCCCGCAAGGCCACGGAATGGATGATCCGCTGCGGCAACGCCAAGTTTCCCGTACTCTTCCTCCAGGGTTCGCCCGGTTACATGGTCGGCAAGGCCGAGGAATGGGGCGGCATCGGCAAGTACGGTTCCGATATGGTGCGCGCCTGTACCTGCCTCGACACTCCTAAAGTTACCTATGTCATCGGTCCTGACCACGGCGCCGCAAACTATGGCATGTGCGGACGGGCGTTCAAACCGCGTTTTGCCTTCACCAACATGAGAGGCCGCACCACCGTCATGTCCGGTGAGACGGCAGGTTTCATTGTGGAAACCGTCCGTCGAAAAAACATCATCGACAAAGGCGGTGCCGTCAATGAAGAAGAAATGGCCAAATTCCGCCAGATGATGAGAGATCGCTATGACTCAGAAGGTCATCCTTTTTATACAGGGTCTCTGATTTTCCACGACGGTGTTGTTGCTTTCAGCGAAGCCCGCAACAAGATCGCCCGGGCTTTTGAACTTGCACTTCGTGTTCCCATCAAAGAGTCTTACTGGGGCGATCTGAAGGTCTAAAAAAGAATGTCGAGAGGAGAAAACACTATGGCTGATATATTGCTGCAGGAAAGAACCGATGATGGCATCCTGATTCTTACACTGAATCGTCCCGATGCCATGAACTGTTTTAATCTTGATCTCCTGGCAGTCCTGGCGGACGTTGTCAGGGAAGCCAATTTCGATATGGATCTCCGCTGCATCATCATCACCGGCGCAAAAGCCGGTGACGATCCCAAGAAATGGTCTTTTTCCACGGGTGCTGACCTGAAAGAGAGAAGGACGCTGACTCAGGATCAGGTCCGCCGGTTTATCTTTACGATTCGGAACACCTTTACGGCTGTGGAGCAGGTCCGCGTACCGGTCATCGCCGCCATTAATGGCTTTGCCTTTGGCGGCGGCACGGAACTGGCCCTGGCCTGCGACATCCGGATCGCCTCTTCCAACGTCCTGATGGGCTTAACGGAAACCAGCCTGGCCATTATCCCCGGCGCTGGTGGGACGCAAAGACTTCCTAGAATCGTTGGCGTCGCCAAAGCTAAGGAATTAATCTATACGGCCAGACGGTTCAATGCGCAAACGGCGCTGGACATCGGTCTGGTCAGCAAGGTCGCTGAGCCGGATAAGCTTTTGGACGTGGCGCTTGAACTGGCGAGAGAAATCGCGAAGAATGGTCCCATCGGGGTGGCCCAGGCCAAATTCGCCCTCAATTACGGCTCGGAGGCCAGCCTTGGTGTAGCGCTTCCTCTGGAATCCAAAGCCTATGAAGTAACCATTCCCACGAAGGATCGTCTGGAAGCCCTGGCGGCCTTCGCAGAGAAACGCAAACCTGTATTTAAAGGCGAATAAAGTTTATAATAATCTATAAGAGGAGGATGTAGTATATGGCGACAGAGTATGATTATTGGAAGATATTCCCGAAGATGCCGAAGAAAGTATCGATCGGGGACATTACGATCCGTGACGGTTTTCAGCACGAGGAGCGGTTCATTTCCACGAAGGCGAAGATTTTCTATGGTCAGGAGATGATCCTGGCGGGTTGCCGCGAGTTGGAAGTGACGAATCTGGCCGCAGGAACGACGCCACAGTTTGTGGACGCGGAAGAGGTCATGAAGGCGATGCGGAGCGACGAGTTCAAGAAACGCGCCTCCCGTGCGGGGATCAATTTGGACAAGGACGTCTGTCTGACCTGCGTCACCATCCGGGAGCCCTCCGTGGATATAGCCATCGAGATGAAGAAGAAGGGGTACGGTCCCGACCGGATCCTGATGATGGTATCGACGGACCCGGAGCACCACTTTGCCAACTCCGGAACCACCCTGACCCATTACTGGAAGGAGGCGGAACGGTGCATCCAAAAGGCCCGCGATGCGGGAATCAAGATGGTGGGTACGGTGAGTACGATCTGGGGCAGCCCGATCAGCGGTGCGACAAAGCTGGAAGACGCGGTGGAATTCACGAAGCGCTGGTTCCAGATCGGCGCCCATGATATTGAGCATGCGGACCATGACGGGTCGGCCAACGCGGCGGACGTCTATCGTTACTTCTCGATGGTTCTCGATGCGATGCCGAACCCGGAAGCCCACCTTTGCCACCTCCACGAGACGAAGCGTATTGCCTCTTCGTCGGTTCTGGCAGCTCTTCAGGCGGGGATCACCCGTTTTGAGGCAACGCTGGGCGGCCTGGGTGGTCAGCCGGCGAACTTCCTGGATGACTGTCCGATCCGGGGTACGGGCGAGTACTACTATGACGATCCTCGTTTCGTGGGTTTGATCACCATGGAAGACCTGCTGGTGCAGATCGATGAGTTGGGCATCGAGCACGGCTACGACGTGGACCGGGTTCTTTGGCTGGGCAGAAAGATGGAAAAGAGCATGGGCAAGCGTCTGCGTTCGGAAGCCATCTACAATGGCCGTACCCAGAAGGCCGGCCATATGAAGTTTGCCCGCCCGGGCCTGAAGAAGCTGGTCGAGAAGCTGGGCGAGAAGCCTGGTCAGCGGGTTCCGTCGGATTGGTCCAAGGAAGCCATTGTGCCGGGGAAGTGGGGTCCCGCAGATCCGCTTTGGAAAAAATAAATCAGGCAAAGCCTGTTCTGACAGGGGGAGGTTCAATCTCCCCCCTGTTACTTTTAAATCAGTCACTTCCCTGCATGGATATCCATGCAGGGAAGTGCTAATACCTTAAAGGAGGTTTTGAAAATGGCAGTAGAAGTCGTAGCCCCCATGCCCGGAACGATTGCGGAAATTTTAGTCGAGGTCGGTGATAGCGTTAATGCCGAGGACGAGTTGATTATTCTTGAAGCCATGAAGATGGAAAACCCGATTCTGGCGCCATCCAGTGGAAAAGTCGCGAAAATCAACGTCAGTGAAAAGGATAAGGTTGATACCAACCAGGTCCTGGTTGTTCTTGAGTAGAAGATCCTGTCAGGTGACATAAGAATGCCGGATTCTCTCTGGAGGATCCGGCATTCTTATGTTTTACATCACCAAGAAGAAAAATAGTTCACGAGCGGCGAATTAAATGTTTTTCGCCTCTACAGGAGAAATGATAACGGTTCAATATCAATCATCCTGATTCCCGTTCATTTTGTAAGCGAAAAAGATTTCGAACTGCGGTGAAGCCATTTTTCTGAGCTATCTCGAGAAGTTTCATCAAGATTATTTCAGCGGCCACTCCCCTCTTTCCTTGAGAACGTCCCGATAGATTTCCAGGGCCTCATTCACAGCCGGCATCCCCGCATAGGTGGCGACCTGGAAGAAGATCTCTGCCAGTTTTTTAGGATCGCATCCGACGTTGAGCGCCGCATTGACATGAAGCTTTAATTCGCCCGTGGCCCTCAATGCAGCCAGCATGGCACAGGCGACCATCTGTCTTTCCGGCAAGGTCAATACGGTTCGCGAATAGAGATTCCCCGTAATAAACTTCGAAAAGTCGTTCGCCAGATCTTTGTCGAATTCCCGCCACATCAGATAAGGGGGGTCCATCTTCATCCCGGCACTAAAAAGTTTTTTTGCCGTTTCCTGGGTTCTTTTGACAACGTCATCACTCATAAGTTACGATTACTCCTTTCTCAATGATCTATATTTGAATCCATTTATTTATTTTGTGATAAAAATATCCCGGTCCCGATCCTGAAAAAAGACTTGATGATATTTTCCCTTACCGGTTTTTTCAAAGACATCCTCACCCGCCTGGCGGCAGGCAGGACAGCTCTGCCCGGGAACAATCACAGCAAAGATTCTCACACCGGTATCCGCCATGGAGTCAATCGTCACCAGTCCACCGCAATCCTCGCAGACGCGGACGGTTTCCTCCTGCTGCTCGCTGATGCCGTCCGTATCATAAAAAATGCTTTTTCGTCTCCGGATATACTGGGCGTCCCCCACTAACTTGGCTTTCAGGGTGTCCCGTTTTTTCCACATCCGGAAAATTTCCGCCGCATCTCTTTCAATCTTGCGGAGGATTTCATCGGATTCCCTGAGCGAAAGCGGATCATAGTCCGGTTCCTTCACATGACTGTAGTCCATCCCGGCCATAGCCAGAATGATCCCCACGTTGACATAGGGAAGCGCCTTTTCAATGGAGTAGCCGCCTTCAAGAACGGCAATATCCGGCGAAAGCCGGTCATTCAGGGTGGCGTATCCCTGGGCGCTGAAGCGCATATTGGTAATCGGATCGGTATAGTGATTATCCTGCCCGGCGGAGTTGATGATCAGGTCCGGTTTGAACTCATCCAGAATGGGAAGGATCACCTGATCCAGGACATAGAGGAACCCGCGATCGGATGTTTGGGGCGGCAGGGGAATGTTCACAGTCATACCCAAGGCGTTGGGTCCTCCAAATTCATCGTGGAAACCGGAGCCCGGGTAAAGGGTTCGTCCGTCCTGATGAATCGAAATAAACAGCGTATTGGGGTCATGCCAGTAAATGTCCTGAGTACCATCCCCATGATGACAGTCCGTATCGACAACAGCAACCCGTTTCGGTCCATAAACCTTTCGGATGTACTCAATCATGATGGCTTCAATATTGACATTGCAGAAGCCGCGAGCACCATGAACCACGCGCATGGCATGATGACCGGGAGGTCTGACGAGGGCGAAGGCATTATCCACTTCTCTTTTAAGGACCTTGTCGGCCGCCGTGATGGCGCCACCCGCCGAGATCAGATGAGATTCGGTAACGACATGCATCGCATCGGGCACGCAGATATGAATGCGGTTGATATCTTCTGTAGTGGCCAGACCCGGTTTGAATTCAACAATATTATCAGCATCCAGGAGACCTTCTTCAATGACTTGATCCTGCGTATAGAGGAGTCTTTCTTCCCGCTCCGGGTGCGTGGGTGAAATCGCCCAGTCAAAGGCGGGGAAAAAGACCAATCCGGTTTTTTTCTGCTTTTTTGTCATCGGAATGCTCCTGCCTTGAAACCCGATATCAATCCGGGTTTCACCTGCAACTTGACCCTGATATTTTTACCGGTGGTATAAAACTGTTTGATCATATTAAACTCTTGATTTTCAATAACTTCCATCTCGATATCCTCTTCTGCTGCCCCCATTTTGATGGCCTTCTCCCGAAGCTTCTCTCGACCGATTCTGATGGCATCCTCTCTCCCAAAGTGGGACGGAATCGCAGTCTGATATCCATCTTCAGCGATTGTCAGCATTTTCTGTTCTGTATCAGCCAGAATGGTTAATTCAGCCGTTGTCCTGGCCAGTGCGGCTCCAATGGCATTCGCCACTTCCGCATGTTCAGGAATAAAAACAGGACAATCCAGCAACTGACCCAGATAGGGAGCCATGGGCTCTGCCGGACCGCCAACCACATGAAGGGTTTTCGGATTCAATTTCTTTCCGTCCAGCATTTCATGGATGGTATACACCGGCTGGTTATTGATTTCTTCAATCACTCTCTTGATCTGCGAAACAATGGTCTGGCAGGCCTGATCAAAGATTCTTTTTGCGGTTTCTTCAATGGGGCTGTGCATTTTCTCGGCAATCTGCATAATCGCGGCGACCGCTTTTTCCCTATCACCGATGCGGGTCAGACCCAGGACAATCATGGCATCGGTCGGTGTCGGGCATTGTCCCCCAAAGGCAGCGGCCGGTCCTTCCCGGTCCGGGCCGATGGTCAGCTTTTCATTATCAAAACGGACACAACTGTCACCCCCTAGGCCGATCGACTTCGTACGAAGTCCCCGGATCAATGTTTTATGCTCATCGATCCGGACACCAAAGGCTTCCAGGAGAGGCACACCATCCGCGAAAATAGCAATGTCCGTCGTCGTGCCGCCGATATCCAGAGCGATAGCATCCTCCCGGCACCTGGACATAGCGAGAATCCCCATGATGCTGGCAGCGGGACCGGACAGGATCGTCTGCACCGGGAATTCAAGAGACTGAGTAATGTCGAATGTACCCCCGTCGGCCTTGAGGATATAAATCGGGACAGAGATGCCCTGATGGCGGACGAAAGTCAGAACCTCTTGAACGAATCTGCCGTATAACTTAGATACGGCAGCATTCAGGTAGGTGGTGGCTATCCGTCGGGGAAAGTTAAGATGTCCGGACATCCGATGACCAAGGGACATCTGCGTGAGGTCATCCTTTAAAAAGTCCATGATTTTGAGCTCCTGACGCGGATTTCGAGTGGAGAATTTCCCGACAATGCCTACATTTTCAATGCCGTCGGCCTTGAAATATTTTTTGATCTGCATCACCTCGGCTTCATCAACCTTTGAAACTTCCATGCCGCGATGATTGACATATCCCGAGATAAAATGGACATCCTTCTCAAGGGTCAACTGGGACGGATGAACACCGGGGCCACTCGCCAAAACCATGCCGACCCGGTCTGTTTTGCGCTGCACGATGGCATTGGTGGAAATCGTGGTACTGAGGACAACCCGCTCCAGTTTTTCAGGATTTTCATCACCCAACAGGACACCGGTGACATTCAGGAGAGAATGTACTAAATTTTCCGCATCGGTGGAAACTTTTGCTTTTCTTTTTATCCCGCCATGATCAATCAGCACCGCGTCAGTATGCGTTCCACCCACATCAATGCCCAGGATCATTCTCTCCCCCTGTAACCTGGAATATTTTCAACTTTAGGCCTTATATCTTGATAAATTTATCTTGACAAGGCAAAAAAAAAGCGTATGTTCTCTTGTCAATCCGGGCAATCAAATTGTCCATAGGTATTTAAAATCATTGAAAGGAGGTGACACATTGATGAAAAAGGTCTTCGCTATCATTCTATCCCTGCTTTTCTTCGTGACATTTTCATTTGCAGTGGTTGGCTGCAAAAAGGCAGAAGAGCAGAAGCCGGCAGAACCCCCGAAGGTTGCGGCACCGGCACCAGCACCTGCTCCGGCACCTGGCGCACCTGCGACACCCGCTCCGGCACCTGGCGCACCTGCGGCACCGGCAGCCCCCGCTCCGGCAGCCCCGGCAGCAAAGTAATAGAGAAAATATTAAGGGAAAACTGACCGAGCATTTGATCCTTGAAATGCTCGGTTTGTTTTTTTGGGGATCGCGCTTTTTCATTTTACATTTCGGTAAAAATATGTAGAATGATCTTCCAAAGCGCTGCATGTTAAAGGATTAGCGATCTACAATAAGGAGGTGTCACCATGTCAGACAACAGAGGCAGTGATTTCATAAAGGGTTTGTTCATCGGAGGACTGCTTGGTGCGGTTCTGGGTATCCTTTATGCCCCGAAAAGCGGTAAGGAAACGCGCGAGGACATCGCCAGAAAGGCTGATGAGTTGATCACCAAGGCTAAGGAGGAGTACGAACAAACCCTGGAGAAAAGTAAAAGGGCCTATGAATCAGCCGTCCAGCGCTTGAAAGAAATGGAGATGACGGCCAAAGAAAAGGTCGGGGAAGTGGAAAGCAGGGTTGAAGAGCTGAAAGAACGTGGTAAAGAAACTTTCCAGGATGGCAAAAGTCGCCTGAAAAGGGCGATCGATGCCGGGGTAGAAGCTTTTAAAGAGGAAAAAGAGAAAAACGCTTAGAAAATATTCCCTACAAGGAGAGGGCCCATGTTCCTGGAGATCGGTATTTTTATTCTGAGCATCGCATTCCTTCTGTTTGCCCTCTTCTCGATCCCGTCTCTGTTGCAGCTTCGCAAGACGGCGGAGACCATTGCCGACACCCTGCAAACACTGAATCAGAATCTCCCCGCCATTCTGAGAAACCTGGAGGAGATGACCACGCAGCTCAACCAGACCACCCTGACCGTCCATCGTCAGATTGACGGTTTTTCTTATCACATGAAAAGATTACAGCATACCCTCGGCTTCTTTGCGGATGTGCTTCAGATTCTTCAGGGTTCCATCAGGCTTCCCTTTCTCAATACGTTAACAAACCTGACTGCGGTGGTTAGAGGCTTCCGTGTTTTTCTGCATGTCTTTAACGAAAAACGTTCATCCCGTTTTATAAAACAATAGTCCTTTTCTTCATCACGAATGGACAGCAGAATGTCTTAAATTTTATCCCCCTCCGTCTACCACTTCAGAAACATCCGGGCTGCTCGACCCACAGGTTCATATATTTATCATGAAGGAAACCTCTTGTTTACTCTTCTTGTGACATGAAGAGCAGAAGTATAAAAAGTAATGGAAATTTGAATGAAAAAGGTGTAATCGGTGCGGAGGATGCGAGGGATGTGGATCATGTTTTTCACGACAGACGGAGGTTTCAATGAAGCAAACAATGAATAGGATAGCATTATTCTTTATTTATTCTTTTTTTATTATAGTTCTGATTGGTTTGCCTGGTAACAGACCCGCCGCGGCATTAGACCGGCAATCCTACAAGAATTTGAAAATATTCAACGAAATTCTTGATATGGTTCAAAAAAATTATGTGGAACCCGTCGAACAAAAAACTCTGATTCAGGGGGCTATCAATGGCATGATGAAATCCCTTGACCCCCACAGCAGCTTCATGACTCAGGACATGTATAAAGAATTGGAAGTCGAAACGCGGGGAAGCTTCGGCGGGATTGGTATCGAAATTACCATTCTTAAAGATGTCCTCACGGTCGTTTCGCCGATTGAAGACACACCCGCTTTCCAGGCCGGCATTAAAGCAGGAGATCAGATCATCAAAATAGACGGCCAATCCACCAAAGACATCACAATCGTGGAAGCAGTCAAAAAGCTGCGTGGACCGAAGGATACCAAAGTAACGCTGACCATCATGCGGGAAAACATGGTCAAGCCAAAAGATTTCGTCATGACGCGAAATATCATCAAAATAAGGAGCATTAAGTCAAAGATGTACGATGGAAAAATCGGTTATATTCGGATTGCCTCATTTCAGGAAAAAGCATTGGAAGACTTACGGAAGGCACTCCATGAGATGAACACCCCTGCGAATCCATTAAAGGGACTTATCCTCGATTTGAGAAATAATCCAGGCGGCCTTTTGAATCAAGCCGTAGAAATTTCAGATCTCTTTCTGAAATCAGGCACCATCGTATCCACCAAGGGAAGAATGAAAAACCTTGAAAATAAATTTATCGCCAGAGACAACGGTGACGAGCCGGTATGTCCTATGGTCGTCCTGGTCAACGAGGGAACGGCCAGCGCTGCGGAAATTGTATCGGGAGCGCTTCAGGACAACCGTCGGGCCGTGATTATCGGCACACAGACCTTCGGTAAGGGTTCCGTGCAGACCGTCATTCCCCTTGAAGACGGATCCGCTTTGAAATTAACCACGGCTAAATATTATACTCCGAATGGTCGATCGATTCAGGCGGAGGGCATTACCCCGGACATCATCATCAAATATGTAAAGCCATCCGATGAAAAGGAATTGCAGGATGAACGGATCAGAGAACGCGACCTGAAAGGACATATCAAGTCTTCAAAAGAGAACGGAAACGGATCAAAGTCGGAAGAACGGGTGGTTAAAAAGGATTCTGACGAGCCCACCCAGGATAATCAACTGAAACAGGCTATTGATATTTTGAAAAGCTGGGATATCTTGCAAAGAAAGACGAAAATTTGACGGGTTATGGCATGTGAATAAGAAAAGGCGTAGCCATTACAGAAAAGGCTTCCTTATATGTATTTTGGCCATCATCAGTTCTTTAGCAATTCTATATATCCTTCACAGCGACAAATCAAAAAGGATTGCTGGGGAAGGATTGGAAAGGGAGGATGAATTAAAGCGCCCGGCTCACAGGATTTATAGAAGCCCTGATTTGCAGAAAAAACCAGCAACCCCTGAGCTCATTTCTCCCGCAAAAAAGAAAATCGCCATTATCATTGATGATATCGGTTGTGATCTAACACCGGTAAGAGAACTCCTGAGCGTTGATGCGCCGATTGCTTTTTCGATTCTGCCCTACTGTCCTTACTCGCTGGAGGCCTCGGAAATGATACACCGGACGGGAAAAGAGGTCCTGCTTCACCTTCCCATGGAACCGCATGCCTATCCGGACGTCAAACCGGGACCTGGCGCCCTGTTGCTTTCGATGGAGGATCATGAGCTCAGACAGCAAATGGAAAAGGATATTCATAACGTCCATTATATAAAAGGTGTCAATAATCATATGGGTTCAAAATTTATGGAAGACGAAGGGAAACTGTCCGTCGTTTTGAGCTATCTGAAGGAGAAGGATTTTTACTTCGTTGACAGTCGGACAACCGCTCATTCAAAAGGGCAGGAAGTGTCCAAAAAAATCGGGCTACGTTTTTTATCCAGAGACGTTTTCATTGATAATAATCAGGATTACACTTTCATCCTTGACACATTGAACCATCTTTCTGAAAAAAAGGATCCCCAAAATAAAGATCCCTTTTTGATTATCGGGCATCCCTATCCGAGCACCATTGAGGCATTAAAGAAAGCCATCCCCCATTTGAAGGCAAAAGGCATCGATATTGTCCCGGTTTCAGAAATGATTGACATCGCAGCAAGAAAGAACAAATTCTCATTCAAGGGTGCTCTCTTCAATTGATGCGCATGAAACTTGCAAAGCCTATATTGACCATCGGACTCGCATTTCTCCTGAGCGGATGTATCGCCCACCCGGCGCAGAAGAATGATGGGGTTATTTCTGTAAACACCGAGGTATCCGCCTTCCAGGCCGGTTACCATTATTCCCTGGGGGTTCTGCTTTTACTGGATGAAAAGTCCGGGGAAGCCGTGAGTGAGTTTGAAACGGCGCTTCGTTATGATCCGAAATCCACGTCTCTAGTGGCGGAATTAGCGGTCCTGTACAATGAAAAAGGTGAAATCAAGAAGTCCATTGAACTTTTAGACAATGCGCTTGTGAATCATCCCCGTGATGCAGAACTTCATTTCCTTCTGGCCGGCGCATATATCAATCTGAAAGATTTCAAAAATGCCATCGCAGAATACAGAAAAGTCATCGAACTGGATCCAAAAAATGTCACAGCCTATTTATATCTCGGCACGCTTTACGCAGATCAGAAAAATTATGATCAGTCCATGGAGACGTTCAGGAAGGTCATATCTCTCGACCCTGATGATCCCATGGGTTATTACTATCTCGCCAAGATACTCGTTGAATTGAAGCGATATGGTGAAGCGGAAACGGCGTTGAAAAAATCTTTGGCCATAAAACCCTCCCTTGAGCCCACCGTCATTGATCTGGGCTTCCTTTATCAAAAACAAAAGAAGAACGCTTTCGCCATAGATCTTTACAGAAACTTTATCACGCTTTATCCGACAACGATTAAAGTTAGAATCAGGCTGGGAGATGTCCTTCTGAAAGAAAAACGGTTTGATGAAGCGGATCGGGAATTAAAAGCGATCCTGATTCAGAATCCCGTGAATCAGGAACTTTTGTTGACGATTGGAGTCATGTATCTGGAAGCGGATCGAATGGGGCAGGCTATCGCATTGTTTTCGAACTATCTCAAGACACATCCGGAAGACCAGAAAGTCAGATTTTTCCTGGCATCCGCTTATGAAGAAAGAAAGCTGTCCGGTCACGCCCTGGACGCTTTTAAAATGATCCCCCCGGATTCAGAATTTTATATCAATGCCCAGATCCATGTCGGCACTATTTTGAAAAAAGAGAAAAAAATTGATGAGGCGATCAAAACATTAATTCTCGCCATTTCACAAAAAAGACAACCTGGCGATTATCTCTACATCTTACTGGCTACGCTTTATGAAGCCAATAAAAATATTCCGGAATCCGAGAAGGTTCTCAAGGAAGGTCTTTCCGTCTCTCCCAAAAGCCTGGATATCCTCTATAGCCTTGGCGTCCTGTATGAAAAAACGGACCGCTTCGAAGAGGGTATTCGGCAGATGAAGCTGATTCTGGAGTTAGACCCGGATCATGCGGATGCCCTGAACTTCATTGGTTACAGCTATGCCGAGAGGGGCATCCATCTCCGTGAGGCCGAGGAAATGATCAAAAAAGCCCTTACATTGAAACCAGGCAACGCTTATATCATTGATAGCCTGGGTTGGGTTTACTTCAAACAGAACAAGATCGATCAGGCCATAAAATACCTGAAAGAGGCGACCAGCCTTATGCCCGATGACGCGGCGATTACTGAACATCTGGGTGATGTCTATGTTCAAACAGGTCATTTTCGAGAAGCTCTGGACATTTATAAAAGATCTCTACAACTTAATCCCGATAAGGAAACCCTGCAAAAAAAAATCAGCGACCTTTTAAAGAAAAACAATCCCTGACCGATCGCATCGTTTACATCGGGCGAAGTTCACAGGAAAGGATCACATCCGAACATGTTGAAGTCCATGAACCGGAGGCGTATCAAAAAGTATCTCCTGATCATCCTGTTTATTTTCAGCCAAAGCACCTTTCTTTCCGGCTGTGTATCTGACAAAGCTTCCATCAGCCAATCAGCCATTGAATTTTCTTCACCGGAAGCAGCATTGACTGAAATCGCAAAAAAAGTCCCTATCGAAAACACTGTGAAGTCCATCGCTTCCATTCAGATGACCACCAAAAACGGAAGCTTTCCCCTGAAAGTGGCCATGATGCTTAAAAGACCTTCCCTCATGAGAGTTGAAGCCATTCCCATCCTGGGTCCACCCAACTTCTTCCTCTCCATTCATGAAAATCATCTGAAGGTGTTCCTGCCCGATAAAAATGAATTTTATATGGGTCATGCGACCCCAGAGAATATGGCCCTTTTTTTACCTCTCCGCATGGACGTGGAAAGCATGGTCTCCCTCCTGATGGGATCCTATCCCATCATAAACGGACGAAATCGGTCTCTCAGGGGATTCCCGGAAAAAGACCTATACCGCATTGACATCCACATCGAAGGTAAGCGAATCCAGGCCCTATGGATTCGTCTGACAGACGGTTGTTTAGCCGGAATCGAGGTTTTTCACGATGAGAAAATGCTCTACGAAGTCAAATTTGAAGAGCATGTCCGGTTGGGAGGGTTTGTGATACCCCAAAAAATTATGATTACTTCTAAAGAAGATCAGACCACACTCAGCATCCGCTATCGGGACATTGAATTGACCATGGAAAAAGACGATACCCTGTTCGACTTGAAAGTCCCGCCGGATATAAAACCTAAATATTTTCCTTAGCGATCGTTGCCAGTGAGAACATTATACAAAAGTCTCACAACAAAAAAGGGCGGAAGATATCAATCTGCCGCCCTTTCCGTGCATCTTCAACATTAAAGTCTATTTGATTTCGAGCAATGTTGCCCTGGCCACCCTGGCCTGATTGGTATTCGGATAATCTCTTATAATCTGCTGAAGGATCAGTTTGGCGCTTGTTTTATCACCCAGCTTTTGGAAGGAAAGTCCCTGCTTTAAGAGTGCGTAAGGGACTTTATTCCCGTCGGGATAATTTTTGACCACCTTTTCGTATTCAAGAATCGCCTTTTCATATTTTTGATCCAGGTAATAGCATTCGCCAGTCCAGAACTGGGCATTGGCTGAATATTCCGTCTTGGGGTATTGCTTAAGAAAATTCTGGAATTCTATCCTGGCCTTTTCGTACTTGCCCTCTTTAAATGTTTCATAGGCTGCCGCATAAGCCGCTTCTTTACCCGTTTTTCCCTTCTGAGTTTCCTTCTGCTGACCATTGGCCGACTTGACAGCTTGTTCAGAGATTTCCGATGAGCCGTCCTTTTTGCTCAGACCCAGGAAATTCTCAACAAAATTTATCTTGAAGGAAGTGCGCTCCAGTTTTTCTTTGAGGTCATTCACTTCGTGATCGGCACGCACAGAAAGGGATGAAAGCTCTTTTCGCTGTTCATCGGATTTGCCGGTCAGTTGTTGAATACGATCCTTCAGCTCCGCCATATCCGCATTGATCTCTGCCTGACTTTTCCTTAACGTATCAATGGCTTCCTTATTGCTCTTGCGAAGGGATTCATTCTCCTCTTTCAGGGTCTCGATATCCTTTGAGGTAACTGTGATCTTTTGATCAAGCTCACCCTGAACTCTCTTCAAGTCCTGCTTCGTTGCGCAACCCATAATAAACAGGATACAACAAAGCGTAGGAAACCACCGGTTTATGGTGAATGATGTCATTATTTCTACCAACAGGCCTATTTTTTCAACGTGGTCAGGAAGTGTGCTCTTCTGTTTTTGGCCCATGCTTCTTCATCATGTCCGGGATCCAGGGGGCGTTCCTTTCCATAGGTGATCGTTTTGATACTTCCTTTATCCAGGCCGAGATCAACCAGGTATTTCATGGCTGCATCGGCGCGTCTCTGGCCAAGGGCCAGGTTGTATTCAATGGTACCCCTCTCATCACAATGCCCTTCGACGACCAGTCTGTAATTTTTATTGCTGCCTAGCAGACTCGCGAGCCGTTTCAGGATTTCCCTGGCTTCAGGCTCAATCGTTGATTTATCGAAGACAAAATAGATATCCTCAAACGCCGTCTGCTCCTTCTCTGCAGCTGCTGCTGCCGCGGCATCCCGTTTCAGGGCTAGCTCCTTCACGTCTTCTTTCTGCTGCTCAGCCGCCAGCTTCCGGGCAGCCTCTTCTTTCGCAGTCGCTTCAGACTGCGCTGCCGCTGCCTTTTTTTCTCCGGCAACCAGGCCCTCATCTTTTGATACCGCTTTTTTTGCACACCCCGTCATCAACATCATTGAAATACAAAAAATCACTGTCATGATTCCTATGCATATACTATTTCGCTTCATATTACTGATTCCTCCCTTCTCCTTAGGTAAATAAATAGATCCGTCTGGCAAATTTAGGCGATTTAATCACAATAGCACTATAAAGGTCAACACAAAAAACATACGCCCCTGATTTATTTCAGGCGGGGGGACCATGAGGGACTGATGCAACCCGGGACGTTCTCATAAACGACCCGGACATTGGACCCGTTTGCATTCATCACGCAGATGCGGCTTTTTCCGGCAATCTTCTGGCTGAAGACCAGATACCGGCCGTCGGGCGACCACGAGGGGGATTCCTTTTGTCCCTCTGCCGGACTGAGCTGCATGGAATGGCTGCCGTCCTCGTCGATCGAAAAGATCTGGAAACGACCATCCTTGCGGCCCTCATAAACAATCCTGTTGTTTTTGGGTGACCAGGCGGGGGAGGTATTGTAATTCCCTTCATAGGTCAATCTTTTGACCCCATTCCCCTCATGATCCATCAGATAGATCTGAGGCGTACCCGACCGGTTGGACACGAACGCAATCTTCCGGCCATCCGGTGACCATGCCGGAGACACATCGATAGAAAATTCATGGGTCAGGCGCCTGAGAGAACCGCCTCCAATATCCTTGAGATATATTTCTTCATTACCGTCCTTGCTCAGAGTCATCAGCATCTTTTTGCCATCCGCTGACCAGGCACCCGGAAGATTGAGTCCTTTGAAAGCAGATATTTTGCTGGTGGCATAATCCTTCAATCTGCGGACATACAGATCGGGATTGCCATCCCGATGAGACATGAAAGCAATGGATTGACCATCCGGTGACCAGCGTGGTGACAGGGTGGTGGAGCCAAAGTTGGTAATTTGAGTCAGTTCAGAACCGTCGAAATTGATGGTATAGATATCCGATGACTGGTTTTTTTTCAGGACAAAGGCAATTTTTGTATTAAAGACACTGCCGTCTCCCGTCAAGGCCAAGAGAATCTCCTGGGCAATTTTACGTATGATTTCTTTTCGATCATCCATCCGACCACTGTATTTTTTCTCGCTGAGTAGCTCTCCCTTCACCACATCAAAAAGCCGGTATTCGACCACGAGGGTTTTACCCGTCTGGTTATAGACGCCTTTTACCAGGTATTCCGCCCCAATGACCGTCCAGTCTGCAAAATTGATTTCCCCCTCGGGGGAAGTTGCCCGACCCTGATCCTGTAAAAAGGCTTTCTTATTAATAATATTGAAAAACCCCGTCATGTTCAGATGCTGGGCAAGGGTATCTGAAAGCCAGACCGGCAGGTCTTCCTTGGTCTGTGCACTACTGAATTTTTGAAAATCTGTGATGGCGATGGGATATTTTTGAAAAGCGGGAGAATCGATATCAAGATAAACTTTTCCGAATGCCTCCATCCCCTGACACAAGAAGAAGAAAATGACGGCCATATAAATGAATATCTTTACCGATCGCACGAAGGTAATGCTCCTTTCTCTTATCTTATCCGGTCATTATCGAAATTCCGAAGAATGAAACCGAATACCGATTTCAATACTGTTGTCTCTGATCCATTCCGGAAGCGGGGGTAACGGACTTGCTTTTTTGATGGCTTTCATAGCCGAATCGTCAAAGTACCGGTTACCCGACCTCTTTTCAAAAATAATGTCGCTGATGGCTCCGTTGCGAAGGATCCTCGCCTGGATCACCGTCTCGATATTTTCTTTAGACAAAATGTCTCTTGGCAGAGACCACTGTCCCTTGATCTTCGACCAGATCGCCGCATAATAGGACGCCATTTTCTGGTTTATTTCCGTATTGCTGAGCGGAGCGGATGCCGCTGAACTTTCCGTTCCCACGGAAGCCGTGCGGTTGGGTGTTTTCGCAGACAATTGAACTTTTTTTCTAACCGCTTCAACGGCCTTTTCACGCTGGGGGTTCTGTTTTTTTTGAACATCGACTGGTCGGATGGGAACCGACGAAATGGTCTCGACAGGCCTTTTTAATACAATGGCGCCGGTCGCCGGAGACGGTGTCAGAATTTCCTTGGACAGGGAGGATACCGTGTTGCCGCGAAAAGAAGTGTCCTTCAGATTCACCAGTTGCACAGAGTATACCGGACCAAAAGTCCACTTTGGCGACGGCACCGTGGGGGAAAAAATGATCAGAGACAGGGCGACGATATGGATGAAAAGAGAAAGACATACCATTTTGTTCAGGCTGAACCCATTGCCGTCTCTGACTCTGTTCAGCCTGGAAGAAATCATCTTGATTCCTCCGGGGGTTCGGTGATCATACCCAGTTTATCAACACCAGCCTTTCTGACCTCCGACATCACCTCAATCACAAACCCGTAAGGAATACTTTTATCCGCCCGCATGAAAATCTCCCGGTCAATCCGGCTGGAGAATATGTTTTCCAGTTTTATCTGGAGATCACTCAGGGAAATTCTGTTTTTATTGATATAGATCTCTTTGGCACCGTTAATCGTCAAAACAAGCTTTTCTTCCGTCACATCAATACTTTTTGATTTCACCTTGGGAAGGTTTACATCAATGCCCATCTGCAGCATGGGCGCCGTGACCATAAAGATGATCAGTAACACCAGAACAACGTCAACCAGTGGTGTCACATTGATCTCGGCCATCGGCTTGTTTTCGAAGTGATTTCGTCTTCTGACAGTTCTCATGGCATTTTATTTTCTGACATAATACCGTTCAATGATATTCAGCAATTCAGAAGAAAAATTGTCCATTTCCTGGGTCATCGTCTTGACACGGTTTATATAGTAATTATAAAAAATAACGGCAGGAATGGCCGCCGCCAGGCCAGCGGCAGTCGCAATAAGTGCTTCTGAAATACCGGGAGCAACAATGGCCAAAGTTGCTGACCCCCTGGCTCCAATTCCTTTGAAAGTATCCATGATGCCCCAAACCGTCCCGAAAAGGCCAATAAAGGGACTGGCGCTTCCCGTTGTCGCCAGAAAACCGAGGGTGCTTTCTAACTTTGTGCTTTCCGAATCGCGTGCCCTGTTCAGGGCGCGCTCAATATTATCAATACTGTTCATCTCCACGGAAATCCCATCCCCACTGTCTGCTGCTTTGCCGGTCAGGGATTCCCGGATAACTTTTGTGACCTTAATCAGCTCCGTATAACCGGAACGGAAAACCTCGGCAATGGTGGAATACTGGAACTTTTTTGATTCCGGAAATATTTCCGACAATTTATTGCCCTTCATATAAGCTTCTAAAAAGGCGTCGTTTTCCTTTTTCACCTTTTTGAGAACTTTAAACTTCATCAGGATAATCGCCCAGGAAACAATAGAAAAAAAGAGGAGCAGCAGCAAGACAAACTGCACCATGGCTCCGGCATCCAGAATCATGCTCAGCAGGCTGCCGTGGAATTGCCCCCCCATGGCGCCTACGGTAATAAAAGCAATGTCGTTCACTTTTAACCTCCTCAAACCTGTTCGGCTTTGACGGCGTTATCTGTAATGGAAAATGCCATTCTTGTCAATAAGTGATTTAAACCCCGCCCTTATAAATCCTTGACAAGGCAGGCACGTTGCGATAATACGTCCTTCCCGGATGAGAAATCAGATCAATGACCCAGCGTGCCGATGTAGCTCAGCTGGTAGAGCAACTGATTCGTAATCAGTAGGTCCGCGGTTCGAATCCGCGCATCGGCTCCATAAAAATAATCCATTAAGTCCATTTCAACCACCGTCCAGGTTCTAAGGCAATGATCAGGGAAACACCCGCTTTGGGGAGATGAGTGATGATACAAAAGGCAAAGGTGTCAGTCAGTGTGGTCATGGGAAGTGAATCGGATCTGCCCGTGATGGAAGAAACCGTCAAGACCCTCAAAGATTTCGGTATCTCTCATGAGGTCGTGCTGACCTCCGCGCATCGATCACCGGAGAGGACTTCCTCTTTTGCAAAAAAGGTGGCAGAAAGAGGCATTCGAATCATCATTGTAGGAGCCGGTGCCGCTGCACATCTGGCCGGTGTTATCGCATCCCAAACCCATCTGCCCGTCATCGGCGTTCCCATTGATGCTACCTCCTTGCGGGGACTGGATGCTCTATTATCTACCGTACAGATGCCGGGCGGCATCCCCGTGGCGACCATGGCTATCGGCAAGCCGGGCGCAAAAAATGCCGCCCTTATGGCGATCCGGATATTGTCTCTTGAAGACGCAATTTTACGAAAGAAGTTGCAGACCTACTGCAAAAAGATGGCAAGGGATGTTGAAAAAAGACAGAAAAATTTAAATGCCGGAAGTTCTTAAAATTAATCCAGAAAATCCTGAGATTCATCTCATTGCCCGTGCGATCCACATTTTGAAGACAGGGGGAGTCATTGCTTTCCCCACGGAGACGTTCTACGGTCTGGCCGCCGATGCCACAAACGAAGATGCCGTTGAAAAAATATTTCATCTCAAGGGTCGCGATTTCAGCAATCCTGTCGCGTTGATCATTGGCAACGACAGGCAGTTACAGGGTCTTGTCGAAGAAATCCCGGACAGCAGCCGGATTCTTATGCAGACCTTCTGGCCGGGACCGCTTACCCTTGTGTTTAAAGCCTCTCCGCAGATTATCCCGAAATTAACCGCTCACACAGGCAAAATCGGCATCCGCATCTCCAGTCACCCGGTTGCCGCCTGTCTTGCCAATCAACTGGACGGGCCCATTACCGCGACCAGCGCCAATTTCTCAGGGACCCCCGAGATTCTGTCACCTCAGGAAGTTGTTCGATGCCTTGGTGATCGGGTAGACCTTGTCATTGATGGAGGATTGTCACCCGGCGGTAAAGGTTCGACCATTCTTGATGTCACGCTCGATCCACCGGTTACACTGCGGGAAGGCGCCATCCCGACGCAACGGATCCGGGAAAAACTCCTTTTTACTGCAGCAGCCGTTCGGCGCCTGCAATCATGACATAAGTTTTCGTTATACCGGGTGGTTCAAGGGCCACAACAATCATGAAAGGAATCTGTCCACCGGGAGGCACGCGGTCATTGGAGATGGTGGTGCCCTGGAGATTCGAGAGTTTCCGCTGAATCTCCTCATCCGACATCACGGTCAGCTCTTCATCCGTCAGAAGATTGCCGCTATAGGATTGCTTCTGTACGACCATTGTATCCAAGGGATCCGCCAGTTCCGCCTTTACTTTAATCCGGGTCAGCGGAATCCCTGACTGATTCATGACAATCCCCTGAATGACACGAAGATTTCCCACATTTACATTGGTCACAAAACGCTGACTGACAGACTGAATCTGTATTCCTTCCAGACCGGATTTCTTCTTCGGCTGCTCTGAACCCAGAATGCCTTCAATGGCCGGAACATAAGGCAACAAAAGCTTCATGGCCTGCAGTCTGACGTCGGGGATGAACCAGATCCCCAAGCTTGCCAGCAGGATTACGGAAACCACAATATAGAGGACAGTCAGCAGGGCCCGGGGCGTCCCCTTTTTAAGGGGTTTTTCTTCCTGTTCTTCAACTTTTTCAACCTGCTCCTCTCCCTCCTGCCCTATACTTGTAGTGAGAGCATCAGGAATATCAGGATATCGATCGATTTCAATATCTGGGATGTGAGAAACCGTCTCTTCCCCAACCAAGGTAGATCCGGGTGCGGAAGGATGATTTTGGAAGAACTCATACTGACAGCGGCTGCAATGAACCCATATTCCATCTTCCTGGATCAGGTCTTCATCCAGTCTGAATTTCGTCTCGCACTGATTACATCGAATAATCATGCTCTTCCCCTTGGCACCACAGTCGTCATTCTTTGATCACATAGACATCCGGCAGAAAACGGGCCTGTTCGTTGAAGTCCAGACCGTATCCCACGACAAAGCCGTCATCAATGGTAAAACCGGTATAATCGGCGGTAAAAGGCACCTTTCTTCTCGTCTTTTTATCAAGAAATACACAAACCTTCAAGGAGCGGGGGGACCTCTCTTTCAGGGTTTTGACAAGAAAAGAAAGGGTGAGTCCGGTGTCAACAATGTCTTCGACGATGAGGACATCCTTTCCCGCAATGGGAAGGCCGATATCCTTTTTGATCGCGACGTTCCCCGAGCTTACCGAACCGCTGCCGTAACTGGCCAGTTGCGCAAAATCCACCATACAGGGGATCTTCAGAGAGCGGATCAGGTCTGCCATAAAAATGAAAGCGCCTTTGAGGACGCCGATCACAATCAGTTCGCCGCCCGCGTAATCGCGGGAAATCTCGTCGGCCAGTGACCGGATGCGACCGCTAATGACCTCTTTCGAAAAAAGGACCTCTTTTTTCATGGATTTCATTAGATCGCCTCTTTCATCACGGAACCCTCTTGAAAAATGGGTCGCGAAAAACATTGGATTCGCCGATGACAAACCATTTTTCAGGGCTATGCAAATTTCTTCACAGGTTCTTTACCCTACCCAAGCATGACCGGCCTGTCAATCGAAATTCTCCGCCCTGTCCTTTGTATAGGCTTCGACAAATTCGTCAATCGTTGTTTGAATCAGGGATTCCGCTTGTCTGAGTTCAGACAAATGATTGAATTCAGATGACAGGCTCAAAAATATCTTGTCGAACTTCGATCGTTCGCACCCCAGCTTTTCATAATCAATATGGTTGATCATGTACTGGGAGCCGTCAAAATAGTATTTCCCCAACCGGTTGACTGCCGGGGAACGGAAAGGCCAGTTGAGCTTGAATGAAAAAAAACGCAGGGAAATCTCACGAAGGATGCCACTTTTGAATCGCTGCGGCGATGGCGTCTCATAGACCCCGTTGCTGATCAGCATGAAATATTCCTTGACCAGGTCAATATCCGTCAGACAAAGACCATAGAGATACCAGTCATCCAGGATATTGAGAAGGGACAGCTTTTCCTCCCTGGAAATATATTGATAGCTGGGGCAGAAATGACCATCACAGAGTTCTTTGCCATAAAAAGAAGCCCCACGCAGATCGCTTCCCTCATTCTGCAGGGGATGAAGCAGGCACCCTACCCTCTTTTCGTCGTCATCAAGAAAACCGATATATTCGCAGCAGTAGATCACCTCATAGCGTTTGGCCTGATCTTCCAGTCTCTTGGTCTGCTCTGAAAATATTGATAAATCATCCATTCCCTGGACGATCCGGCGGAACCGCTCTGTTCTCGATCTTAACCGGCTGACGAGGGACAGGCGGGTGCTGTCTGCATAATTGTAAAGGCCGCAACAGGCCCCACAGGATTTACCGGCATCGGGCTGGCAGAGGTGAATGAACCTGTCGTCCATCATTCAAACACGACTGTCTTGGATCCATAGACCAGGATTCTGTTTTCCAGATGCAGCCACACTGCCCGGGCCAGTACGATCCTTTCCAGATCCTTGCCCTTCATCACGATGTCGTTCACGGAATCCCGGTGGCTGATCTTGATCACATCCTGGGCGATAATCGGCCCGTCATCAAGATTTTCAGTGACATAATGGCTCGTGGCGCCAATAATTTTCACCCCGCGGTCATAGGCCTGCTGATAGGGATTGCCGCCGGCAAAGGCAGGGAGGAAGGAATGATGGATGTTAATCGCCCGGTTCCGGTATGCCTCGACAAAAGGACTGCTCAGAACCTGCATGTAACGGGCCAGTACGACCAGATCAATCTTATGCTTTTCCAGCTCCCGGATTTCCCTTTCTTCCTGCCGGGCCTTATTTTCGGGGGTGATCGGGAAATGCATGAATTTCAGACTGAACTGCCGCGCCAGCGGCTTCAGATCGAGGTGGTTGCTGATCACCAGCGGGATCTCCGCTTGAAATTCCCCCATGCTGTGCCTGAGGATAAGGTCATGAAAGCAATGCATATGACGGGATACAAGCAGGGCCATCCGGGGAACGTCGTCGGAAAAACGGAGATCCCATTTCATCCGGAACTGACGGGTCAGAGGTTCAAGGGCCTGACCGATTTTGCGCCGGGGAATTTTGAATCCCTTCAACTCCCATTCGATCCTCATAAAAAATGTTTTCGAACCCTGAGAGGTGTGCTGATCGGCATGGACGATATTGCCGTCATGCTTGAAGATAAAATTGGATACACTGGCCACAATCCCCTTTTGATCAGGGCAGGACAAGAGTAGGATGGCATTGGCATCGATCACGAGAGCATCTCCTCCATACAAACATTACGCTGAATTCTGAAAGCCATTTTTTATGGCTTAGACAAAGCTCTTTATGGTTTATCGTTTTTCACAATAATTTTTATATTTCGGATAAAGTTGCAGGTCAAGCCCAAAGATGCTAGAAAGGCAAGCTCGTTTAAATAGGGTCCATGATTGAGGTTGTCAAAATATGCAACTGTTTGAACACATTCCCCTGCCCAACGGCCTGGTGGCTGAAGTCTATGACCTCTCCAGACCGATTGCCGCGGATACCACAAAAGTAGAGATGGTCATCAAAATCAAAGTGGAATTACGGCCCGACTATTTTTCGGCACCTGCCCATTTCGAGCAGACCCGGAAGATTTTCGGCTCGGATATTTTCTATGAATACAGAATGGGGCAGAGTTTTGTGAACAACGAAGAAAAAGAGAGAGTCTTTGGTGCTCTCCTGGACAGCTTCAAAAAGGACTCCCTGCCTTACCTGTCCGGTGAAAAATTCCCCGGCCGCCTGGCCCAGTCCAAATACATGGAAATCATAAAGAATCCCTACAAGTACCGGGATGATCAGACGGAGCAGACATGAATTGGGAAGATATCCTGCTGTCCGTCGAGAAACCGAGCCGCTACACCGGTGGAGAAGTCAACGCGGTCAAGAAGGATCACAGCGCGTGCGATCTCAGCTTTGCCCTGGCCTTTCCGGATACCTATGAGGTGGGGATGTCGCACTTGGGGTTGCAGATTCTGTATGCGATTTTGAATCAACACCCGCAGATCGTTGCCGAGCGGTGTTACGCCCCCTGGCCGGACATGGAACAGCGGATGCGACAACACAACATTCCCCTGACCTCCCTGGAATCGCATACGCCGCTGCGCCGCTTTGATATCATCGGGTTTTCACTTCAATATGAACTCAGCTATACCAATGTTCTCAACATGCTGGATCTGGCCGGCATCCCGCTCCGGCGGGAAGAACGAACCGATGCGGATCCGCTGATCATCGCCGGCGGCCCCTGTGTGTTCAATCCTGCTCCCATGGCCCGCTTCGTGGACGCCTTTGCCATCGGCGAAGGAGAAGAAATCATCTCGGAAATCGCCCTGGCCATCATAAAAGCCAAGCATCAGGGGCTTCACCGGCAGGATAGGCTCATAAGGCTGGCCGAAATTTCCGGTGTTTACGTACCTGCCATTCATCCTCCGGGCCTATCCATTAAAAAAAGAGTGATTCCCGATATCAACACATGGCTCTGCCCGCAAAGGCCTGTCGTCCCTTTGATGCAAACGATTCATAACCGCGTGATGCTGGAAATTGCCCGGGGTTGCACCCGGGGATGCCGGTTCTGCCAGGCGGGAATGGTCTGGCGGCCTGTCCGGGAGCGCAACCCGGATCTTCTTGAAAAAATGGCCGATGCGATGCTCTGCAGCACCGGGCACAATGAGTTGTCCCTCCTGTCACTGAGCGCCGGCGATTACAGCCGGATTGAACCTCTTTTGACCGCGCTCATGGAACGCTATCACCGGCAGCGGATTGCCCTGGCGCTCCCCTCCATGCGGGTGGAAACTCTCACCCGAACCCTGATGGAACAAATCAGGCGTGTCCGCAAAACGAGTTTCACCCTGGGGCCCGAGGCGGGAACCCAGCGGTTAAGGAACGTCATCAATAAAGGGAATACGGAAGCGGATTTACTGACAACGATCCAGCATGTCTTCGAAGCGGGCTGGAAGTCTGTAAAACTTTACTTCATGCTCGGGCTCCCCACGGAAACCGGGGAAGACATGAGCGGCATCGTGGACCTGGGATACAAAGTCCTCGGAAAAGCCAAAAACCGGGGTCAGGTCTCGATCAGCCTGTCCACTTTTGTGCCGAAACCCCACACCCCCTTCCAGTGGTCCAGACAGATTAATCTGGTCGAGACCCTCGAAAAACAGGATTACTTTAAAAGCCATCTCCGGAACAGGCATCTCAGCGTCAAGTGGCATGACGCCCGCATGAGCCTTCTGGAAGGCGTCATCTCCAGGGGCGATGAGCGAATCGGCCACCTGATTGAAAAAGCCTTCCGGGACGGATGCCGTTTCGACGGCTGGTCGGACCATTTCCGGTTCGATCTCTGGGAGAAGGCCATGGAAGTTCTCGCGATTAACCCCGAAGAGGAACTTCGTCAGAGGCATGTTTCAGACCCTTTACCCTGGGATATCATCGACTGCGGAATTCAGAAGGATTTTCTTGTCAGAGAATGGCTCAAATCGGCAGAAGGCGGATTGACGCCCGATTGCCGTTCCGGCCCATGCGATCATTGCGGTGTTTGTGATCATAAAACGATCAAAACAATAACGGCCGATGAAATCGCGCTAAAAAGTCCTTCCGTTCCGGAAGAGAAAGTTTCTTCTCCCGCTGACTCTTTTTCGGAAAAGAGACTCAGAATTCAATTTACCAAACTGGGATCCTCGCGGTTTCTGTCCCATCTGGAGCTTTCCACCGCCCTGATCCGGGCCATTCATCAAAGCGATCTAACGCTGGTCTACTCGGAAGGATTTCACCCCCACCCAAAAATCTCTTTCGCCTTTGCCACCGCTGTGGGCATGGAAAGTGAGGGAGAATTCGCGGACATTCAAATCAGAGTTCCCAGGGAAAACCCGACTGTATTTGAATCCGGGCAAGAGACAGATTGGATGATGGAAAGGGTCGAAAAAATAAATGTCCTGTTGCCGGAAGGGATGACCATCCGGGCGATTGATGAGATTCCCTCGCAGCATTCATCCCTTGCAGAAAAGATCAGGGGATTTCGATATCTGATCTTTCTTGCCGGAATCATCGGTGAAGACGTCCTGCCGGCCGTCGATCAGGGAATCAGCCGTTTTCTTCAGGCGGAAGTGTTTAATATCAAAAGAGAAATAAAGGGGAAAACCCTCATAAAGAATATCCGCCCCTTTGTAACATCCTTGCATCTGGATCAAAAAACCTTTCAGATCAGCCTTTCGGTATCTTTCGGACCGGAAGGATCGACCCGGCCGATGGACATTTTGACCAAGGTTTGCGGGATTGACGAGGAGACGGCCAGAATTGTAAGAATTCTGAAGACGACAACCTTCTTTGACGACATGAAAAATAATTCATAAATGATGTTGACAAATGATCCCGATTTTCGGTATAAGAGCCGTTCAAAAATTTTTTATTAAGGATTTGCGTTATGTATGCAGTCATCAAAGCAGGTGGAAAACAGCACCGGGTCTCCGAGGGAGAAGTGCTGTCAATCGAAATGATAGAGGGAAACAGAGGAGATTCGGTGGTTTTTGACCAGGTCCTGATGGTTGCCAAAGAAGGCGATATCCGCGTAGGTACGCCGCTTGTGGAAGGGGCCAAGGTGGTCGGTGAAATCATTGCACAGGTCAAATCTGCCAAACTCACCGTCTTTAAAATGAAGCGGCGCAAAGGATACGCGAAAAAAACAGGACATCGCCAGCAGTTGACCAGCATGAGAATAAAGGAAATATCGGTCTAAGCGGAGGATAGTATGGCACACAAAAAAGGACAGGGAAGTTCCCGCAACGGAAGGGACAGCAACTCGCAGAGGCGGGGTGTGAAGGTATATGGCGGAGAGTCGATTCATGCCGGTTCGATTATTGTCCGTCAGGTTGGAACAAAGATACACCCGGGCAATAACGTGGGTCTGGGCAAAGACTATACGATCTATGCAAAGATCAATGGGTTTGTAAAATATGAAAGACTGGATAAAACGAGAAAAAAGGTCAGTGTTTACGTGACGCAGGCCTGATTGCGCGAAGGAGGAATGCTGAGAAGATGGACGAGCGTGAAACCGGAGTGGTCAAGTGGTTCAACGATAAAAAGGGTTATGGTTTCATTTCCCGTGAATCAGGAAAAGATATTTTTGTCCATTATTCCTCGATTCCCAGCGAGGGCTTCCGCAGTTTGAAGGAAGGTGACCGTGTCGAGTTCACCGTCAAAGACGATGACAAAAGGCAGGCGGCTGTGGACGTACGGAAAGTTTAATTCACACCGCTGAAGATATTTGCATCTTGCAAAGAATTTATCGAAAGGCACTTGCATAAAGTGCCTTTTCTTTTTTGCGAAATCCGCGTATGACTCATGAGAAATGGGTAGCGAGCGATGAAATTTATTGACGAAGCTAAGATTTATGTCAAAGCCGGCGGCGGCGGCAAGGGCTGCGTCAGTTTTCGGCGTGAGAAATTTGTGCCCCGGGGAGGCCCGGATGGCGGAGATGGCGGCAAGGGCGGTGACGTGATTATCAAAGCCGTGAGCAGCCGCCGGACACTGCTCGATCTGAAGTATCAGCAGCATCACATGGCCAAGCGAGGCCAGCAGGGCGAGGGCAATAACAGGACCGGCCGGAGTTCCGAAGATATTTTGATCACCGTCCCGGTCGGTACAATCGTGAAAGATGCCGAAAGCGGCGGGATCATGATTGACCTGAACGTTGACGGACAGTCTTTTATCGTTGCCAGGGGAGGCATCGGCGGCAAAGGAAACGCCCACTTCACCTCATCCACACACCGGGCTCCGCGCTTTGCCCAGGACGGCATACCGGGAGAAGAACACTGGATCCTGCTGGAGCTTAAACTTCTGGCCGACGTGGGCATCATCGGCATGCCTAATGTCGGAAAATCAACCTTTATATCGAAAGTTTCTGCGGCAAAGCCAAAAATTGCCGACTACCCTTTTACCACCCTGGTACCGAATCTGGGGGTTGTGCGCTACGGACAGGATGAGACTTTCGTGATTGCGGATATTCCGGGCCTGATACCGGGCGCACACCAGGGGATGGGGATGGGAACCCGATTCCTGCGGCATGTCGAAAGGACCACCGTCCTCCTTCACATCCTCGATATTTCGAGAGACGCCGAAACCGCTGCCTGGCAGGATTTTGAAGCCATTAATCACGAACTGGCTCAATTCAGTGCGGAACTGATCAAAAAACCGCAGGTGGTCGCAATCAATAAAATTGATCTGCCCGTTACACAGGCAGGAATTCAAAAAGAGGTTGACATCTTTAGGAAAAAAGGAATAGAAATCTTACTGTTCTCGGCCGTTACCGGTGAAGGAACCCCTGCGGTCTTGAGGGCAATCATAAATAAATTACATTCACCTGAGATGATAATCGAACCATGACAAGTATCAGAAAAAGCACCCTTCAAAATGTTAAAAAAGTGCTCATCAAGATCGGCAGCGCCGTGCTGACGGGAAAAGACGGCTTGGATCTTCAGATTATTGAACAACTGGTCGATGAGGTTGCCGAATTAAGGAAAAAAGGGATTCAGGCCGTCATTGTGACCTCCGGCGCCATCGCCTCCGGGAAGCACCGAATGGGCATCGCCGGTCCCCTGAAAAGCATGCCGCAAAAGCAGGCCGCCGCGGCCATCGGCCAGAGCAGGCTCATGCGGGTTTATTCCAACGCCTTCGGCAAACATGGTATCTATGTGGCCCAGATCCTGTTGACCATGAATGACCTGACGGACCGGAAGCGGTTTCTGAATATCCGCAATACCCTGTCCACGCTGGTGGAGTGGGGCGTTATCGCCATCATCAACGAGAATGATTCCGTCGCCGTGGATGAGATCAAATTCGGCGATAACGATCACCTGGCCGCCATGATCGCCAATATTACGGAAGCCCATCTGCTGATTAATTTAACCAACACGGAAGGTCTCTACGACAGACATCCGGCACATTCCAAAAAAGCCAGAATTATTCCCCTGGTTGAAGAAATAACGGAAGAAATCGAGGCCGCAGCAACCGCCGATACGAGCGCCGTGGGCATGGGCGGGATGAAAAGCAAGGTCATCGCCGCCAGGAAAGTCACAGCCTCCGGCATTCCCTATATCATCGCCCCCGGCAAGGAAAAGGGGATTCTCCATGCCATTATCGCAGGAAAAGAAAAGGGAACGCTCTTCCTGCCGATGAGCGAACACCTGAACAGCCGGAAATACTGGATTGCCTTCACACTGAAATCCCGCGGGAAGCTGGTCATTGACGAAGGGGCAAAAATGGCTCTGGTGGAGCAGGGGAAAAGTCTTCTGCCCTCCGGCATTCTGGAGGTGGAAGGGGACTTTGGCATTGGCGACCCGGTGCTCTGCGTCGATGAGCAGGGGACAACGCTGGCCAAGGGACTGGTCAATTATAACGCGGAGGAGATTCATAAAATTATGGGTCTGAAGTCGCAGAAAATTGAACAGGTCCTGGGCTATAAAGACTATGACGAAGTCATCCACCGCGACAACATGGCCGTCAAGAAATAGGACCTCCCCCTCTCAAGTTCCCCGAAGGTGAGACAGCGTGACAGCCGATTTTTTGTTTATGAAGAACCCGACTGTCCTCCTGTAACAAAGCATCCGGCGATTTCGATAAATATCCGCCCTTTCAAATGATAAACGCTACATACAAAGAATTTACCGCAAATAATCTTACCAAGCCCGCATTCTTTCAAAATCTCACCTATCAGGCTAACACAAACCAGATCAGATTGAAAGAGTTCGTAATTCAAATAGATGATATATCTAACGAAAAGATCACCTATACAATTCTAAAAGATGGCCTGAATCCAGAGTGTGAATAATTCCATCCTCTTTTCATGGCGGATGCTGCGCATGATTTTGAGACTCCGTATTTTTGCATTATTTCTCTTGTGCTCATATCTGTCGGGATAAACACTTTTTCTCTGCGAACCTCTTGATCTGCGGTTTCCATGCATTGGTTCCTCCGTTTTGTGTTAAAGGGTTAAAAAGGGGGATTGGGTGCTGATGGATAAAGGGATGATTGGGGAATGGGATCTGAAATTCTAAGATTACTCTTGAAATATCTTTAGATATTGGTTATTTATGTATTTAGATGTCGTTGAATATACATGAAAGGAAAATCATGAGAGATAGATGGTACGGAGACAATCGTGATCTCATAAAGTGGGGAGGCATCAAAATACTATGTAAGGATAAAGGAATAAATAAGATCTTTTGGGTAGCATATCTTCGTGAAGATTGTTGGACAGATATTAAATTTGATGACAATATAATACCGGTTCCCGTACCTGATGAAGTTATTCGTCATTTCAAATCAATACGCCAGAACATGAGTCAGTTAAGGGAAACTTTAGACTTGGATATTATTCTTGTGGATGATGAGATTGGTGAGAAATACAGCCATCAGAATCGTGTAAAATATACGAAATTGATTTGCGAATACATTAAAAATAATGCTGACGTGAACAAAGTTGTGTTTTTGGACCCCGACACAGGTCTCGAGCCTAATAGACTTGAAGAGACCCATGTATCAAAAGATGAGATTAAGCAAATATGGAAACCATTAAAGGTGGGGGATTATCTTGTTTTTTATCAGCATAAATTTTGGCCAACAACTGGGAATTGGAAAGACATCCGAAAAGATCAGTTTGCAAATTGCTGTAATAATGAAAATGATGTGAAAATGTGGTGTGCGGATGATTTTCCTACTAATAATGATTTTGCAAAACTTGCCAGTGATGTAGTTTTTTATTTCATTAAAAAAAAGGATTTATCTGCTTAAACTCAACAGAGTCAATAACTGAACTATAATCTTCTTGAGAATGACCTGAGTCAGTCATCTTATGACAAATACGGTAAGAATCAAAGTGATCGGTCTTGGACGGGATGGCGGGTCCTACATCTCAAAGATGTTAAATTGCAATATTGAAGGAGTGGAGTTCATACATATTGATGCTGATTCTAACTATTTGTATGAATCCGCGGTACCCATAAAATTATTGATAGGAGCGAATGTAACACCTAGTCTTGGAAGTGGTAATCCAGATATTAATAAACAGGCTGCGGAGGAAAGTTTTCAGGAAATTTATGAAGTTTTACAAGGTGCGGATATAGTCATTTTAATGTACCGTCTTAGCTGTGCGGTATCGAGCGGGGCGGGTCCAATTATCGCTAAAGCTGCCCAAAGTGTTGGGGCAGTAACAATAGGCATAATGTCAAGTAATGTAGGTATAGAAGGGAGAATGGACTCAGGTACTGCTTATTATGGTTTAAATGCATTGAGAAATTCCGCAGGTACTTTTATAATTTTCCCTAGTTATAAAATGGCAGACCAGTTTAAAGGAGATAAGATTTTCTCACATATCCATAAGTGTACTTGTGATATATTATGCAACGCGTTGAATACACTGATAAATATTATTATTTCCGGAGACGATTCTCATATTAAATATTCAGATTTAAAGAGCCTCATATCAAATGGTGGTTTTGCGTCTATGGGACTTGGTCGATATGATTACCGAGATAAAGGTGGTTTTGCGGCAGTAGGTAACGCGACCCGTATTGCAATGTTTTCACCATTTTTAGAAATTCCGCTATACCGATCAAGATCTGTTATATCTATTGTGTCCAGTAGTTCAGAAGTTTCAAAGGGAGAAATTAATCGTGTGACAGATTTGATTTCACAAGTTAAAGGATCAACATCAGACATTTTATGTGGATCGACAATAAATAACGAGATGGGGGAAAACACGATTGAAGTAATGTTAATTGCATTATAAACTGACGTTAATCTCATTAAGCGCTTAAAGCATAATCGTCGTCGTTCTTAAAGGAAATAACAAATTAGATTATCCCTATCCATGCAAAATCTTTCCATCAATTTTCTCAACCAGGAGCCACCCCATGACCGAGTCTGACCTGATCGACGTATTATCAAAGAAAGAAAACCTGACGGAAAAACAGGCCATGGAAATTGTCAATCTGGTCTTTGAGGGGTTCACCGATGCACTGAAAAATGGCGGCAGGATAGAAATCCGGGGATTTGGGTCCTTTGTCGTGAGAGAATATGGCGCTTACAAGGGCAGGAATCCGAAAACCGGTGAGAGTACCACGGTAAAATCGAAGAGATTGCCGTTTTTCAAGGTGGGGATGGAGTTAAAGAAGAAGGTGGATCGTTGAGTAGGATGCCTAATGAGTTCAATCGGTACATGTGCTTTGGTCAATAACAATCACGATCTCATCGAAATACTGAGGGCTACAAATCGTGTCATTGCCCTTTTTCATGCCTCCTGGTGCCCTTTCTGTGTAAGGTTCCTGCCGGTATTTAAAAAGCATGCCGAGGGAGAAGGGCGGCACTTTGTCAGCGTGCAGGACGATCAGGAAACGATAGCGGATCAATATTCAGTGAAAGTCTATCCGACCGTGCTTTTCTTTGAAAATGGGGCCGTTTCAAAAAGATTGGATGGAGTATTGGGCGTCGGTTTAAACGAAAAACAACTGACAGAATTCATTAATTTGTGTCCGCTGTCATCAGGAAACAGAGCACAGTAGCGGTATATAAAAAACTCAAGGAGGTAACCGGTATGGCAAAGTCCCAGGATGCACAAAAATCCGAGAAGAAAAAACCACTGAAAACAGCAAAAGAGAAGAAACAGGCCAAGCAGGAAAAGAAAAAAGGCTGAAAAGGGACGGCAGCGATGATGCCATCCCCTGCATCCTTGAATCACAACTGGTCGGGATTTTAATCACAATCCAAAGGAGAACAACTATGAAAAGGGCTTTCTTGAAAATTTTTTCTATTCTTGTTCTTGTTCTTTTATTTTCAACATCAGTATTTGGCCAACAACCCCAGGCCCCTGTCGCTTCCTCACCGGTTGTTGCGCAGCAGGTCGCCCCTGACATCTATATGTTCACCGGCGGACGGGGCGCGAATACCGGTGCATACCTCGGCGAAAAGGAAGTGCTGCTCATTGACTCGAAACAGGATTCGGCATCAGTCGCGCAGGTGCTCGCGGCAATCAGGAAACTGACAAACGCCCCGGTCACCCGCGTTGTGAACACCCATGCGGATAGCGACCACGTGTTCGGCAACCGGTTCCAGCCTGCGGGCGTAACCTTCATCGCGCACGAGAACTGCCTGAAAGAGTTCTTCGCCCCCTCCATGAACGGCACCCCATCCGATTGGAACAACCCGGCGCTCAAGGCATTCCTGCCCTCGGTCACCTACACGGACAGAATGGATCTGCAGGTCGGCGCGAAACGTATCCGGCTCTATTATTTCGGAATCGGCCACACCACCGGGGACACAGTCGTGTATTTCCCGGATGAGAAAGTGGCGTTTATCGGCGACCAGATATTCACCACCCGGGAGCAGCTGATTCATGCCTACAAGGGCGGGAGTTCGTTTGGCGAGGTGGCGGCACTGGAAAAGATGCTTTCCACCATAGATGCCCGGAAATTTGTCTGCGGGCACAATGATGTAATCGATCGCGCTGCCGTTCGGAACCATATCGCCCGGATGAAAGCCCTGCAGGCGAAAGTTCGCGATCTCAAAATGAAAAGCCGGAGCATCGAGGAGGTGCAGAAACAGTTCGAACAGAACCAGTCGGCGCTGGTTCAGGCGATTTATAACGAGATAAAATGAGGCCAGGGTTTATGAGATCAAAATAGCAACCTGTCCGCTGAAACTCAGTGTTTCCTCTCAATCATCTTTCCCGTAAATTCCCTTTTCCTGGCCACGTTTCTGAGATCCTGATAACCCTGTGCAATCATCAAAATCCGCGTTTAGAAGTCGATCAAAAATACAAATACAAAGTTGCAATTTTGGTTATCAAGGTATATTGCTGAATACCAAATGAAATATGGCATTATTAAGGGATGATCGGGGGTATTTGTGTCTTCCTGAAAGGTTGCAAGCCATCTAATCCCGGTGAATACCACCTTTCAACCCGTAATCCTTTCTCATTGATATAGGAGCCCACTGCCAACTTGAGTTGGCACCCCGCCAATACTTTGAGTATTTGGAAGTGATCAATAATGAAAAAGACTTGAAAAATGTGCCGCAGTACGGCATATTTTTCTCTACATGCAATTTACTTTTTAAAGCAGGTGCGAATGGTTCAGTTGACTGCAAATTCTCTTAACGAAGGAGGTTTTATGCCTATCAGATTTTTACGCGTGTTTCAGGTTCTGATCATCGCCGTCCTTCTTGCCGGCTGTTCGGGAAGTAGCAGCAATGCCCTGGCTCCCGCTGAAAAATTGCAGGCTTCAATCGATGCGAACTGGACACAGTACAAACAGGACCATCAAATTCCAGACAACGTTATTCGGGGCGCGGGAATGGCAGTTTATCTCGAAACCCCTACAGGCAACTATTACGCCTCATCCGGTATGGACTCCGCTGTCAACCAGAACACGCGATTCAGGATTGCCAGCAACACGAAGACCTTCACTGCTGCGGCCATCATGCTCCTGCACCAGCAGGGAAAACTGGATATCGATCATACGATCACATCGCTTATCCCCGGCAAGGAAATTCCCTATGTACCAGATACCGCCGAATGGGCCATATGGAAGAAAGCGGACATTACCATCAGGAAGCTTCTTGCTCACACTGCGGGTGTCTATGATGTCGACAATAACGACACTCTGTCAAACCCCTGTGCATCGCAACTATATACGGGTAAAAGTTATCCGCTATGCGTCCTTGCTACGGACCCCACTCACCAGTTCACACCAGGCGAACTGGTGAGTGTAGACGCTGCGACTCAGCAGTATTTCTTTAACCCCGTGGACGTGAATTACCATTACTCGGACACCGGCTATTCGATGCTGGCTGAGATCATAGAACGGGTCTCGGGGAAGTCTTACGATCAATTCCTTATGCAAAACCTCATCAATCCTAACGGGCTTACCTACACCTCGGTGACCATGCTCGGATGGGACCAGACGATCCCACCCCCTTTCAACCCAGGGTATGTTTATGAAAACGGCGTGATGACGGACAATACTGCGGATAACATGTCGTTACATATTGGGGAGGGCAACATCATTTCGACACCAGCCGATATCGCGCGGTGGATAAGACGCCTCATCAGGGGGGAGGCGGGGATAAATTCAACGTGGGCCGACCTTATGAAGACACCGACCGCTGGAGCTCTATCACAGGGTAATAACTACGGACTGGGGATCTCTTCAATGAGCGGGTTTGGGTACGGTCATACGGGCGCCAACCAAGGTTATCTCTCGTTGATGGCTTACGACCCTGCCGCAGATGTAACGACCATTGTCTACTTCAATATATGGGACAACGCCAACCTGTTGACTGATCAATCCCATCTCATGGTAAAAGCCGGTCGGGACGCGAGGGCGGCCGTCCGATATTAGCCGAACAGGTTTTTCGGACATCCTGAGATATGGAAAAACTGTCTTTAACCTACTTCTATACACATCCGACGATTCCGCGTGTGTAAAGCCGCGCCCCCGTTCATAGAGGATATACTTCGTTAAACGGAGGCCACGGCAGCTCACAAGATTAAAAGATAAATGAAATTTAAATATGCTCTTTTGCGGTGACACAGTATATCTTTCAATCGGTAATCTTCACTTTTCCTCATAAATAAATGGTGATACTTTGTAAGTGCCTCTTGCGATCCTATCCGTGGTTATAATCCTAATATCGTGTAAATCCCAATACCTTTATCCATAATAAAATCTTATAATTTTTGTTCACCCAAAGACCTCACAACAAAAGAAGATGAAGGTACATCATGACTACGAAGGAATCAATAGTTCTGTTCAAATATTATCTTCAGGCAAACCACAAACGACGAACCATCGAGAGCTACAGCCTTTTGTTTGACCGGTTCAAGGTTATCTATAGCAGAATCCTAACTTAACATGTGGTACAAGTATCGGGGGCAGGTCATTCCACCTCGACGGTCATGCAGTCCCAGGCTGCATAAAGCCCTTCGAGTTCGCGGGTAAGATCGACCAGTTCCTGGTTCAACTGCTTTTTTTGATAAAAATTTCCTTTTTGGCGGCTGGAGCATAAGACAATGGCATCTCGTATGCCAAGGGGATCGACCTCGTAGATCTTTTGGATCAGGCGCACCCAGTTTCCAGCTTTTTTGCTTGAGCGGCGTCTGATCGGCCGAATCCCCTTGCCATGCAGGGAAGAACCGTGATAAAAGAGAAACTAATACCAGACAGAGAGGATCCACGTTTTTTGCACATCTCTACACCCGTGCAAATCACATACTCTTCAGGAGGTTTTCGTGCGTATCCGTCCTCTTTTTATCCTTTTGTTTTTCACACTTCTCGTCGTCCTCGCAGGCTGCTTGGGAAGTGACAGCGGCAATTATCTGTCTACTCCGGCCGAAAGGTTCCAGGCGTCCGTCGATACAAACTGGATGCAGTACAAACAGACCCATGCCCTTCCGGAGGGCGGGGTGGCTGTCTATGTCGAAACTCCTTCCGGCAGCTACTTTGCCTCCTCCGGTATGCCTGCGGGCGTCAATCAGAATACCCATTTCCGTGCCGGCAGCAACACCAAGACTTTCACGGCTGCCGCCATCATGCTCCTCAACCAGCTGGGAAGTCTGAACATCGATGATTTCATAACTTCAAATATCCCGGTTAAGGGAATCCCCTACGTACCGGCTACCGCTGCATACAATATCCCCAATAAGGCGAGCATCACGATCAGGCAACTTCTCTCCCATACCGCCGGGGTTTTCGACATTTCGAACCAGGAAGTCCCCTCGACCTGCACCTGCCCGTATGCCGGGCAGAGCTACATCTCCAGCGTTTGCGCGACTGACCCTAACCACCAGTTCTCGGCCGACGAGCTCGTCGGCGTCATCGCCGCGTGCCAGATATCCTACTTTGCCCCAGGCGGAGGTTACCATTACTCCAATGCTGGGTATTGGATACTCAGTACGATCATTGAGCGGGTCTCGGGCATGTCCTATGACCAATTCGTTATGAACAATTTAATAACACCGAATGGGCTCTCATCGACCACGATCCCTATGCTCGGGACGGACCAGGCGATCCGCGCCCCCTTCACCCCGGGCTACGTTTATGATGGGAGTGCGATGACGGATGCCACACTGGCCAACCAGTCGCCCAGTGTGGGCTCGGGCAACATCATCTCGACGCCGACCGACCTTGCGAGGTGGGTGAGACGCCTCATAAGGGCGGAGGCCGGACTGAATGCCGCTTCCGTGGCGGTAATGAAGACTGCAACCCCGCAGAGCGGCAGTAATAAGTACGGGCTGGGGATCTTTTACGTGGACAGGCTCGGATATGGCCATAACGGTGCGGTGTCCGGCTACCTGTCCCAGATGCTGTACGATCCCGACTCCGATGTCACGACCATTGTCTACTTCAATGTGTGGGATGTGCCTCACCTCAACCCTGATCAGTTCGCCCTGAACGTTAAGATCGCCCAGGATGCGAAGGCGGCCCTGGGATATTGACGATGCGTACCCGCCTGGCGCGTCAACTGCTTAAGGAGGCCTTAGTAGCGGTACGTCTCCACCCTTCACCGCTTGCCTGTTCAACGTGCTTTATGACGCAGGCTGATCTGCCCCCTAAAACCGGCTCCTCGGCGGCCGCTGGGCGAGGAGGAACTGCTCGTCGAATTCCTTCCGCATTTTCTCCTTCTCATATTCATAATCAAGGGCAGAGCCTATGCCCTTTTCCGTCCACACCTTATTGTCATGCTTTCTTTGGTTCATATCCATGATAAACTCATCGATCATGGATGGTTTTGCAATTGGGCGGTCTTCGCTGATCGTCCGAGATACTTTCCGATTTTCTTCCATCCAACGAGCCAATTTTTTGTTTCCATCTTTTTCTCCTCTGATGCCAAATATGAAATGAAAGGCTCGGGGATAAAAGGGGTGTCGACCCCGGACGACCGAGACAACTCGTTTATTTACGGAGGCCTGGCGGTTCGCCTGTAAAAGGGATTGAAAATTACGACCGAAAGCCATGCACCTTCACCCAAGGGCATGGCCTTCAACATTTCTTGGGCAACCCCCTAATACGGATTTTGGTAGTCCTATGTTGAGTAGGCGATCTATAGTTGTCTTGACTGCAGTAACCCATACAACGGCTTTATCCACACTAAAAAATGCCGGTTACAAGTGGTAATATTCAATGCTTGTCTCGCATCCATTTTGAGGACTTGTAGGTGGCTTCAATAAACTGTACACGTCTTTTTGGTTAAGCATTACTGGTTGTACTCTGCTACACAAACGCATCAGCTTCCGTCGTTGACTACAATAAATAGTCGATAATAGCGAATGTTGTTGATGATTATTGATGAGTAGGTTTTCAACATCCATTACAGATGGGACCAAAATAAATCTGTCCATTTTCCTTTAAAATGCTACATTACGGCACAATGTGCTGTAATCGGTAAATACTAAAGTGAATCAATGAGTTCTATAAGAAATAGGCTGTTTCTGCTAAGGTTTCTGGGAGAGATTCAACAGGCGATCCGGGAAGGAAAAATCGGCCTCTTTCAGGGCCAGAGATGAGCTTTCTGAACCCGGCCGCTGCGGTCAAAGGCCACACCCTCCATTTCCAGGAGGGCTTTTTTCATTTTCAGACCACCGCCAAAACCGCCGAGCATCCCGTCAGATCGGACGACCCGATGACAAGGAATGATCAGGGGAAAGGGGTTGCGGGCCAGCGCTGTTCCGACCGCCCTGGCCGCACGGGGAGCAGATAACCGGCAGGCCAATCCGCTGTATGGGATAACCTTTCCCCGGGGAATCTGAAAATCCTTCCGAAGGACCTTTTGCTGAAAAGCGCCACAGTGACTCAGGTCCAGACGTCCCAGAGAAAACTCAACAGCCTCGCCTGACAGGTATCTGCCGAGCTGGTCAATGACCGAATCAATCAGGGGATGCGACCCTGATGATGCACCGGGATAGCATTCGTCCATTTGTTCCTCCATTTTCAACCCTTCGCGGGGGAGAAAAATCCGGACGATCATCGGGGAGGTGCCGGTCTGATCCTGCTTCCAGACCACGCCGACCGTCCCGAATACCGAAGAAAGCAATTGATAAGAAAAAGTCTTTTCATTCATGCCATATGCTCCATCAAAATTTTTAAGCCGATTCCGATGAGGACAACGCCTCCCAACAGCTCCGCCCGCTTGCCCACGAATTCCCCCAGCTTTCTGCCAAAAACCACTCCCGCCGCCGTCATCAAAAAGCAGACCACTCCGATGATCATGCTGGCTTCGAGAATCGGGGTTTTCAGAAAGGCAAAGCTGAGGCCCACCGCCAGCGCGTCAATGCTCGTCGCAACCGAGAGGATCAGCAGGGTCATGCCTTTCGTCGGGTCGTTGGCATGGAATTTTTCATCCTTTTCCCGGAAGGACTCCCAGATCATTTTACCGCCGACGCCGGCCAGAAGCAAGAAAGCCACCCAGTGATCATAGCGGGCGATGTGATCCGCCACCGTTCTTCCCGCCATCCAGCCGATCAGCGGCATGAAAAACTGAAAGAGACCGAAGCTTAGCGACAGGCGCAGGACCGCTCCCGGGGCTAATCTCCGGGTCATCGCACCAATTCCAATCGCGACGGAAAGGGCATCCATGCCCAGACCGATGGCGATAATCAAAATAGAAAATAAATTCAAAAAAGCAATCCTGTCAGTGGCCGTTTATACCAAGTTTAATGAGCCTTTTCCCCATGTGGAAAAGGGTTCGCAAGCGGTGCATCAAATGTTTTTTGCGAAAAAGATTTTTGAGCCGAAGCGAATTATTTTTCACGACAATCCATCCGTCATTGAGACTTCCGAGATTGCAGAAAATCGTGGATTTGTCCGGCCAGTGCCTTACCAATACCGGGCACATTCTGCAAGTCGTCGATAGAGGACTGCCCGATCTTTTTGAGATCGCCCAAAGACATCAGCAGGTCTCTTTTCCTCGTCCGGCCAATCCCGGGAATCTCATCCAGCAGAGACTGCAAGTCCTGTCTTTCCTTGGTTTTCCGGTAGTAGGAAATGGCAAAGCGATGGGCCTCGTCTCTGATTCGTTGAAGCAAGAACAAGATCGCAGGCCACCGGTAAAGATAAAGGGGTTCCTTGCGCCCCGGCAGATAGACACGATCATGCCCCTTGTCAAATCCAGTCCCGCCGGCTCTCGTTTCCCGCTGCCGCCCAGGGATATGTAAAAGATCTTCAGGCCGGTCTTTCGCCAGGCCGATCACATCCATTCCCCGGATGCCAAGGTCCTTCAGGACCGACAACGCCACGCCAAGCTGACCCTTGCCACCGTCAACCACAATCAAATCAGGAAGGTTTTCCTGATGCTGGTAACGCCGTGACAACACCTCATACATCATGCCGTAGTCATCAGCACCTGCGACGGTTTTGATCCTGAAGCGCCGGTAGCCGACCTTTAAGGGTTTGCCCGCCAGAAAGGTGACCATGGACCCGACGGCGTAGTTGCCGCCGATATTGGAGATGTCAAAGCATTCAATCCGCCGGGGAAAGTTCTTCAAGGCCAGCTTTTCCGCCAGCCGCGGGAGGGTCTCTTCAGGCTCCTCTGCACGAAGCCGTTCCGTCTTGAAAATATTCTCGGCATTGCGCCGGGCCATTTCCAGCAGGCCCCTTCCCTGCCCCCGCTTGTAAACGACAATGGATACCTTCTTTCCCTTCTTATCCGTCAGCCATTCGGTCGTCACGGCCTGATCTTCCAGTGGATCGGGAATAACGATCTCGGCCGGCAGGTAAGCCCCGCTGTCATAATACTGTTTGAGCAGCGAGGAGAAAATCGACTGCGTTTCACCGCCGATTTTCAAAAGCGGAAAGCTTTTCTGGCCCATGATTTTCCCATTCCGGACAAAAAGGGCGCAGACCTGGGTCAGGTCTTTTTCCCGATAGAGACCAAAAACATCCTGATCCCTGGATGACATGGACACCATCCGCTGCGTTTCCAGGGTCGCCTCAATCGCGGCAATCCGGTCTCGCAGAGTCACCGCCTTTTCGAAATTTAACTGCTCCGCCTCGTCCTTCATCCGTAAACGCAGATCGGACAGCAGTGATTTCTCCCGGCCTTCCATAAAGGCCGCCGCCTCGGCAACCATTTGCTGATAGGTCGCCCGGTCAACCAGCCCGACACAGGGGGCAAGGCACCGCTTTATTTCGTATTCCAGACAGGGTCGTCTCCGGGTTTTCATTTCCTGATCACGGCAGGTGCGTAAAGGAAAGAGAGGCTGCAGAAAACGGAGGGTTTCTTTGGCCGCAGCGCTGGAGGGATAGGGACCGAAATACTTCGCCCCGTCTTTCTTCGGACGGCGGATCAGTTGAAAGCGGGGAAAGGAATCCGCCAGATCGATCCGGATATGAAAATAGGCTTTGTCGTCACGGAAGTCCACGTTGTAGCGGGGATGATGCGCTTTAATCAGGGTATTTTCCAGGATCAGGGCTTCTTTTTCTGTTTCTGTAACGATAAAAGCGATATCGTGAATTTTGGAAACGAGAAAGGGAATCATGAACCGTGAATCCGTCCTGCCAAAGTAGGAAAGGATGCGAACCCGCAGGTTATTGGCCTTGCCTACATAGAGGATCGCTTCATCCCGGTCCTTCATCAGATAAACCCCCGGCGCCCGGGGGGCATTTCTGATCTTGTTTTCCAGTGGATCATCCATTCTGCTTATCCATTCTACTCAACCGCCCAGTGCCAGCATTATGGTCGTCAGTTCCTTGATCTGATCGCGGATTTCCGCCGCCTTTTCAAATTCCAGTGCCGCTGCCGCCTGCTTCATCTCCTGCTTCAACCGGGCGATCACCGTCGGGATTTCCTGTTCCGAATCGTAGGGTATTTTCCCTTCGGCAACGAGAGGAACCGTGGCATAATCGGCCTCATAAACCGAGCCCAGAATATTGTGAATGGTTTTTCTGATGGATTCCGGGGTGATGTTGTTTTCCTCATTATAGGTTCGTTGAAGTTTACGACGCCGCTTCGTCACCTCCAGACAGGCCTGGATGGCTTTGGTGACTTTGTCCGCGTACATGATCACCTGACCGGCAATATGCCTGGCCGCCCGGCCGCTGGTCTGGATCAGGGATCGCTCTGAGCGCAGGAAACCTTCTTTATCAGCATCCAGGATCGCCACCAGCGATACCTCGGGAATGTCGAGCCCTTCCCTTAAGAGGTTGACTCCCACCAGTGCGTCAAATTCACCCAGTCGCAGATCGCGGATGATACTGACCCGATCCAGGGTATGTATATCGGAATGAAGATAGCGCACCCGGACGCCCAGGCCTCCGTAATAGGTGGTCAGGTTCTCCGCCATGCGCTTCGTCAACGTGGTGACCAGAACCCGCTCTCCCCTCTCCGCCCGCGTCCGGATTTCACCGAGAAGATCATCCACCTGCCCCTGAACGGGTTTCACGATGATTTCCGGGTCCATGAGGCCCGTGGGACGGATGATTTGCTCAACGACATGTTTTCCGGCCTTGTTAAGTTCATATGCGGCGGGTGTCGCCGAAATATAAAGCCGCTGCTGCGGGAATCGCTCGTATTCTTCAAACATCAGAGGGCGGTTGTCCAAGGCGGAGGGCAGCCGGAAACCATAATTCACCAGGGTTTCCTTCCGGGACCGGTCGCCCCGGTACATACCGATGGTCTGGGGAATCATCGCATGACTCTCATCAACGATAATTAAAGCGTTTTCGGGAAGATACTCCATCAGGGTCGGTGGCGGTTCACCGGGCTTCCGGCCCGTCAGATGACGGGAATAATTTTCGATCCCCTGACAGTAGCCCATCTCTTCCATCATCTCGATGTCAAATCTCGTCCGCTGTTCCAGGCGCTGAGCCTCCAGTAATTTATTCTGGGCACGCAGTTCATCGAGCCGGATTCCCAGCTCCTCCCAGATGTTGACAATCGCCCTCTTCAAATTGTCCTGCGTCGTCACATAGTGACTGCCGGGATAAACGGCTATCTTTCTTATACTATTAAGTTTTTTCCCGCGTAGGGGATCCACCAGGGTAATGGATTCAATCAGATCACCGAAGAACTCCACCCGGATGGCCTGCTCTTCCTCATAGGGGGGAAAGATCTCGACAATGTCGCCCCGGACCCGGAAGGTTCCCCGATGAAAATCGATGTCGTTGCGTTCGTATTGTATCTCCACAAGTCTCCGGAGCATCTCATCGCGCGGAACTTCTTTGCCTTCTTCCAGCAGGAGCAGCATACCATAGTAAGCCTCCGGGGAGCCAAGACCATAGATGCAGGAAACACTGGCCACGATAATGACATCACGGCGCTCAAGCAGGGAATGGGTCGCCGAATGGCGCAGCTTGTCAATCTCTTCATTGATGGCTGAATCTTTCTCAATATAGGTGTCCGTGCTGGGGATATAAGCCTCCGGCTGATAATAATCGTAGTAACTGACGAAATACTCCACCGCGTTTTCGGGAAACAGGGTCTTGAATTCTCCATAAAGCTGGGCCGCCAGCGTCTTGTTGTGGGCGATAATCAGGGCCGGGCGCTGCACAGCCTGAATGACATTCGCAATCGTAAAGGTCTTGCCGGAACCGGTCACCCCCAGCAGAACCTGGTGTCCGGCGCCATTCTGAACACCTTCCACGAGACGTTCAATGGCCTGGGGCTGATCGCCCCGGGGTTCAAACTCCGTGATCATTTTAAAGCTATTCATGAAAAATCCTTATTTTAACGACCATTCTTCCTGGATAAAAAGCACCATACCCCCGTTCCGACGGCCGCTGCAACAGGAAAATGTCATAATGTTTTAAGCCAATTTGACCTTGACAAATGATGTTGACTGTGTTTTATGGGACAGCTTATTACAATTACCGGGGTTTAATCGATGAAAAAGAACTTGACCAATTTCAGCAACACCAAAAAGAAGAGAACCCATGGCTTTCTCGTGCGCATGTCGACGAAAGGTGGCAGAAATGTTTTAAGCCGGAGGCGGGCAAAGGGCCGGAAGAGACTCGCTGTTTAAAACGGGGGCAGAAGGAAAAGGATCAACACCTGAACCTTAAACCTTTTGCTTTTTGTTTTATGACCCCATGGAAAAACAAACATTCAGCAAAGATGCGCGTATTCGGAAAAAAAGAGATTATTTAAACATCTATCAGCAAGGGGTAAGGAACGACTCAAGAAATTTCATCATTATTACATGCCGGAATCAATCAGGATTCAGCAGACTGGGTATCACGGTCAGCAAAAAGGTGGGGGACGCAGTAAGAAGAAACAGAATTAAGAGATTGCTCCGAGAGTTTTTCAGGTTGCATAAAACACAGTTTTCGCCTTCGCAAGACATTGTCATCATAGCAAAAAAGGATATTCCTATCCTGACCTATCAGGATGTCTGCAAGGAGCTGGAAAGCCTTATCACGAAAAGATCAGATGCTTAATTTTGCCTTCAAACAGATCCTGGAAAACGCACTCGTTGTTATCGTCCGATTCTACCAGATCTGTTTATCCCCCCTATTCAATCCCTGCTGCCGGTTTCACCCGACCTGTTCCGATTATGCGATCATGGCGATCAGACGTCACGGCCCCTTAAAAGGGTTTTTTATGGGGTTGGTGCGCCTGCTTCGCTGTCATCCCCTGCATCCCGGCGGATACGACCCGGTCAAATGATTTAAATAAACATCTGGAGGTCTCAATGGACAAGAAAACAATTCTTGCCATCGTCTTGTCAATTCTGGTTCTTTTTGTTTATCAGACATTTTTTGTTATACCACCCCCGAAGAAGCCTGTCGCCATTCAAAAAGAGACTTCGACAGCCGCACCAACTGCCGGCAAGGAAAAAGGAACGGCACCCAAACAGACCTCTCTGGTGAAAACCGCCCTGTCTCCGCAGACGGCTGTCAAAGAAAAGGATATCCCTGTGGAAACAAACCTTTACAAAGCAGTCTTCACCACAAAGGGAGGTGCCCTGAAATCCTTTAAACTCAAAGGCTATCGCAAGACCCTGGATAAGGACTCAGCGCTGATTGATCTGGTTGATGTCAGAGAAGGCATGAGCCGGCCGCTGAACATCACCTTTCCTGAATCGAGCATAAATATCCCTGCCGACAGTATGTATAACGCCGATGTCAGCGCTATTGATATCTCGACGACACCGGATCACCGCCGCTTGACCTTTTCTCAAACCTATCCGTCCCAAGTCAAAGTTGAAAAGATGTTTACGTTCCAGCCGGATAAATTTGTCTTTGACCTGGAGGTCCGCGTCTACAACCTTTCAGCAGCACCGATCAGCGAAAAAGCGGTGCTGAGCTGGCATCACTTTGTAGATCCCAAAGCTGAAACAGACAGCTACACCCATGAAGGACCCGTCGTCTTTGTCGCAAAGACGGTTGAGCGCGAGGAAGTCAAGAAAATCGATAAAGACAAATTGTTCGGCCCCGACATTTCCTGGGGCGGATTCGAGACCAAGTACTTCATCGCATCTATGATCCCCCAGAATCCGTCTCTGACCAGTCTTATCGTCTCAAAAGACAACCGAGAGTTGGTATCCACGAGTTTGAATGGCCCGAAGAATCTGATTCCCGTCGGTCAGGCCGGATTGTTCAGCTACACTTTCTTTTTAGGCCCAAAGGACTACAACATCCTCAAGGCGCAGGGCATCGGTCTTGAGAATGCCATCGACTTCGGCTCCTGGATGAAATGGCTGGCCATGCCAATGCTCATCATCCTGAAATACTTAAACGAATTTGTGAATAATTACGGTATCGCGATTATTATCCTGACGATTTTGATCAAAATCATTTTCTGGCCCTTGGGAAACAAGAGCTACAAATCCATGAAGGAGATGCAGAAACTCCAGCCGAAAATGCTGGAACTCCGCGATAAATACAAGGATGACAAACAGAAGCTCAGCCAGGAGACCATGGCACTGTATAAGGCCCACAAGGTTAATCCCATGGGAGGATGCCTGCCCATGGTGATTCAGATTCCGGTTTTTTTCGGTCTCTACAAAGCCCTGCTTTACGCCATTGAGCTTCGCCATGCCCCGTTTATCTGGTGGATCCAGGATCTGTCGGCCAAAGATCCCTATTACATCACCCCGATCATCATGGGGGCCACGATGTTTGTTCAGCAGAAAATGAGCCCTCCGGCAGGCGATCCGATGCAGCAGAAGATCATGCTCTTTCTGCCGATTATCTTCACGTTCCTCTTTCTGAATTTTCCGTCGGGGCTGGTCATCTATTGGCTGTTCAACAATATCCTGAGTATCGGTCAACAGTATTACGTCAACAAGCAACGCTCGTAAGATGAGGTGGAGTAACCATGGAAGCTGTTGAAATTGATGGTAAAACAATAGATAAAGCTATTGAAAAAGCCTGTAGCGAGTTTGGTGTATCGCGAGATAAACTTCATATTGAAATCCTGTCGGAGGGAACTTCGGGATTCCTCGGTCTGCTCGGTTCCAAAAAAGCAAAAATCAAGGCCAGCCTGATGTCTCTTGATATGACGATCGATCCCCCCCCGGGTCCCTCAAAAACCATCGTAAAAGTAATCAAGCATGAAAAATCAGTTCCTTCGGCATCATTTGATCAGGCAGTGGACAAATTCGGGGAAAACGTTGCCTTGAGAGCCAAAACCATTCTGGAAGGAATTCTGACCGGAATGGGCATCCAGACACCTGTCAGCGTTGAAGAAACGGAGGATTCCATCCTGTTGAATGTCAAGGGAGACGGTGGGGGATTGCTCATCGGACGGCGGGGTCAGAATCTCGACGCGATCCAGTATATTGTAAACAAAGCCGCAAACCGGTCGGCCAATGGCCGGAAGATGATCATCATTGATACGGAAGCTTATCGCAAGCGCCGCGAAGAATCGCTGATCGCCCTGGCGGAAAAGCTTGGCGAAAAAGTGAAGAAGACGAAAAAAGCGATCACGGTCAGTCACATGAACGCGCATGACCGCCGGATCATCCATATGGCCCTGCAAGATGACGAATCGTTAACCACGAAAAGCCGGGGTGAAGGTGAATACAGAAAAATCTTGATTCTTCCGTCCAAGAGAAATTGAACAGGGACGGTCAGCAGACATCTCTTCCTCACGGTCCATGACTTTCGCAGATACCATAGCAGCCATTGCGACGCCTCCCGGCACTGGCGGAATCGGCATTATCCGGATCAGCGGCCTGAAATCGGAAGAGATCGCACGCCTTCTTTTCAGATCATCCCGGCCTGCCGCTGATTTAAATTCACACCATCTCCACCACGGCCGGGTCATCTCACCTGCATCGGGCGAGATTCTTGATGAAGTGCTGATCGCACTCATGAAAAAACCCCGCTCCTATACCGGTGAAGATGTCCTGGAAATTCAGTGTCACGGAAGCCCGCTGATCCTGCAGGCAATTCTGACAGAAGTAATCCATGCCGGAGCCCGCCTGGCGGAACCCGGTGAATTTACAAAAAGAGCGTTCCTAAACAACCGCATTGACCTGTGTCAGGCCGAAGCGGTCGCAGACATCATCACCGCCAGAACCAGGCGGGGACTTGAAATCGCCCTTTCCCAACGGAAGGGAGATCTGTCCCGAAAAATTGAAGACCTCCGTCAATCCCTGATTGATATTCTGGCTGCCCTTGAAGCGGCGATTGATTTTACCGAAGCGGAAGTGAGTGGCGAACATCCCGGCGCCGGCGATATCCTGAACAGCATCCAATCCATCCTGGAGGATTTGCAAAACCTTTCATCGACCTACGACGAAGGAAAACTCGTCAGGAAAGGTGCCAGCGCCGTAATCATCGGAAAACCGAACGTCGGTAAATCGAGCCTGCTGAACCGGCTTCTCGGTGAGAACCGGGCCATAGTGACGGCGATCCCCGGAACCACGAGGGATTTTATCGATGAATTCATCAGTATCCGTGGCATCCCGGTTAAGTTAACCGATACCGCCGGCATCAGAGATCCCGACAATATTATTGAAAAGGAAGGCGTTGACCGGGTCTGGGAACGGATCTCATTGGCCGATGTCGTCATCACCCTGTTTGACGGCAGTTCGCCCCTGACCGCAGAAGACCATGAAATCATGGGAAAAAACATGGGCAGACCGATCATTCCGGTCATCAACAAATCCGATCTTGAACACATCCTGAATGATCAGCAATTCCATAACCTGTTCCCCCGTGCAAAACCTCACTGGATCTCCGCAAAAACCGGAGACGGCATTCCCGCCCTGAAAGAGGCCATTTACAGCATGATCATGGGACACGAGCAGGATCAACTGGCAACGGTCATCATCACCCAGGTCCGCCACAAGACATCCCTTGAAAAGACAGCGGCACACCTGCTCCAGGCCCGCGAGAGCATTGCCGGTGGCCTCTCCGCCGAGTTTGCTGCGTTCGACATCCGGGAGGCGCTCAGCAGTCTTGGTGAAATCACCGGCATGACCAGTGCGGAGGAGGTCCTGGACCGGATTTTCTCAACCTTCTGTATTGGTAAATAAGCGATGGCGGAATACATCCATCAGAAGCCGGGAACGGAAATTCAATGCATCGGCGGTCATTACACCATTACCGAAGAAAACTGGATGACTTACCGGGAAAGGACATTGCTTTATGTTGTCGGTGTTGCCATCGTTGACAGTGCCTGCTGTGGCGCAGGCGGATGCAGGTTCATCAATATTCCCGGCTACGTCAAGTCCCGGCAATTCAAAATCCTCCTGGATGACCTGTGGGTCAGCGAGGTGGAACCCATTGATTCGGAAAACGACCGGAACGATATCAAAAAGCTTCTGGCTGCGCAATTTCCCCACTCCCAGATTGCTTTCACGGCTTAGAGATCTGAGGGTTATGAAAAGTTTCCCTTTCTTGAGGCGACCGTTCTGATTCTATATTTTCAACGCATACCCGTTTCAGTATATTAGACGTATATCAAACTTGGAGGCAAGGTCACCATGCAGACGATAGCCATCATTCTTATTTCTATCCTGATCTGTTTCCTTACCGCAACAGACGGCAGATGTCAGCAAAAGTGTGTGAATGCGGAAGGAGAAGCGGCGATTGTGAATAACGATATCCCCTCGGCGAAAACGGAAGCTATTGCCAGAGCGAAGTGGGCAGCCATCGAGCAAACCGTCGGGACGGAGGTTAAAGCACAGAGCTTCGTTCAGAATTTCACACTTGTCGAAGACGTGATAAAGACACAGGTTGGAGGGGTTGTCAAAAGTTACAAGGTACTGGACCAGGGCAGGAAAGAAGACTTGGTCACGGTAAAGATCACGGCCTGTGTTGAACCTGCAAAGGCGAGGGAAGCCGTTTCCTCCCTTGCCCTGAACAACTCCCTTGCTGTCTTTATCCCGGCACGGAAACCAGGCAAACATGGAGATGAATTTGAGGAAACGAATATCCTTTCAGAGACCCTTATAGGAAAACTCACCGATCAAAATTACAAGGTTATCGACGTGGCCCCGACACATGCTTTGGATGCCCTGGAAATCGAGAGGGCCGTAAAAAGCGGCAGTACCCTTGCCGTCAGGAGCCTGATGTATAAATTTCTCTCCAACATCATCATCATCGGTAAAGTCGATTACACCATATCAACAAAAAAGGGAGAGGATATTGGATACGGAATCTCTATGCCATTCAATAATGTGACGGTAAGGCTGACCTATCGCATCGTTGCCAAGAACAACAAGACGGGCAGCATGGAAATTCTTACAGCGGAGACGGCACAGGGTAAAGGTCTCGCCAACAACGTTGAGGATGCCGCCGCAGAAGCTCTTAAAGACCTGGCAGAGAAGCTGACTCCCAAAATACTCGATAAAGTTGCATCCTACATTCAGGGCAATGTCAAACAGGTAAGCATAAAGGTCAACGGGGTAACCGACCTTGATACGAACATGGAAATCAAGAATATTCTGCAGAATATCGTTTGGGTAACAGGAGTAGAGGATAAAAAGATGGGCGAATTTATAGTCAGCTACCCGGAAAACACGGTCTATCTGGCCAACAGCATCAAGCAAAAAGGCCCTTTCAATATCAATCAGTTTACCCCGTACTCGATCACTATAACTTATCGGAAATAACGAGGAATAATGTACAGGAACCCGCAATGGTCCGGCAGATTGACGCTGTTGCTTTTGATTGTCCTTCTCTCCACCGGGTGCGCGACAAAGATCAAGGTCAACATGCTGAAACCTGCCGAGTATCATGAAGCCTCATTAACGAAAACTGTTGCGGTTCTGCCTTTCAGCGGCCCCGGCGGCAGTGAATTTGCCGCCGAAACGGAGGGGATTCTGGGCAGCATCAATATTGACGATAAGCCTTATTTTATCCTGGTCGACCGGGCTGCGATTGATAAGACCCTGTCTGAACTGAAATTTTCGCAAAGCGGTATCGTGGATCCAAAAACAGCGGCTAAAATCGGACAACTGGTGGGCGCCCAGGGGATCTACACCGGCCTGGTGACTTTGGCAAAAGCGTCCGACAGCCCTTATACCTTATATAAAAAAGCGGATAAGTTAATGGGCAAGCCCAACGATGATATTACGCTGGCGCTGACGAGGACTTCAGAGGCGGTAAAGCACCAGAATAAATTAAAAGAAGAGCTGAAAAACAAGTAGTCGGGACACGACGAAGATCGGCATTACCAAGGCTAAAAATCTTCTTTAGACCCTTTTTAACACTGGTCGCACTGCAAAGGCAGTCATGCGCGATGCGCGATCAGATATCTGCCTTTGCGGACCTCGTTTAAGCCGCGGACTCCATTCCCTCAATAAAGGCCCGCACATTTTTACCCAGCACCCGGTGGTTATAGCCGCCTTCCAGAACGGCAAAGCATCCCCCCTTGTTTTTTTGGCTCGCCTCCCGGACCATCCGCCCCATATCCTGATAATCCTGCGTGGAAAGCAGCCCCCCCCAGTCATTCACATGATAGTCAAAACCGGCGGAGACACCGATGATATCAACGGTTTCAGAGAAAAGCTGCTTTTCGACTTTATTCACATAATCCTTGCGATTGGAGGAAGAGGGGTTATAGATGGTCACATATCCCCTTCCGCCCAGAATATTGACCGTGCCGTCGCCAAAATGAAGGTCAAAATCGAGCACGAAAGCTTTTTTAATCTTGTTTTCCCGTTTCAATTTTTCCAGGGCAATGACCATATTGTTGAAGTAGCAGAAGCCCCAGCAGCTCCCCGCGGAGGCGTGATGTCCCGGCGGCCGGATCAGGGCAAAGCAGGGTTCCTTCAATCCGATTTCAGCGGCCTGAATGGCTCCGCCTGCAGCCAGCGCAGCAATGTCATAGACACCATCCCTCCTGACCATATCCATATGGGCCCGCGTGTGCACCGCCGCGATATCTTCCTCTGCGGCAGGAACAGCGTCGATAAACGTGACGTGGTCCTGAATTTCCTCGACGATTGCCTCCATGCGGCCATCCGCAGCCGCGGGATCCATGGTGTAGCTTTTCAAGAAATCTTTGTGATAAATCACCTTCATGGCAATGCCTCCTGAAAAGAGATAAAAGGTTTAATTTTTTATAAATCCTGCGGCCCGCAAGAGTTTCAGTGTATTTTTCGAAACGGGCAGGTGATCCAGTTCTCCCGGCGCCAACCAGCGGGCTTCGAGGGCATCGTCGGCCCCTTTCACATCACCCCGGATGTAATCAGCCGCCAGATCGACAATGACAAAATGGAACCGGATGCGTTCGTCCGGGTCTCGCTCAAAAAAATCGAAGGCATAAATGGGTTCCCGGGCGCGGATGGTAATGCCCGTCTCCTCCAGAATTTCACGTTCGGCCCCCTGCTGCAGGGTTTCACCCAATTCCAGAGAGCCGCCGGGCACGGCCCACAATCCCTTGCCCGGAGCAACCCCTCTCCGGATCAGCAAAACCTTTCCATCCCGTATGACCACAGCGCCGATCCCGACAACCGGCCGGTCCGGATATTCACGTTTCGACATGTCTATTTTTCACTTTCGATGCTGAATTCGAATTTTGTCGTCATCCAGGGAGGCTTCCCGCCGTTGAATACCCGTTCCATAAAGGTGATGCGACGCCTCTGATCGATCATCAGGAGACTTGAGGAACGGGTTCCATAAACAGGGCTCGATATAAAGATGGATGAAAGAATCCGTTCCCATTCCCATCCGATGCCGGTATCCGGGAGTTCATGGTCATCCGGCTTCGACTGATCCGTTAAAAGCGCAAACAGATCTTCCGGGGCAGGCCTTTCCTGTTGCGACAACAGGGCGGCGAAATTTTCCTTCCCCCGCCGAACCTTGGGCCAGGCCGTATCGAGAAGACGGTTGCTCAAACCGTACAGACCCGGCGATAACAGAGCCAACCCGTTCCGGTTGGAAAAATAATACAGACGGGATGGATCCCCCAGGATGAGGCTGAAGCCGTTGTAGCGATCGGCCTGGCCGGCTAATCGTTCCAGATAAAGGTCGGGGGCTTCCTGCCCGCAAAGATAATCCTTGATCAGCCAGCCACGCGAGGGGGCGTCCAACTTCAGAGAAAAAGGATCGCGGTAGTTGGTCAATGCCGCCATCCGGCCTTTTCTCGTGATGCCGAGCCAGGTGCCGCCCTCCTTCAAATCCTTCCCGGCCAGCACATCGGGTCTGTCTTCCCAGAAACCGGCCGGCATCGTTGGCCGGTCATAAAACTCATCCCGGTTCGCAGCCAGAATGAGGGGATAAAAAGGGTGCATCTTATATGAGAGAAGGATCAGACACATTCAGGTCACCCGGCCGCAAGAGTATTTTTCACGAGATCCAGGATCCGGGACATGACCTCCCCGGCCGAATGGTTGATGACCATATCGGCATTGCCATCATAGGGGGTGGGTTCCCGGTTGATAATCACGAGCTTTGCGCCGGCACTCTTGGCATAAACGGGCATGTAGGCCGCCGGATAGACCACCAGTGAAGAGCCGATAACAATCAGGAGATCACAGTGACAGGCTTGGTGGGTGGCCTGCTTAAGCGTTTCCTGCGGCAGTGACTCGCCGAAGAAAATGACATCAGGCTTCAGAATCCCCTGGCAGCGCTCACAGACCGGGACGTCATCCACCGGACGGGATTTGGCGAGGATCTCCTCCAGACGATAAACCTCATGACAGTCGAGACACCGCAGCCAGTTCATATTGCCGTGCAGTTCGTAGACATTTTTCGGATCATGGCCGGCCTTCTGATGAAGATTATCCACATTCTGTGTGATGACACAGGTCAGCTTTCCCATCTTTTCCAGCTCGGCCATGGCCTGATGGGCTTGGTTGGGTTGCGCATCGACAAACAGACCGCCTTCCAGCAGAATACGCCACTGCTTTTTCCGGGTCTCCGGACTGTATAAAAATCGCTCAATGGTAAAATCTTCAGGATCGAACTTGCTCCAGATGCCTCCCGGACTGCGGAAATCGGAAATACCGGATTCGGTGCTGACGCCGGCTCCCGTAAAGGCGACGATCTTCCCGGCACCGACAATCATAGCCGCGACATCTTTGAGATTCTGATCCAGATTATCGTTGCTCATCTTTTCTCCTCACGGGGGCGTCTTCAACGCCGATCGCTCCCATCCGCGAAGAGAGCGCCATGACGAAAACAAGATACACGATTTCCGTAAAAAACACAAAACGAAAAGGCGCCCGGAAGAGGTGAATCATGGGGCCATTAACAAAGCTGAAAATCGTTCATCTTTGAATATTTATATTGACAAATAGATTTGAGAAGATTGATATTGAGCGGGTAAGCTCGGTGCTTAAGGCGACGGCGGAATTCAATGGTAAAACCACTGAAAAGGAATCAGCACCCTCATGATCGACAGCATTTCTACGATTCTGAACAGTATCCGGATTCAGGATATCTTTGACATTCTGATCATCTGGATCATGGCCTCCGTCCTCCTGATCTGGTTTAAAGAGAGGGCATCACGGTTCGTTTTTATCGGCATCGGCCTGCTGGGCGCCATCTATATTACGGCCCGTTTTTTCCAGCTCTATCTGACCACCATTGTCCTTCAGGGTTTTTTCGCCATCCTCCTTTTTGTGCTGGTCGTCATTTTTCAGGAAGACCTCCGTCGTTTTTTTGAGCGTTTGGCTATGTGGGGCCGCTTCCGGCAGAAGTTCTTCGATGAGCAGCCTGCCCATCCGGATGCCGAAACCATTACCCAGACCGTCTCGAAGCTGGCCCGGAATCATATCGGCGCCTTAATGGTCATCAAAGGGAAAGATCCCCTGGACCGTCATCTCAACGGCGGGACCAGGTTAGACGGCGTCCTGAGCCAGCCCCTGCTGGAAAGTATCTTCGATCCCCACTCCATCGGTCATGACGGCGCCGCGGTGATCGATGGCAACCACCTGGTTCAGTTTGGCTGCCATCTGCCGCTTTCCATCAATGCCGGGCGTTTCGGCTCCCTGGGTCTCCGCCACACGGCAGCCCTGGGCCTGTCGGAAAGATGCGATGCCCTGAGCATTGTTGTTTCCGAGGAAAGGGGAACGATCAGCATCGCCCGGCAAGAGCAGATCCGCGAGGTCAGCAGTGCTGCAGCGCTCCGGGTTGAACTTGAATCCTTCTACGCCCAGATGGCGCCGAAGAGGGAAGGCCGACCGGTTGTCCACTGGTTAAGGGAAAATTCCCGCGAAAAAATCATCGCCCTGGTTCTGGCCTGTGTCCTGTGGATCACCTTCGGCTACCAGAAGGAATCGGTGCGGCGGGATTTTATCGTCCCCGTGGAATATGTGAACGTTTCACCGGAATGGGTCATTAAAGAACCGAAAATCACCGAAGCCAAAATCATGCTGATGGGACCGCCGCAGGCCTTTCAACTGCTCAATCCTGACGCTTTAAAGGTTGCTCTGGATCTGTCGCAGATCCGGGAAGGATGGCATGAGGTTGCCCTGGCAAAAGAAATGGTGAAGAAACCCTCCAACCTGACGGTGGTGGGGATCTCTCCTGCCCAGATCGGCATGACCGTTGACCGGCTGATCCCTGTTTCCCTGCTGGTTCAGGTGATTACGGAAGGGCGGCCGCCAGACGGACTGTCCGTGCAAAAAATCAGCGTGACACCGTCTGCCGTCAGAGTCCTGATCCCCGGCAAACTTCGTGAAAACGGACCGCGGATCAAAACAGAACCCATCAACCTGAAAGGGGTCACCTCGTCCGTTTCACTGCAACCCAGGCTGATTTTTCCATTGGATGTTCAATTTGAAGGCGGGAAACTGCCGACCGTCCGGGTAACCATCAAGCTCAAGAGGTTGAGCCCTCCGGACAATCAACCCTGAACGGGAACGGTAAGGACTTTTACTTGCTAACCCGCGGTAAATAAAGTATTAAATGACGAAAATCTGAAGGAAGTCGAAGTCAACTTATAAATATGTCCAGGCGTTTGAAAATCAGATCAAAGAAGGCGGGTCTGCCGCCCGGTTCCCTTGTCCATATCGGGGAAAAACTGAGCGAGACCATAAAGATTACGCTAATCGATTACAATGGGGATTATCTTGCGGAAAAAAACATCCAAAACATGGATGAACTCCGCGCCGTTAAAGATAAACCGACGGTTTCCTGGATTCATATTGACGGCATCCACGATACCCGGGTTCTGGAGCAATTGGGGGCTGTTTTCGGACTCCATCCCTTAATTCTGGAAGACATTCTCAACACGGATCAGCGCCCCAAAATGGAAGACTTGGGCGACTATATCTTCATCGTTTTAAAAAGGTTCTGTAACATCTGCGATCAGAATAACGATATCACATCGGAACAGATCAGTGTCATTCTGGGTCCTAACTATGTGATCTCCCTCCAGGAAAAAGAGGAGGATATCCTCAACCCCATCCGGGATCGCCTCAGAACCGGCAAGGGACGGATTCGAAAGGCAGGCGCCGACTACCTGGCCTATTCGATCATCGATATCATTCTGGACTCCTATTTCAGCATCCTGGAGACACTGGGTGAAAAGATCGAGCTGGAGGAAGAGGCGCTGCTCAGCAACCCGATGGGGAGAACTTTACAGGCCATTCAGCACCTGAAGAGAGACATGATTTTTCTCAGAAAATCGGTCTGGCCACTCCGGGAAACCATCAGCGCGCTCGAACGCAGCGAGTCACCGCTGATTCAGGAATCGACGGGTATTTATCTGAAAGACATCTATGATCATGCCATCCAGGTGTTGGATACCGTGGAAACCTACCGGGATATGCTTTCCGGGATGATTGATATTTACCTTTCCAGTCTCAGCAACCGAATGAACCAGGTTATGAAAGTTCTGACTGTCATTGCCACGATTTTCATGCCCATGACCTTCCTGGCCGGAGTTTACGGGATGAACTTCAAACACTTCCCGGAACTGGAATGGCGCTGGGGCTACCTCGTTTTCTGGATCATCAATCTGGTGATCGTTGTCGTCATGCTGAGTTTTTTCAAGCGCAAAAAATGGCTCTGATCCATGGGCGGATCGCCGATGATGATGATTATTCTTTATATGACTTGAAAATTCCGATAAGGAAATAGTGTTAAACGATAAATGAAATTATTGATGAAGGAGGATGAACATGAGCGTTTTTGCAGCCAGTGACATTGTTGAATTTGCCATCAGAATTGAAGAAAACGGGGCCAATTTTTACCGGTTCGCCGTTCAGATCGCCAAGGATGAAAGCACGAAAAACCTCTTTGAGCAGCTCGCCGATGCGGAGGTCCATCACAAGAAGACCTTTGAAAAAATCTTTGCAGCCATGGACAAGGCAGCCCCACCGGAGGGTTATGAGGGGGAGTATGCGGCCTATCTGCACAATTATGTGGACAACGCCATTATCTTCAAGAAAGAAGCCCTGGATAAGGAACTGGCGAAGGTCAAAGATACACCGTCGGCGCTTGATTTTGCCATCCAGCGCGAGATGGATTCCATTCTCTACTACCATGAAATCAAAGGTCTGGTGCCTGCCCATGAACATGGGACCGTCGATAAAATCATCGAGGAAGAACGGAGACATTTGGCTATGCTGTCGGTGATGAAAAAGAAGCAATCCGGCTGCTGATCAGAAACATGCCTCAACTCAACGACGATCATATTTTTTACCGGAATCCTGCCAAGTTCTACCCCACGGTCGAACGGGGTGAAGGGGTCTATATTTACGACAAGTCCGGCAAACGCTACATCGACGGTTCCGGCGGCGCCGTGGTGGTATCCATTGGCCACGGCATTCCGGAGATTCGTGAAGCCATCCTCAAACAGGCGTCGGAAATCGCCTTTACTCACGGCACCCATTTCACCAGTGAAGCAGCCGTGGAACTGGCAGAAAGGATCGTTTCCCTCTCGCCCCCAACGCTCACCCGGGTTTATTTTCTATCCGGCGGCTCCGAAGCGGTGGAAACCGCCGTCAAGATGGCCCGCCAGTATCAGGTAGACCGCGGCCAGCCATCCAAATACAAAGTCATCTCACGGTGGACGAGCTATCACGGCAACACTCTCGGGGCGCTGGCCCTGGGCGGCCACACGGGCCGTCGGAAGTATTACCAGCCGCTGATCCAGCATACTCCCCATATCGTCCCCTGCTACTGTTACCGCTGTCCCTTCAATCTGACGCCGGAAACCTGCAGCATCGAATGCGCTGACGATCTGGAAAAAACGATCCTCTACGAGGGACCGGATGCCGTGTCGGCCTTCATCGCCGAACCGGTGGTGGGTGCCACGGCAGGCGCGCTGGTGCCGAAGGACGGCTATTTTCAGAAGATCCGGGAAATCTGCGACCGTTATGACGTCCTGCTGATCGTCGACGAGGTCATGACGGGAATCGGCCGGACGGGAAAGAACTTCGCCGTTGACCACTGGCAGGTGGTCCCGGACATGATCGTCTGCGCCAAGGGCATGGCCTCGGGCTACACCCCGGTCTTCTGTGTCGTGACGAACGATCATATCCATGACACGATCAAACAGGGCAACGGCGCCTTCGTGCACGGCCACACCTATAGTCAGAATCCCCTGTCCTGCGCCACCGCCCTGGCGGTGCTGGACTACATGAAGACCCATGATCTGATCAATCGTTCCGCCCGGATGGGCCAATATCTCCTGGAAAAGCTGAAGACGTTGTCCAGGCATTCCATCGTCGGGGATGTCCGGGGGCTTGGACTTTTTGCCGCCGTGGAATTCGTAAAGGATCAGGACACGAAAGAACCCTTTGACGCCAAACTCAAGGTGAACGCCCGGATCGGCAACCAGGCATTTGAAAAGGGTCTCATCACATACCCGGGCGGAGGCGGAGCCGATGGCATCCGGGGTGACCACAGTCTGCTGGCGCCACCTTTTATCATCACGGAAACCCAGATTGACGAGATGGTGGCCGTCCTGGATGCAACGATCCAGGAAGTCACCCAGGAATTGACCGGGCAATAACGCGCACCATTTTGAGGCGTATCGTCAGTTAAAAAATGGTTCGCAAGCGGCGAATCAAATGTTTTTCGCCTTTGCAGATCCGGCGTCAATGGTTTGTTGTGAATCATACTGACGCATGAGCATCTCTAAAGCGAAAAAGATTTTTGAGACGCGGCGAAGCTATTTTTCAAGAGACTGAAGGAAACATAGCGTGGACAAATTCATCATAACGGCCGCGATTACAGGAAGCCGCATCATGCGTGACGTGGCCCCCCATATCCCGATCAGCCCCGAAGAAATCATCCAGTCGTCCATCGAAGCCTGGCGTGCCGGAGCCTCCGTCGTTCATATTCACGTACGGGACCCGGAAACAGGCCTGGGCTGCCAGGATCTGAACCGGTTCCGGCAGGTCGTGGAAGCTCTCCGTGCAAAAACCGATCTTATTCTGAGCCTGACCACCAGCGGCATCCCCGGACGCAACCTCCCTGTCGAGGAACGTCTCTGCCCCGTGACGCTGAAGCCGGAACTGGCCTCCTTTGATGCAGGCTCCATCAATCTGGGTGGCGGGGTCTTTATCAATGATCAGGCCTTTCTTGACCAGGCGGCTTTGACGATGAAAACAGCCGGCGTCAAGCCGGAAATCGAAATTTTTGATTTGGGCATGCTGATGACGGCCCTGCGTATGCGCGAAGAGGGCAAGCTGGACGACCCCCTGCATTTTCAGTTTGTCCTGGGGACCCCCTGGGGTGCTCCGGCCACGCCAAAATCCCTTCTCCACCTCTATGAGCATCTGCCGCCGCATGCCACCTGGTCCACCATTGGCATCGGCAAGGGATACCTGCCGATGGCCATGATGGCCCTGATCCTGGGTGGCCACATCCGGGTGGGTATGGAGGACAATATTTATTTAGACAAGGGAGTCATGGCCAGAACCAACGCCGAACTGGTGGAGCGGGTTGTGCAAATCATCCAGGCTTACGGCCGGCCGATCGCCTCCCCATCGGAAGCCCGGGCCATTCTGGGATTAAAAAAGCAGCCCGGTTGACCCTATCCTTTGAGGTTATACTTTTTCAGTTTATAGCGTAGCATCCGTTCGCTGATGCCCAGCAGGTCCGCCGCTTTCGTCTGATGATCCCCTGTTTTTTCCATGGCGTCGAGGATCAGTTTCCGCTCCAGTTCCTCCATCGATCCCCGGAGCATTCCTTCCCCATCCTTGTGGCCTTCTCCAATAACTCCCATCTCTTCACGGAAAGGAAGATCCTCCACCGAAATCACAGAATCCCGGCAGATGACCACCGCCCGTTCGATGATGTTCTCCAGTTCTCGGACGTTACCCGGATAGTCGTACTTCAAGAGCAGATCCTGCGCTTCACTGCTGATCCCCTCCATGTCCTTGCCATTCTCATCGGCATAGCGTTTCAGAAAATGGTCGATCAGGGCATGGATGTCCTCTTTTCGCTCTCTTAAGGGTGAAATCGCCATGGTGACCACGTTCAACCGGTAGAACAGGTCCTCCCGGAAGAGGCCCTCCTTGACCCGGGCTTCCAGATCACGGTTGGTGGCGCTGATGATGCGGACATCGGAATGGATCGTCTGATTGCCGCCCACGCGTTGAAATTCCCGCTCCTGCAGAAATCGGAGGAGCTTGACTTGCACGGACGCGGACAGATCGCCGATCTCGTCGAGGAAAAGGGTTCCCCCATCCGCCTCCTCAAACCGGCCGATGCGCCGGGTTGACGCCCCCGTGAAGGCCCCTTTTTCATGGCCGAACAGTTCGCTCTCCAGAAGATTTTCATGAAGGGCGCTGCAGTTGACCGCGATAATCGGCTTTGCGGCGCGGGGGCTGAGGTGGTGGATCAGCCTGGCCAGCAATTCCTTGCCAGTGCCGCTTTCCCCCTGGAGAAGCACCGTCGTCCGGCTGGCCGCTACCCGGCCTGCCATATTGATCAGGGCACCCATCTTCGGGCTGCGGTAGATGATCCGATCCGTCGTGACTCCTCGGGCCCCCAGTTCCTGACGGAGGATTTCGTTTTCCCGGATCAGTGTCCGCCGCTCCGACACACGGTCAACCAAGATAAGAAGCTCATCAAATTCAAGGGGTTTGGTAATATAATCGATGGCGCCGGCCTTCATGGCATCTACCGCTGTTTCAATCGTCCCGTAAGCTGTGATGATAACCACATCGATTTCCGGATTGATTCTTTTGACCTCCTGCAGAACCTGCATACCGTCCATCCCCGGCATTTTATAATCCAGCAGCAACAGATCAAAATGGCCTTTCAGAACAGACTGTACCGCCTTCTCTCCATTTTCCGCTTCCGCAACCGTATGGCCCTCTTTGATCAGGAAATCACGGAGCATCTCGCGCTGGGACCGGCCGTCTTCAACGACCAGGATATGCAGTTTTTTCATATCGATGCCTTTCCTTTCAATCCCTCGCCTTTGAACGATTTATCATGGGCCTTTTCTGCCGGCAGAATAATCTCAAAAGTCGTTCCTGAACCCTGTTCGCTGAACACGAGAATTTCACCGCTATGCCCGCGGACAATTTCATGAGCCAGGGGGAGTCCCAGACCCAGACCCTTTTCCTTGGTCGTATATTCAGGACTGAAGATACGCTCCACTTCGTTAGAGGTCATACCGCATCCCGTGTCAGACACTTTGATACTGATTTTATCTTTTGTTTTCCGGGCAACGGTGATGTCGATGACACCCTTGTCCTCAATAGATTCCATGGCATTTTTAATAATATTCAATAGCGCCTGCTGGAGTTTATCCATATCCATGGGAATGACGGCGCCATCGGTACTCCAGTGTGTGCGGATATCAATGTTCTTCGCAGTGGCCTCTTCACGGATCAGGTTCACAATTTTTTGCAGAACATCGGTGACCGGATAATCATGGAACTCCAGCCGCCGGCTCTTTGAAAACGTGAGAAACTCCTCAATAATACCATTCAGACGCCGGATTTCATCCCGGATAACACCGGCCAGAGACTGAAATTCCCGGGCCTTATCTTCATCAGCTGGGACAAAATCACGTTTGAGGCGCTGGCTGGCCATACTGACAGCATTGAGAGGGTTACGAATTTCGTGAGCCACGCCCGCCGCAAGCTGGCCCAGAGCAGACAGTCTCTCCGCCTTATCGAGCCGTCTTTCCATTTCCACGATGCCCGCCAGATGTCTGTTCTGATTATGGAAGAGCAGCCACATGGCCAAAAGGGCGATCAGAACGATCAGGATGGAGAATATCATCATGTTCCGCCTGTTTTCTGCAAGAATCCGGTCCATGCTCTCCCGTTCCAGGCCTATCCTGACAACACCGGCGATTTTATCATTCAAAACAAAGGGGATCGCCATATCCAGAAGGTTCCTGCCCTGATAAATGACCTTCCGGCTCTCGATTGTCCGCTTCCCGGAGAGGATTTCAGACAGGTGCATATCAGCTTCCCGCCATTTTTCCGGCACACGGCCCGTAGCATCAAGAATCGTTCCCTGACGGTCCATCACCACGATATACACCAGACCCTGGCTCTGCCCCTCACCCAATTTCTCCAGGGCTTTTTCAATGGACACCTTGGTCCCCCAGTAGCGCAAGCCATCACGGTCCAGTGCAATCAGGATTGTTCCGCTGCCATCCTTGCGTTTGAGGGCGACAAAACCAATATTCAATCTGTTAAGAGCTTGAATTAGTTCTCCGGGGATATCCCGGTCATTCACATTTGCTGTATTCCGTCCGTTCGTCCCCGGGAGAATAGACTGACGATGAAAATCGAGCTGCGTTATCAGCTGGGTTAAAAGACCGATGGCAATTTCCTGTTGCGTCTCTTTGATCTTGACGGTTGATCTTTGCACCCTTTGATCAATGGGTAAGGGTCGGCTCTGGTAGACGACCCGACCCTGTTTGTTCATCACCGCCACCATCCAGAGTCCCTTTTCAGCGGCAAACTTCTGCAGAGAGTTGTCACTGATCTGGTCCGCCTTCCAGGCATCATCGATTTCCCGACCCAGATCGGCAAGGGCGGTGGTCAGCATCATTTGAGGTGAAAAAGCCGTATCCTTCAGGGGGACAAAGGATCTTTCGCGATCTCTCTGAAAAGCCTGGACCAGATTACTCAGGTTTTCTTGAGACAGGCGTTGGATCACCCCGATAATACTCAAGGCCTGATTCTGCATGAACCCGACCAAGATGCGGTTGCTTCTCTGGGAATCCATGATCCCCATGATCAGGATCAGAACGATGAAAACGGCACAGACAATCGCCACCGCAATGGGCTGCAGAAAGAATTGATCCTGCTGTCGGAAACGGTACTGCCAGATCATTTTTCTATCAGAACTCATAAAACCCTCAAAAAGTGACGACCTTCCCGATCGACATCGCTCGTAACCATGGGGCCGCCGTCGTCTTCATTCTGCGGCTTATGATAGGGAATAACGGCTAAAAGTCAATGATTTCTTTGAATTCTCCACATCGACAATTATGTCGATTTTTTAAATTTATCTTTCCAGTCGCCTAAATACTTGTATTTAAATGATTATTACAAATCATACGGGCCGGAGGCGACATTTTTTGCCTTCCCCGTTACGATGTTCCGCATCTCCTGCACAAGGTAAAAACTAAAAATAATCCTATAATATAAACAACTTACAATATATAACCTGTTCGTGGCACAGGACATGCATCATGACCTTATCAGAAATGTCCTGCCGTTGAAACACGGGCATGTTTTAACCGGCAGCGGGATCCAAAACATAAGAAGGCTGAAAACCTTCATTCCTCCTGAACGCGGGGGGGTCATTGACCTCCCCGTTTTTTTATTTTCTGAAATCAACCAACCACTCAGGAATGCAATAATCATGTCAGGATCTTTCCTTTTTCCCCCGCAATTTTCGCCATTGTTCCATTCTTTCCCGGATGATTTTCTCATACCCCCGGTCAGTAGGATGATAGTAAGTTTCTCCCTTCAGTTTCTCCGGAAGAAAATCCTGCGGGACATAGGCGTCTTCAAAATTATGGGCATACAGATACCCTTTGCCATAACCCAACTCTTTCATGAGACGGGTGGGAGCGTTACGGATGTGAAGCGGTACGGGAAGCGTACCGGTCCTGCTGATGGTTTCTTTGATTCTGCCATAACCGGTATAAAGGGCATTGCTTTTGGAAGCAGTGGCCAGATAGACGGCGGCCTGGGCCAGGGCCAGTTCACCTTCGGGAAGCCCGATAAACTGGAAGGCCTGCATCGCGGAAATGGCGACAGTCAGCGCTCTCGGGTCAGCATTACCGACATCCTCGGAGGCAAACCGGACCATGCGCCGGGCGATATAAAGGGGATCTTCACCGGCGGCTAACATCCGGCCCAGCCAGTACAGGGCCGCATCAGGATCAGAACCTCGGAGACTCTTGTGAAGGGCCGAAATCAGATTGTAATGCTCCTCGCCCCCTTTGTCATAAAGCAGAAACTTTTTCTGGAAGGCTTCCTCAACCAGGGCACGGGTTATTTTTCGGCTATGATCTTTTTGCGTCTGCACCAGAGAGGCCGTTGCCTCAAGTGTATTCAGAGCCGCACGGGCATCCCCGTCGGCAGACCAGACAATGGCTGCCATAGCTTCCGGTTCGATCTCAAGGGATAATTCGCCCAGACCCCGCTCCGAATCCTTCAAAGCCTTCTCCAGAATCATCATCAGTTCGTCATCGGAAAAAGGCTTTAAAAGCAACACCCGCGACCGGGAAAGGAGCGGCGCAATCACTTCAAAGGAAGGGTTCTCCGTTGTTGCGCCGATGAGGGTGATGAGACCGCTTTCCACATGGGGCAGGAAGGCATCCTGCTGCGCCTTGTTAAAGCGGTGGATTTCATCGACAAACAGGAGGGTCTTTTTCCGGTGATCCTGCCTTTGCACCCTCGCCTCATCCACAACCGCGCGGATTTCCTTGACACCGGAAAGAACAGCCGAAAAACTGGCGAAATGAGACTGGATTGCTCCGGCAATAATCCGGGCCAGGGTCGTCTTGCCGGATCCCGGCGGCCCCCAGAAAATCATGGAGAAGAGCTGGTCTGCCTCGATGGCGCGGCGCAAAAGCGATTCGGCCCCCATCAGGTGGGTCTGCCCCACATATTCATCAAGCGTTCGGGGTCTCATCCGGTCTGCCAGGGGACGAGGATCCTGACCGGCTTTCACATCATCTTTTTTAAAAAGATCCATTACCGCAGCCTGCTGATTTCCCTTCTTTTTAATCTTTTTTCCGAACCCTCGCCTTGGCTTGCTCAATCAGATCCATTAATGTCACCATCTTATCTTTCGGGACGTGCCCAATAAAACGATCCCATTCCTCAGGAGTCAGGCTTTCTTTCAGACAGGTTTCCACGGGGAAAAAAGATTCCCAGCATTTAATAATTCTCTGACAGGGTAAATCGCCCGCCTCCTGCCGGCAATAAGAATAAGTCAGTTCATGCCCCAGCCGGGGGCACCTGATTTCTAATTTATCGTATGGGTTCATCGCATGACCATCGAGAGTGAAACCTTTGAAGATTTATTACAGCATGTCTAAAAACAAAAGAACCGTCAAGGAAAATCATGATTTCCCCCGACGGTTCTTTTTACGAAGATGAAAGCCATTCAGGGTTTCGGGAATCCCTCAATAGCCTTCAATGCCCGCTTGATTTCTTCATCCGGTAGTTCATAGGGCATGAGATTTCCGGAAAGATAGGCTTCATAAGAGGCCAGATCGACCAGACCATGGCCACTCCAGTTGAAAAGGATTACCTTTTCCTTCCCTTCTTCTTTGGCACGCCTGGCTTCATCCACGACTGCCGCAATGACATGGTCCGTTTCCGGAGCGGGAATGAAACCTTCTGTCCTGGCCCACCTGACACCAGCCTCAAAGGTCTCAAGTTGGTTATAGGCCCTCGCTTCAATCAGATTTTCATGGACCAGGTGACTGATAATGGGCGCCATCCCGTGATACCGGAGGCCGCCGGCATGAATGGGTGCAGGGACATAATCATGGCCCAGGGTATACATGGGAAGCAAGGGGGTTTTTTTCGCGAGATCACCGAAGTCGTAGGCAAAGGGTCCTCTCGTCATGGTCGGGCAGGACGTCGGTTCAGCACCGACAATCTTCACCTTCTTGCCGTGAATCTTGTCCCGCACAAAAGGCAGGGAAATGCCGGCAAAATTACTGCCGCCGCCGGCGCATCCCATGACCACATCCGGATAGACGCCGATTTTTTCCAGTTGCTTATGGGCCTCCAACCCGGCAATGGTCTGGTGGAGGAGGACATGATTCAAGACACTCCCCAGCGAATAGCGCGACTCCTGATGCGCCACCGCATCCTCAATGGCTTCACTAATGGCGATGCCAAGGCTTCCGGGAGAATCAGGGTGTTCGGCCAGGACCTGGCGGCCAGCCTCGGTGAGGTTACTGGGGCTGGGGATACATGTAGCGCCCCAGGTATGCATCATCATCCGGCGGTAAGGCTTCTGTTCATAACTGACCCTCACCATGAATACGCGGCACTCCAGACCGAACATCTGACAGGCCATGGACAGAGCACTCCCCCACTGTCCGGCGCCTGTTTCGGTGGAAAGCCGTTTGATCCCGAAAACCTTGTTGTAATAGGCTTGTGGAATGGCGGTATTGGGTTTGTGGGAACCGGCCGGACTGTTCCCTTCCATTTTATAATAAATTTTAACAGGCGCATCGAGGAGCTTCTCGAAATTCCTTGCCCGGCACAGTGGCGTTGGCCTCCAGATCAGGTATTTCTGCAGGACTTCATCAGGAATATCAATCCAGCGTTTGGTGCTTACTTCCTGTTCAATCAGGTTCATGGGGAAAATCGGGGCCAGATCCTCAGCAGCCACCGGTTTGCCCGTCCCCGGATGCAGGGGGGGCCTCATCGGCGTCGGCAGATCGGCCATGATGTTGTACCATTGCCGGGGGATCTCCTCATCATTCAGTAATACCTTGATTTGCTCCATAACGTTACCTCCCTTTTCTTATCGTTTTTTTATCTCGTCAAACTCTTGAAAATTTAAAAAATCGGGCACCTTTCATCCCCATGAAAAATGGATTGCAAGGGGCGAACTCATTTTTTAATGTTTTTTAAATCCCGCTCATTACAAAACCGCCAATAAAAAAAGCCATGGGATTTTCCCATGGCTTTTTCTGCTTTATCCGGAGTCATGGGAGGGTTCCCCCTGCCCACGGCTCATATGATTCTATAAAAAGAGCACCTTGGGGCAGAAGCTATCGGCCTGCCACCACCAGAATAACCTTGAATAATTCTTTCCTCTGATCACATCGGCTCCTGTTATTTTGCTAACTTGGCTTCTTCCTAACACAAGAAAAAAAGAGATGTCAAGATAAAATTGATAAAATTCTAAAAACATCAGATCTCCATATTCGACATCAGCCCTTTGTGCCGCCGGTACCACAGATTCGGAAAAAGATTGTATAAAACTCTTGAAAAGGGCCCAATGTATTCGCGGGTTCTTCGATCAAACTGGCAGGCCTGAATAATCATCTCGCGAATATCATTCCGGGTGTTGCCTTCATTGAAGATCTTGTAGGCGGAGTTGAACAGCGGGCTGTACATGTTCTTTTTTTCCAGATATTTGTGAACGTTCCGGATGGTGTTTGGTCCTTCCGGGGTTCCGTCGATCCGTTCAAGAACCTTGAGATTTGTTTCAATGGGATTCCCCGTGAGCAATTCGAAGAAAAACTTTCCATACCGGTAATTCTTGCTGGCTTCGGAAGAAACCGTGACATACATGTCACCCACACCAGCCTGGCTGTGAAAAGCCTGAAAACTGCCTCCGAGAAGCCGTGAAAGGGAGCGAATTTCAACCCCGGACCGGGCAAATATCGTTCCTGGAATGGAATCCCCGAGGCTCAGAGAATCCGTGACCCCTTTGATATTGGCAACAATGTTCTTCAAAGAGCCGCAGGCTTCAACGCCAACGATATCAAAATTGTAATAGACGCTCAGTTCCCGCCGGTTATACCGGATCAATTCTTCTCTGATGAGGGCGGATATCCGCTTTTCCCCGGCAACGGTGACACAAATCGGATTTCCCAGCGCAATATCAGTATCAAAGAAGGGACCACCGATACAGACGATGTCGTACTTTTGCTTCAGATTAAAGAGACTGTTATTGATCAACTGCGAGGGCGTGATCAACTCCTTGGTCATTTCATCTGCTGTGAGACCTTTAATGGGTGTAATGAGACAGGTATTCCCTGCTTTTTTTTCAAGCAGCGGCTTCAGATAATTCAGAAACTCAGGAAGCCGGTTCATGGTGATACAAAGAAGGATCAGATCATTGTCTTCCACAACCCATTCCAGATTGTTTGTTGCTACGACAGTGGCCGGCAGTCGGGGAACATTATCCATCCCTCCCAGCCGTCTGGCCAAGTCCAAGGTTAAATGCCGTGGATTGAGGTGATCCTTGTTGATCGCCCGGCACACCGCCTCATCGTGATAGTAAAGGGTCACCCTTTTATGATCGCGGCCAAACTTATAGGCAAAGGATGTCCCGAGTCGGCCGGGGCCAATGATCGCAATGCGGCTAGTATCCAGATTCGAAATCATACGTTTTTTATCATCACTTCAAAAAGTGTGATTCCCGCACAAGCGGGAATTCAGAAAATCTTGTGCAGTATAGGAAAGCAATAACAGGCTGTCAAGGAAAAAGGCGAAAACTGTAAAAAAAACGTTTACATACAGCTCAATAACCGATAAAAGAAACCCATCCAAACTTCCCGATCCTTAACCAAAGCAGGCAGGCCGGTGACAGCACGGTCGTTCGATACAAAAGGGAGGATCGGGGAAACTTCTAATGGGTGAGCGATAAGATAAACCGGGCCATTTCCGCCAGCACCCTTTCCCGGGCCTGATGATGGGGAACGTGTCCGCAATCAGGGATGAGCAGTTTTTCGGCAGGGCCGGAGACCCCTTTCGCAATCGTTTCCATCTGGGCCGGCGTTCCATACTCGTCTTCCTTTCCCTGAATCACAAGGATCGGGCAGGTAACGCGGGGGAGGTATTCCTCAAGGTTCCAGTTGTGAAAAGCCTGGGAAAGCCATGTGTCAGCCCAGCCTCTGAATGCCCGGTCGGTATTGCTTCCATGATACTTGAAAAGGCGATCCCGGAGGTTTGTCGATTCGTAGACTTTGACAGCCTCACGAATGCCCGCCAGGGTGACTTCTTCAACAAAGACGTGAGCCGCTTCTGTAATAATCCCCCGTATTTTTTCCGGCCAGGTTGCCGCAAAAATGAGTGAAATCGAACCGCCGTCACTGTGGCCGATGAGAATGGCATCATCAATGTTCAACTGCCGCAATACTTCCGGCAGACTCAGTAAAGCTTCGTCATGGAGATACCGGACAGAGCGGGGGCCATCCAGGGGATCGGCATTTCCATACCCCCAGCGTTCATAAACCACAGCAGGCAGGCGGGTGGCAAGACAAACTTCAAATGGGAAATCCCGCCACTGTCCGATACTGCCAAGCCCTTCGTGCAGAAAGACCAGCGTCGGCACGGAAACGCCGGAGGGGTGACCGGACGATTCTATAACTTCAACGGGAAGGCGGTGACAGCCGTCATGAATGTCAAATTTACGCCGCAACAGGGTTTCTGATCTCACCACAGGCAATTTGTTCTTTTTCATGAATCTTAAGTTCACTTGACAAAATATTATTTTTCTCGCATAAATTATTACAGAATGACCTAAAAAATCAAGCTTGACAGAAAAAAAAGGGAACCCGCCATGTCGTTTTCCAGAGAGAAAGCAAAAGAAGAAGTTTCATATGATGAAAAAGGTCAAATAAAAGAAAAGAAGGTTTCTCTCGACGGAAAACTCCATGGTGAATATACGTCTTATTTCGGTAATGGCCAAATCATGACCCGATTGTCCTTTGCCAACGGCCTTCGTGAAGGGGGAGCGGTCTCCTATTATAAAGACGGTCAGCTCCGGGAAAGGGGCACTTACAAAAAAAACGCCTTTGATGGCGAATATACCAGCTTTTATGACAATGGCCAGGCCAGGGAACAGGAATACTACAAAGACGGCAAGCTGGACGGCAAATATCTGCTTTATTACCGGAGCGGCCAGATCAAGGACGAGGAGAATTATCGGAATGGAAAGCTGGATGGCGAATACAGGTCATTCTTCAAAAACGGCCAGTTCAGAGAAAAAGGGTTTTTCAGAGAGGACCGGCATGAAGGTGAATATGTTGCCTATTATCGGAACGGTCAGCTCAGAGAGACGGCAAACTATGGAAATGGCAAGCTGAAGGGCAAATTTTTGTGTTATGACGAATCCGGTCATCCCATCAGGCTTAAGGATCAGGAAAACACCGAGTCCTCTTGCGAAGAAGACGACAATGTAGAGGATAAAGAAAAAATGATTGATGATTTACTGAAGAATCTTGGAAACTTTGAAAAAAAGACAGAATAACAGAACCTGTCCTCTGCAAAAGGAGGCTTTATGGTCAAGACGATGAGTATCTTGACCACAAGATAATTCCCTTTAGAATTAAAGGAGTTATAAATACCTTTCAGCCGCTTGAATACGGAAATCAAGCGGCTGTTTCTATTTGAGATGATAAATAACACCGGGGGCAGCCTCTGGCCAGAGGCTTAAGGACGGGAGCCTGATTCTCCCGTCTCAGTCCCCGGATTAAAGCCGAATCAGGAGGCGTCAAGATGACAGACCAACCAAAAAGAATCAGAGACAAACAGGAACCCGATCAACCGGCATCCCCGAAAAAATTCTCCATCTTAGCATCCGGCACAATGGCGACAATGACAATCATCCGCAAGGATGGGAAGATTGGCATTATAAATTTTGAGGTTAATAAACCCGGGAGATGGATACCGGCCATCGCCTTCGTCAATTTGAAATTAGCATACTTTGATGGTATCCTACTTGGGTTGATTGATGGCCTTTGTCAGAACACAGGAATCTGCGTTGCCTCAAATGCTTATCTTGCCCGTAAATTGAAAGTTACAAACAAAACCATAGAAGGAAGCCTTAGCCATCTGGATAAACAAAAATACATCATCAGAAAAGTTATAAAGAAAGGGAAGAGGATCGTCGGACGTAAGATCACAATCCATCCTGCCTGTATCGAAAAATACAAGAGGTTGGTTTTTGAGGAAAACAAAGATGAATTTACAAGATGAGCCTTCTGAGAACTCAGAACCCTGCCTCTTAATGTCTTCAGAGGCTGCCTAATCAAAATCGAGGAGACCCTACCCTAAATTTTTAGGGTACCCTACCCTTAAAATTTAGGGAGATAATATAGATAGATAATATAGATTTTATAAATAAATACTTTCCTAAGAGGAAAGTAACGAAGAAACTTCGTTTCTTCACTTGTTGACTTTTTCAAATCCTTCTTCAATCATTTATAAATCAAAAGTTTGTTATGGTTTGCCCGTCCGATTTGATAAACTCTCTGTTAAGGTTCCCCGATCCCGTTTCCTGTAAATCTCCCTGTTAAGGAAAACTCCTGATGCCGTCTGCCGTCAATGAATGGCCATTGCCCTTGAAGTATAAGCCGACATTCAACGATCTCCATGATCCCCTGCCCTGCTATCATCTGAGAATCCAAAACGGTTGTAGGGGCTTGTCCAGGCGGTTAAAAAAATCTTTGTGGAAAAATGATCGATTTGAAAGAACCATGTTATAATGTTGTCAAAGGGGAAACAAAATCAAAGGAGGATCTAAAAATGGAAGGATTAAAACCATCAGACCTTGACAAATATGGCCGATGGATCCCCGGTGAAATCTATTACAACTCGCTAATGACACTTCTTGACAAGATTCTGTTTGGATTAATTTATTTTCATTGTGAGAAAGAAGGAGGCACTTGTACTGCCAAAGATGCCGATCTTGCCCGTGATCTCAACGTCAAGACTAACACCATTAAAAAGTCACTTAACAAACTTGAGGGGGAAGGCTATATCATGAGGGACAAGATCAAAAATGCTTCCGGATTGGTTACAAAGCGCGCCATCAGGATTGATGACAATTTCAAGGCACTATATCCGAGACGAAATCAAATCCAAGAGCCTCCGGTATTCCCTCATAAAAAACGAGTTTGATCTGCCCCCCTGAACAACTCACGACATTAATCTTCATTCAACAATTTCTTGCTATCATCTGATAACCCCCAAATGGGTTGTTAAAAGGTGGATTTTTATCCACTTCGACCCAGAAACTCCCCCTGATAAGATCCCTATCACTTGGCAACACGGTGATTATTACAGGGCTTTTGACAACTGATCGGTCTGAAGGTTGTGAGTTATAATAGATATAGAGGGATAAGTAAAATCAAATGAAAAAGGAGGAAAAGAAAATGGGATTTATCACGAACGATGAAATAGTGGGGTATCGAGTTGATGGGGAGATTGTCTGTGCTCAAAATGGATGTATGACCACGGAGGAAATGGCTGTTTTATTTGCCGAAGAGAACATTATTTGCCGAAGAGAAGTAGAGGAGGCAGATGGGTTTTACTTCTGTGACCGTTGCGAGATAAAAATATAAACATAACAACATCGGGACAAGACCGATTCAATCCCTCGTCGGTCTTCCCCCCGATCATTGATCTGAATGGAGGACAAAATGAAAAACAAGGAAACAGGGAGGATAGTGCGATGAAGTCTGTAAACAAATTCAAAAAGAAAATGCGTGGTCATGATAAACCTACGGGTTATTATTTCGAGAGGGATTTACGAGACCCGGATCTTTGTCGGAATGAAACCTTGTACGTGGCGGCGGATTCTCTCGAATGGCAGCGGATGTTTGGGCTATCCACATTAAGTCCTGATATACAGCTTGAGGTACTTCTCAAAGAAATAAAAATTCGAGTTAGGATCACAAAGAATGAAATATTTAAAATTGGCGAATTGTTAATCCACGTAAAAAAAATCTGTCAACAGGAAGGAAAGGGATTTCAGGAATGGATCGACAAGAATCTTGATTTCAGTTACGAAACGGCAAACAACTTTATGAATGTTTATGAGCAGTGTTTTGGTCAGCGTTTCATTGCCATGAATGTAAAACCAACTATCCTCTATAAAATATCAGCCCCCAGCTTTCCGGATGAGTTAAGAGAATATTTATTCGGCTCTGGACAATTGGATGAAATGACAAACGGCCAACTCAGGGAAATTACCCGGAGGTACAAAGAAGGTGGATTTGAGGCCATAAAAGACGACATACAGGAATTGTACCATGTAAATTTAGTTTTAAAACAATCGTCTTACACCATTGATATGATCGAAAACGCCTTGAGGACGTTGGAGGATTTGAAAGAAAAAATTGAAAAACGGGGAAGATTAAAACGTTCTGCCATACCTTTTGAAGACGCAATAAAAGCAGATGAACCGGAAGCGTTTGATGTAAATGCTAAATTGTACACTGCATTACAATCTACAATTGATATACTTGATAAGGCGCGAGACGAATCCGTGGACATATTGATCAATATGCAAAAAACAAGCGATGAAAAGTGTGGCTTGGTTGAATCGAATGACCGGATTGAAAAAAAAAGCAGGTATAAAACGAAAGCCGAGTTTGATGAGGATGCTAAATTGGAGGAGACGGAGGAAAAGGTGATCCGGAAGCGTCGGGGTAAATGCTAAATTGGAGGAGACGGAGAAAAAAAGGAAAAAGAATCTTAAAATGTAAAATTTACAGAAATGTAAAATTTACAGAAGGTGATGGATCCCTTCCACACAGGCTTGCTTTAGACAAAAAGCCATTCTTGTGCGTTAAATTGACAGGTTGTACAAATGGAAATCAGCGATTATCTCCACAGATCACTACTTGAGGAATCGTTCCTTTATTCAACAGGAGGATTCGAAGAGCACTCATGAAATTTGAGTTTGACACGAACTATAGTAAAGTGTAGATATTAAACATAATTATTCTTTCCGATATTTACTGACCGTATCTGCTGATAGCATAATATATTATGGACGAATTGGACAGCATAGTCGTATCGATTCTGCGCGACGAGATTTTAGCACGCGTGAAGGAACTGATTGAGCAGAAACACCTCTATCAATCAGTTCGTGTGGATACATCTGCTGTGGAGAAACTGATCGACGATTTGCCCAATTCTAAAGGGGTAGAGCAAATAAGAAATACAGGAAGGGTTTTCGTTGGCGGTCCAGGTCGCCCAATTGAACTTGATATTAGTATGTTTATTCAGAATCGCAAGAAGCAAATCAATGAAACAATGGCAGCCATTCTCGAAACATTCTGGACATTCCGGACAGATGAAAATGATCGTAATATCCATTCACTATTGACGGTGCCTAAAGCGCCGACAGCCTTCGTTCTCCCCACAGTTGCCGTTACCTGTGAACAATGCGATGCTGTTTTACCACCGCATAATTCAGGCTACCGTGGACTTCATGAGGATTTCCCGGACATTAAATATGCCGTGGAAAAAAATGCGACTAAAATATACAAACAGACTTTCCTCTTCCTCTATCAATGCCAAGCCTGCAAGCAAGAGCCTCTCGTTTTTTTGATTCATCGTGAGGGTGTGAAGTTAATGCTTTGTGGACGTAATCATTTTGAAGCCATACAGGTTCCGAAGTATGTACCTAAAACGGTTAAAGAGTATTACTCAGATGCCATTGTTGCGTTCAATACAGGGAATATTCTGGCAGGCTTGTTTATGCTCAGAACTACCATTGAACAGTATATGCGGAGCATCACAGAGATAAAAGGAAAAATCAGCGGTGACGATCTGGCGGATCAATATGCCAAATTGTTAGATGATGAATTTCCAAAAAAGTATCAATCACTTAAAGTCGTTTACGATGAACTTAGTGCAAAATTGCATGATGCAGATAAAAGTTCGGAGCAATTCCAAAAATCACGTCAAGCCATTGACAAGCACTTCCAGCAGCTCCAACTTTTGCCTCTAAAGGCAAAGAGTAATAGCGAGAAAGCCGTATAACCATGCTCGAGCGAAATCCCTTATCAAAAGGTGAGCAATGAGGAAATGCCCGTTTTGTGCTGAAGAAATCAAAGATGAAGCGATTAAATGCAGGTATTGCGGTGAATGGCTGGATAAAATGGTAACTGTCCCAAAAGATGAATATGCTGATGGTGGTCATTCAAGGGATATTACCGATAAGACTATTCTCAACAATGAAACGGCGACATCCTATTCCGAAAATGATTTTCAACTTACTGACGAAGTTAACGCTGATGTATCATCTGATGACGGTAAAAAAATAATTGCGGAGAAACACCGGTTATTGATAGCGGGTACAGTTACAGATTGCTTTGAAAAATTTAAAAGAATAATTTTATTAGTGTATATAGGATTCATTATTATAGGTATTGCAGTTTCTTTTAGCGACTATCTCAGGCCATTTGCTATTTTTGGATATGTTATTATAGTTTTCTATTTTTGGTCTCATTTATGGTCTTGTGCACGGCTTGTCGGTAAAAACCCACTCCTTTGGGTCTTAATTACTGGGGCTCTATCAATTATTGGACCGGTAGTAGCCTATTCAATGTTAAAAAAATCCGCAGAGGACCAAGGTTTTATACTTAAAACCTAAAAGCATCATAAGATTATGAACTGTAAACGCTCAAGCGATACGACTTTCTACCCGTTATGTTCGATTCTGCCGGTAATCAGATGCTAAACAGTAGTAGGTAAACTCATCTTTCCATAATCCCCTGCCCCCTAATTATCATCTTCTAAATTCCAATCTTTTATGACCCATCGTTCAGGTATCCCCTTGCCTTTCGTCAGTTTATTCATGATTTCGGTATCTTGTAACAATAATAAAAAGAAAAATATCTTTGTAAAATAATAATCTGGGGATATAGAATAATTGAAAGTCCATAAATTATGAACAACTTCGAATACATGGGTGATTACAAATGAGAGGAAGACCAGAAAGATTCGGGGAAACAAGCCCTTTGGAAAAGGAAATCATTGGTGAAATTTTGTTTGCCCGGGAGATTAAGCGGCAAACTTTTCAGGGCATCGCCGACGATCTGAATAGTCAAGGTCGCTGGCCCCGGCGTGCTCCTAAATGGAATTGGATACTGATCCGGAATGTTTATATACGCAACACAAAATTACCGGGTATCAAAGCGGGAGGCTGAATAAATGAAGCAACGAAGGATTGCGATTCATGAAGCGGGACACGCTGTCATGGCTCATTATGGCGGTGTGAAAGTGGAAAAAATGTCCCTCAATGAAGGCGATGGTCAGATACAGATATTGAGAGGCGAAAAAGTGAAACAAGACCCCGCCATCGGCTTGAAACATATTTTGATGTTGGCGGCTGGCTTCATGGCCGAATATATGGCCTCCGGTGAATTGTTCTGGGAGTCGAATCCGAAATCATTGTTGATGGAATGCCCTGACATGACAGTATTGAAGGCTTTTAACTTTGAAAAGATTTCGACAAAGGCAGAGACACGGAAGTTGTTGCTTGACCTTCAAACATTCCTTTCACAGCCTGAGATATTCGGAAAGGTTATGTGGCTTGCCGATGAATTGAGAGACTCCCCAAAAGGTTTAGACGGCGACATTGATTTTTTGATTGTGAAATGTCAGCGACAAAGGACACCTGAGAACGATGTGTCCCCATTGATCGACTATATTGTCGATGGTTTGTTTGAGAGAAAACTAAAATGAAGCGAGCAGGTAGCGAGAAAAAACAACCGAAATTTAACAGCAAACCCACTAAAGACAGCGGGAAGAGGGAATATCCCCCCTGTCGTCATCGGGTTCATTTGAAAACAGCGGAAGATATCCGGCGTTTACTATCGAGTGTTGTGAATGATCTTCGTCAACAAAAGATTGATCCTGTCGTGGCCGGAAAAATCATTTATGGCTCTCAAGTGCTGTTGGGAGTTTTTGAACAGCATGTTTTAGCCGTCAAGGTAGCCGAGCTTGAGGAATTGATGAGGCAAGCCGGGTATGATCGCCGTTAACAAAGAGCAGGATCAAAGACGATAGGAGACACGGTTATGGCAGGGATCATTGATTGTAGGCGAATGTCGCAAGGCAGGGCCAGCAATATGACCGGATCAAGGCCGGGATAGGAGAGAGAATCATGAAAAATCTGATCAGTCGGGTAGAAGCCCTGAAGCTGCTACTCAAACCGAAGCTGATCCCATGGGGCCGGATATACGATGCCATACGGGAGATCAATCTTCGCACAGGGGCGTCAGATGATTTTGAAAATTGGTTTGTGGAAAAATACGGAACCAAAGATGATTTTTTGAAGAGAAAGGAGAGACATCATGACAGATTATAAACAGGAAGCAATCAAGATCAATGACGAACTGCTAACGGCCTTGGATGTACAACTAATCCTGTGTCGATTGGTCAGAGATACTTGTCCATCGAAGGTATATGCGTTGGCAGGAGGCGATCTTGAAACACAGTTAAAGAAAATCGAAGATCAGATATTGTCTGCGAAAGACCGGAAACAAAAATTAAAGGAGGAATAATAAAATGCCATACAAACGACCTAATCCAAAGAAATCTGAAAAAGAGCATCCATTACAAACAGAGTTTGGAGTTTTTGGCTTTGTGAATGTCAGTAATGATCCGGGATGGATCAGCCCTCATCTTACGGAATTGATGGATGATGGACGGTTTGCCCTTCATCAGTTTTCCACATCCATTGACAGCGCAAAAGGATTAAACATGAGCGACTACAAGCCGGAGATCGCCTCAGCCAAAAGGGCGGAGTTGGTCTTGAAGGGCAAAAGGGCTTTGATGTCCTTCCTGAAAAAACACATTGAGAAATACCGATCCGATGTTGAGGGCATGAAAAATAAAATCCTTCGGCAGACAGAACCTCCCTCTTTTTCTGATCCGGTAAAATCTATGCTGGCGGAATTGAGAAATCAGGAGATCAGAAACATCATTCGTAATACTGATCCAAAACATCGACACGATTTGATTGCCGGGAACCTTGCTTTCATTCAGGCCCTGATCGATGCTCCTGACGACATCATCGGCAAAGAACAACTTATAGCAATCCGACGTGAATGGGCGTTTCGACAAGAGCCGGAATTGATCAATGAGGAAAAAGACACCATCGAAATTTACCGGGCAGTCCGAAAACGGGCGGGCGACATCAACGCCACGGCCAGCAAGATGTTAATTTATTCGAAGATGGAAGACCCCTTGCCACCTGCCGAGCACTTTGAAATCTTCACCCCTGAGACGGATCATGAGAAAGTGTTGGCCGATAATCGTATTCAATTGTGGGATCGTCAACAGGCCAAGATTGCCAAAGACAAAGAGTTTGCTGAAAAGAATGAAGGGGTAAATCTCGGAGTTGATCAGCGGGTTGGAAGGAAGTTGAGACAATGAACCATGTCGTGACCACCACGGCTTTTCCAACATTGGGCCGGAGCGGAGGTAGGGCAGGGGCGTGGTGCCTCCTTTCCGTGTTAAAGCCAGCCACGACCCTGCCCCTTTTATTAGGAGGAGGATAATTATGAGAGGCCATAGAATGTTTCCACGACCAAGAGCGCGTAATGTAATCATTGATCTGCCACCTTCAAAGAAGAATTCAGAGTTACCGCCAGAATCCAGACAATACATGGGCCTGACTCTCTCAGAGAGGATCGAACAGTATTGTACTCAGCAATGTAAGATTGATCCATGTTCAAATGATTGCGTTCTATTTGCTGGAAGAACCGTCTCTGCCATTGGACGATTCTGTCAGCAATGTATGGTCAAACGAGGGGTAAGGGACTGTAAGGGCTGGGATTGCCATCTGAGGCCTTGCTCACCGTAAAAGGGGCAGCCATGACCAGCTCACCCGGGGCATGGTTTTGGTTGGCTCAGGAGATGCCGGGCCGGGTTTCAAGCCGTTTCCCTCCCGGCATCTCCATTAAAAATATACGACCATTTATCTTGCCAGAATATATATGAAAAAAGGTCGTGCCTTCCTTTTAATAATATAGGAATCAATAATCGTAGTAAATACGGTTTCTTATGAAGGAGGCAAAAAATGAAGAAGATCAAAAAGGCGGAAACGGAAAGGGCTGTGCTCAATATCGCCTATCTGAGGGTCAGCACTGCTGATCAGGATTCTGAGAAAAACAAGGCCGACATCTTGAAGTTTGGAAATGAACGAGATTTCGGGAAGATCGAGTTTATCGAAGAGCAGATAAGCGGCAAGGTTTCTTGGAAGAATAGGAAGATTTCGCAGATCATCGACGATCTTGGATCCGGTGACAGATTAATCGTACCCGAATTATCAAGGCTTGGCCGAAGCCTCCTTGACATCATGGAAATGTTGAGCATTGCCAAAAGAAAGGGAATCTCAATTTACGATGTCAAAAATAAAACAGAATTGAACGGCAGCTTTCAAGCTGAGATCATGGCAACGATCTTTGGTATCGCAGCACAGATTGAGAGAGACTTGATCTCCGCCCGGACAAAAGAAGGCTTGCGGGCTGCAAGGGCGCAAGGTAAACTGCTTGGAAGGCCAAAGGGGCCTGGGAAATCAAAATTGGATCCATTCAGACCGGAGATTGAAGCCTTGCTCAAGAATGGCAGCACCAAAACATTCATCGGAAAGCGTTATAGCTCCACATTGTCAAATCTCCATAATTGGTTAAAGAAAAATAAGGTGGGTGGGGAATCCAGCAAGAAGAATAAAATGAGAGGAGGAGAATTATGAAAAAAACAATAGGGTTGTTTATTTGTATATTTGTTTTGCTAAATGCTGGGGCAGAGGCAGCCGATAGAGATTGTTATAAATTAAAAAAGGGTGAAATGGTTTTCGTCAGCGTGCTTCATGCCGATGGGTTTGTTGATCTGGTGACCAGCAAAGGGAATATCGCAAATGAATATTTCAATGATTTGGTAAGCAGGAATTTAGCTTATCAAACAAATAAAGAATTGATCGTATATAAGTTTGATCGATTTAATTCCCATTCAGCTGTTCCTGTTTATAGAGTAAAACTTCAAGACGGGGGTACTCTGGGATGGGTATTTGGTCCATTAAAAAAGGCAAAGTGTAATTAAAAGGAGAATCGCCGTTTATGCTGTCAAGGGGCCGGAGAAATCAAAGCTGGATCAATTCAGGCCGGAGATTGTCGCCTTGCTGGAAAACAGATCAACCAAAACCTATGTCGCACAGCGGTACGGTGCCAGCCTGCCGACGCTACATAACTGGCTGAAAAAACATAAAATTCCAAAACCGATGACCGAAGGGAGATAGCGATGAAACCGGGATTAAGATTTGCGCCCCTTATCAGGGTATCGACAGAGCATCAGGAAAAACAAGGCGAGTCATTAAATACTCAAAGGTCTGATCTTGAAGCCGACATTAAGGGAATGGGCGGCGAGATTTATAAATGGTTTGCTGGACAAGAACATGCCACGCCTGATTATGAAAGAAAGATTCTTGATGAATTAATCAGCGACGCCCAGCAACATAAATTTGATGCCTTAATCATTTGGAGTATCGACCGATGGTCAAGAGATGATTTACGAGGCCCACAGGACTTAAAAATCCTCAAGGACAATGGAATCAAGTTTTTTGTTCGGACTCAGGAATATGATCTCCATGACGAGCAGAATTATTTTTTCATTGCTCTATATGGGCTCATGGGCCGGACACAATCAATCGGACAAACCAGAAAATCAGTCATAAATCGTATCAATAGAGCAAGACAAGGATTTCCGACTTGTGGGAAATTGCCCTACGGAAGAACCTATACCAAAGAGAAGGGCTGGGGAATTGATGAGGCAAAGCAGAAAATCGTTGAAGATGCTGCCCGAAGATATTTGAAAGGTGAGAGCCTAACCGACATAGCCATTCAACACAAAATCAGCATGCCACATCTCAACCTGATTTTGAAGCATCGCTCGGGTGATACCTGGGAACAAAGATTTACATCAAAAAAATTGAATATCGATCAAACGATCCTTACGACAGTCCCCCGATTGCTACCGGAAAAAACCATCAAAAAAATTCATCAACGGTCAGAGGGTAACAAAACCTATTTTCATGCCCAACCGGCAAAGAATTTTTACCTCCTATCACGGATGATCTTTTGTGAGACATGTGGTTATGCCCTGTTCGGCCATGAAGGTCAAAATGGGGGCTTATACTACCGGCACTCACGAGATCGAGATCGGCATACACAAGGCAAAGGCTGTAAAAGTTTTAAATACCTACCAGCCTACATCATTGAAATCGCTGTGATTGATGACATCTTCCGGATGCTGGGCGATCTGCCAAAGATTGAGCAGGCAGCAAAGGACGCTATCCCGGATTTGAAAGAGCTTGAGGAATTGAGGCTTTCGATCGAGCAGGCCGAGGCTGCTCTTGTAAAAAATAAAAAGGCCAAAGAACATTTATTTGATCAGATCGAGGAGGGCAACATATCAAACGAGGAAGTCAAGGAGCGGATGAACAAGATCAGGGCGACAGAATCATTATTGACAACAAGGATTGACGAGGATAAAATCCGATACGAGACCATACCCTCTCAACAAGACTTGAAAAGAAAATCAGGCTTGTTATTAAGCCTGATGAGACAAATCTTAAAAGGGCAAAAGCATCTTGAGGAAATGAGCTTCGCTGACCAGCGAAAGCTTTTACAAACCGCTTTCAATGGGAAAGGAGCGGATGGAAAACGGCTGGGTGTTTATATTGGTAAAGATCAAAACGGGAATTGGATTTATACAATCAAAGGAATTTTTTATGATCCAGCGGGCAATGCAAGGGCAATTGATCATGTTGATTTAATTACGAAATCTTTTATTAAAGATATGGAAGGAGATAATCATGGTCAAGACGATCCTTATTCCCACTGACGGTTCCGATTATGGCAAGACGGCCATCGATTATGGCATTTATATCGCAAAAAAACTTGCTGCGCAACTCATCGGACTTCATGTCGTTGATGTGGGGCTGATGCAGGGACCGGTGTTCAGCGACATTTCCGGTTCCATTGGCCTGCCCCCCTACCAGGAATTTCTTCCTGTCATCGAAGCAGGTCTGAACGAAAGGGCGGAAGCGATCCTCAAAACCTTCCAGGAACGCTGTGAAGCGGCGGAGCTGTATCCGGAAGCCCGGAAAGCCATCGGTATCATTGACGAAATGATTATCGAGGAAGGAAAAAAAACCGATTGGATCCTCCTGGCCCAGCGCGGTGAGCACTTTCATCTTACCAAGGGCAGTATCCTGGGCTCCACTGCGGAGTTGGTCGTTCGCAAGTCAGGAAAACCGGTCATGGTCACTCCCGCCACCTATCAGGACATCGAGAGCATGGCCCTGGCCTATGACGGCTCACCACCAGCCGACAACGCCCTGAAACTCGCTGTCAGCCTCTCCGAAAAAGCCGCCTGGCCCCTCACGATTATCTGCATCACCGGCGATCAGGCTGTTGCAGATAAACTCCATAAAAAAATAGAAGCTTATCTCGAACCCTTTCAGATTGACTGCGAAACCATCATGATTCGTGGCCAGGAAGACCGGGAGATTATGAAATTTATCCGGGAAGGTTCGGTCGAACTGTTGGTCATGGGGGCCTATGGTCACAACCGGCTCCGGGAATTGCTGGTGGGCAGTACCACCTCCGATGTCATCCGTAAAAGCAAAATTCCCGTCCTGCTGACCCGTTAGAAAATTTCCGATTTTATCCGGGACCTTAACGCCGTCAGAACATCGTGCCTCGTCAAGTCATAGTAAACCGGTGTGATGGTGATCATCCCCTTCTTCAGGCAACAGGCATCGGAATCCAGGTCCTCCTGATCAGGAAGCTGCGTCTCGCCGGTCAACCAGTAGTAGATATTTTCCCGGGGGTCGACCCGTCGCTCATAATTCTCGATTAATCGCGCCCTGCCCTGCTTGACCACCACCACCCCCTTGATCCGATCTTCAGGAATCGCCGGGATATTGATATTGACGGGAATATTTTTCAGGGAATGATCTTTCAGCAGAAAGGCTGCCATTTTCCCGGCAAATTTCGCCGCGAAAGAAAAATCGGCATCGCTGTCATAGGAATCGAGTGAAACCGCCATTGACGGTACGCCCATGATGGCTCCTTCCGTAGCCGCCGAGACCGTTCCGGAGTAGATGATATTGATCCCCACGTTGGCACCACGGTTGATACCGGACACCACCAGATCCACCGGTTGATCGGAAAGCTCCCGGATGCCGATCTTGACACAGTCGGCCGGGGTTCCCGCGACGGCGTAGCCGAGAAAATGGCCGTTCTTTCTGGCCTGGCGGACCATGAGCGGGCGGAAGATCGTGATGGCATGGCCCACGGCGCTCTGTTCGATCTCCGGCGCCACAATCAGGCAGTCTGCATCTTTGGACAGCTCCTGGTAGAGGGCGCTTAAGCCCTTTGCGTAAATTCCGTCGTCATTGGTTAAAAGATATCGCATATCCCGTCCTTGTTCCGAAAGTACGGCGAAAGACATTGGATTCGCCGCTTATGAATCATTTTTCATTCCCCGCTTCGCATGGGCTCTTCATCAATAAAGCCCCTGGATATAATGCAGCGTTTTCTCAGCGACCGCCGGTGAATCGATCATGACGGACATTTCATTGTTATACTTGAGCGCCGATTGCGTCAAATTGTGGCTTCCGATGAACGTATAGCGCCCGTCAATGACGGCCAGTTTGGTGTGGGTGGTCTTTTTCGGGGAATCCCAGTGAACATCCATACCGGCCTTCTTCAGCCTTTCCGCCGTCTCCCCGTTGTCCCTGTTGACCGTTGAGGCAGGTTTTCCGTCGCTCTCAAGAACCACCGTCACGCGGACCCCTCGCTGCACGGCCTGACTCAGTTCTCTCAGGATGATCTCCGGATAACTCTCCGGACGGCCATTGGTCTTGAAAAGAAAAAAAGCCAGGCGGATCTCCTTCCGGGCTTCATGAATTTTCTCGGATAAGGCACGGAAGTAATCCCGGTTTTTCAGAAGCGTGAGCGTACAGCCCTTCAGATCCACAGAGGCTTCCGGAACGGAACCGCGCTCCACTGCCGCAGCGACGGACGGCAACGCCACCGGCGACGCAAATCCTATGAAGATCGAAAGGGTAATAAAAATAATTTTCTTCATCCCGCCTCGCTTTCAGGATTTTATACCACAAAAAGCCCGATGAAACGGACAAAAATCGATCAGGCAATACTCTGGGCGGCCCGGATGCCGTCGAGGGCCGAACTGATAATTCCGCCGGCATAACCGGCACCCTCACCACAAGGATAGAGGCCTTTCACATTCACACTCTGGCCATCGGAACCTCTTAAAATCCTGACGGGAGATGACGTCCTGGTTTCGACGCCGATAAGATGGGCTTCATTGGTCATAAAGCCCGGCATTTTCTGATCAAACTGACGGAATCCTTTTTTCAGCGCCTCGACGACAAAGCCGGGCAGAACACGCTGCAGCGATGCCGCCTGAACACCGGGCAGAAAGCTGGTGGAACCGATCACACCACTGTCTTTATCCAGCAGGAAGTCCATCAGCCGCTGTGCCGGGGCATGGTAATGCCCTCCCCCCTGGATAAACGCTTTTTCTTCCCATTGCCTTCGGAAAGCCAGACCATTGAGCGGTTCGCTTCCATTGAAATCATCGACCCGAATATTGACGACCACCGCACTATTGGCATAGACACCGTCGCGATGGAAGGAGCTCATACCGTTGACCAGCATCCCTCCTGATTCCGCACTGCAGCCGATCACCTGGCCGCCGGGACACATGCAAAAACTATAAACGGACCGGTCCATCTCTTTGATCTTCGCCGTCAGAAAGTAGTCTGCCGGCGGTAACTCGGGAGACTGAAACCACTGGCCATACTGAAGCTGGTTGATCAAGGACTGCGGATGCTCCACGCGTACGCCGATGGCAAAGGGCTTGGCCTCCATCCGGACACCCCGCTCCCACAGACGACGACAGGTATCATCAGCACTCTGTCCCGCGGCCACAATCAGGTGATCGGTTCGAACTTCCTCTTGATGGTTAATGATGACCCCGATGATCTTATCCCGGCTGATCAGAAAATCGGTAACTCTCGCCGCAAACCTCACCTCACAACCTAATTCAATCAGTTTTGCTCTGAGATTGACCACCACGCTTCTCAGCCTATCCGTGCCGATATGCGGCCTGGCATCCGTCAGAATGTCCGAAGGAGCCCCCATATCGACCAATATTCTTTTGACCCAGTCCGTGTAAGGATTCTTTGCCCGGGAGGTCAGCTTTCCATCCGAAAACGTTCCCGCACCGCCCTCTCCAAAATGGACGTGACTTTCCGGGTTCAGCCGGCCTTCTTTCCAGAATCGATTGACATCCATGACCCGCTCTGCGACCCTCTTGCCCCGCTCCAGGAGCAGAGGCGGAACGCCTCTGTTCGCCAGGGTGAGTGCGGCAAAAAGACCCGCCGGCCCGGATCCGACGACGACCGGTTTTTTCGATAATCTGTCAGCAGCCGGATGAAATGGCGGTATTTCCTCTTCCAGTGCCTGCTTGGTGGTGAAACCTTCTCCCGTCTGTTCCGTCAAAGGGATGCCGCCGGACAGAGAAACCTTCACCGTATAAACAAAATGAGGCGGTCGGCGGCGCCGGGCATCGATGGACCGCCTGATTACTTTCAAAGATTTAATGCTTTCAGCCGGTATCGCCAGGATCGAGGCAACCTTATTCAAAAGGGTCTCTTCTCCTTGACCCAGCGAAACCTTTATGCCCGATATCTCCAAATACATCGCCAATTCGCTATTGAAAAAATTTCATCAGTAGTATAGACATCACACAACTTCAAAGAGGAAAATCTTGATGCCCTGGTACGCCGTCCATACGAAAAGCCGCCATGAGGAAAGATCTTACGCGCTGCTTATCCAAAAGTCGATCCATGCTTTCTTACCTAAGATTGAGGTCTGGAGCAAGCGGAAAGACAGGCGGAAAAAAATCATGATCCCCATGTTCCCCGGGTATCTTTTTGCGGAACTGCAGAACCTGGACAATCAAACCAGGCTGGATGTTCTCAAGACCTTTGGGGTTGTCCGAATTCTTGGAAAATCAAAGAACTCCGAACCGATACCGGTTCCTGATGAAAAAATAGACGCCATCCAGCGGCTCATCACCTCCCGTGTGGAGGTTCAACAATTTCAGTACCCGAAGGTGGGTGAGCCGGCCCGCATTATGGACGGACCGTTCAAAGGCATTGAAGGGTCCGTGATGAGCACCGATTATGAAAATGAGCTTTTCGTGATCTCCATCGAGCTCCTGCAACGCTCCGTTGCGATCAAGCTGGAGGGGTTCCAGATCGCCAGAATCTAAAATTTACTTGACTTTCCTCATGTTTTACGTCAAAAGGCGAGGCTCGCACAACCCATTAATCGTTTATTATAAGGAATCATCGCAAATTGAAAGGCCTGATCAAGATAGACTTTGAACGATGCAAAGAGTGCCACCTCTGCATCTATGCCTGCAAGAAGGGTCACATCAGCCCTGCCAAAAACTATAATTCCAAGGGTTATCGTCCCGTTTGTTTTAACGAGGATGGAGACTGCACCGGTTGCGCCCTGTGCGCCATCACATGCCCGGAAATTGCCATCGAGGTTTATCGTGAATAAAGTGCTGATGCAGGGCAACCGGGTCATCGGAGAAGCCGCCATCCGGGCCGGATGCCGTTTTTACGCGGGATATCCCATCACACCTCAGAACGAATTGACGGAATATATGGCTGAGCACCTCCGTAAGGCGGAGGGCGGCACGTTCATCCAGGCCGAAAGCGAAATCGCGGCCATCAATATGGTTTTGGGGGCATCGGCTGCCGGCGCCCGGGCCATGACCTCTTCTTCCAGCCCCGGCATTTCCCTGAAACAGGAAGGCATTTCTTCATTGGCTGCCGACGAACTTCCTGCCGTCATTGTCAATATCATGCGGGGTGGCCCCGGTTTGGGGAATATCCTGCCCTCGCAGGGGGACTATTTTCAGGCCACCCGGGGCGGCGGACACGGCGATTACCGGACGATTGTCCTGGCCCCGGCCTCCGTTCAGGAACTGGCCGATCTGACCATGGATGCCTTTGCTCTCGCCGATCAATACCGGAACCCCGTCATGATTCTTGCCGATGGCATGATGGGACAAATGATGGAACCGCTGACCTTCAAGAAGCCCAAACCGAGACAATATGATGGATGCTATATCCTGAAAGGCGCGGACCGGGGCCGAAGCAAATTCATTAGGGCCTTGATTCTGGATGCCATCCGGATGGAGGAACATAATTGGAAGCTGTTCAGAAAATATCAGGTCATCACTAACAGAGAAATCCGCTATGAAACCTTTAAGACGGAGGACGCCGAGCTGCTGATCGTGGCCTATGGAACCGCCGCCAGAATTGCCAAAGGCGCCATCAAGCGGGTCCGGGAACGGGGCATCAAGGTCGGCTTGATCCGTCCGATCACCCTGTGGCCCTTCCCGTCGGAAGTCATCAGGAAATTTTCCGAAACCATCGAAACCTTTATTGTCTTTGAAATGAATACCGGCCAGATGCTGGAGGACGTCCGTCTGGCCCTGAACGGTGCCGGATGCATCCATTTTTACGGAAGGCCCGGCGGGGTCATTCCGACCCCCGTCGAATTGACTAAGGTGATTGAACAACATGCAAAGAAGTCATGAAGACGTCCATCAGGACACAAGTCCCGTCATGAAAAAAGTTTTCAGCAAACCGAAATTCCTGAAGGAGAATGCCTTCCATTACTGTGCCGGCTGCGGTCACAGCATTGCGCACCGGCTCATCGCCGAGGTCATCGAAGAACTGGATATCCGGGGACGGACCATCGGCGTTCCACCGGCGGGATGCGCCGTCATTGCCTACAATTATTTTGACATCGACATGCTGGAGTCGCCCCACGGCCGGGGATGCGCCGTAGCGACAGGCATCAAACGGACCCTGCCGGACCGGATCGTTTTTTCCTACCAGGGAGACGGGGATCTGGCCGCAATCGGAACGGCCGAGACATTTCATGCCGCAAACCGGGGTGAAAATATCACCGTCCTCTTTATTAACAATGCCGTTTATGGCATGACGGGAGGGCAGATGGCGCCCACCACCCTGCTGGGCCAGGTATCCACCACCTCGCCGCCGGGAAGAGATGCCGTCCTGGATGGTTATCCGATCCGCATGAGTGAAATACTTGCCCATCTGGAGGGTACGAAATACATTGAACGGTGCGCCGTCAACACCCCGGCCAATATCATGAAGACCCGCAGGGCCATAAAAAAAGCCTTTCAGTACCAGATGGCGGACGCCGGTTTCACCTTGATTGAAATTCTGTCCCATTGTCCCACCAACTGGAAGATGAGTCCCATCGATGCCTGCCGGTGGGTTGATGAGGTCATGGTTAAAACATTTCCTCTCGGCGTCATCAAGGATACAAAAACGGAAGGTTAACATTCATGCTCAGCAAAACGATATTTGCCGGTTTCGGAGGACAGGGGGTGCTGATGATGGGTTACAGTTACGCCCATGCGGCCATGCATGACGGTTTTCACGTTACCTACCTCCCCTCCTATGGGGTTGAAGTGCGGGGGGGAACGGCCAACTGTACCGTCGCTGTTTCCGATGATGAGATTGCCTCGCCCATCGCGTCGGAACCTGATTTTCTGGTGGTGATGAATAATCCGTCCCTTTATACCTTTCAAAACCGGATTGCCCCTCAGGGCTCCTTCTTCCTGAATTCCTCCATCATTGAATCACGTCCGAGCCGGAAGGACGTTTACATCCATGAAATTCCCGCCGGTGAAATAGCCGCCGAGCTCGGAAATCCCCGGGTTCAGAACGTGGTCATGATGGGCGCCTACATCCGGAAAACGGGGCTGGTTACAGCGGACACTTACCTGAAAAGCCTGAAGACCATTGTCGGGGAAAAGAAGAAATCCTATATGGATCTGAACCGGAAAGCCTTCACGGCGGGTTACGAATTAGGATAGAGGAGTGGACAGACCATGGCGGTCCTGCAAATTTCCGTACAACTGGATAACGTTCCCGGCGCCCTGACAAGGCTTCTGGACATCCTGGACAAGGAGGGGATCCATGCCAAGGCCATCTCGGCCGCCAGTACCGCGGAAGCCAGCACGCTGCGCCTCGTCGTTAACGACCCCCAGAAAGCCGTCACCGTACTGGACAGCTTTCATTTCAACTATGAAATCTATCCGGTCATCGCCGTGGAGGTCCCCTGCCATCCCGGCGGCATGAACGCCGTCGTCAAGCCGCTCAGTGAAGGGGAAGTGAATATCCACTATATCTACACGACCATCGAGCGAATCGGCAAAGAAACCATCCTGATCATCGGCGTCGATAAGATCGATGAGGCCACGGCCATTCTGAAACAGCACTGGATCAATTTTGTCGGCGACCGCATTTATTCCCTTTAATTCATCCCCGATGACCTGCGGGCCAATACGATGAGCCTGTTCAATATCTCCCCCGAAAAAGAAACCGCCCTCCAGGAGCGGATGGACCGCCTCGGCGTCTCGGAAAACGACTTCCGTGAGACCTTTATCCGCTCGTCAGGTCCCGGCGGTCAGAAAGTCAACAAAACATCCTCCTGCGTCCAGCTCCTGCATTTGCCCACGGGGCTTGCCGTCAAATGCCAGCAGGAACGTTCCCAGGCCCTGAACCGCTTTCTGGCACGGCGCATCCTTCTGGACCAGATTGAACGGATTCAGACCGGGGCGGTCAGTGCGGAAAAACAGCGGATTGAAAAGTTGAAACGTCAGAAGCGCCGCCGCTCCCGGCGTGCACAGGAAAAGATCCTGGAACAGAAGCACATCCAGGCAGAGAAAAAATCCCTCCGCGCCAAAGTCAAACCGACTGACGACCCGAAAAGATAGAAGTCCGTCCTTGCCTGAACCGGACAGCTATAATTTATACTGCAACTGCCATCGGTAGAGCGCCGCATCCTTGGCGTTGTCGTTGTAGAACTTTCCGGGAACGAAATATTCCACCTGCAATAAGCAGTCAATCTGCTTGGTGAAGCTGTGATTCAGTGTCATGGTGGCAAGCTGCCCCCGCTCTTTGCTGTTATTGGAAAACATGGCGGCATTGAGGCCGGAGGTCACTTGATCCGACCGGAGATATTGATAGGAGATGGCCAGGTTGGTCGCGGAAGCCACTGCCAGCTTGACCCCGGCGATGTAAAGATGAAGGTTTGTCCAGTACCCAGGGATCGCACCGCTGTCTTTTATGGTCTCAGGTAAAAAGAGATAAGCATAAACCTCATTCCACATGGGGGCGCGGGAAAAAAGTGGGTCCCATCCCTCATGCTGCGACGTATTAGGATCATCACCGGAGAGATAAACATAGCCCAGTTCCCATTCCGGCTTCCAGAGTACCTTTTCATGTTTTCGCCCCAGGAAGATATACCCCCCATCGCCTCTCCGGTCCCGTTTGTTTTCATATTCGCCGAATTGATGGACAAATTCACCCCGCATCTTCCATTCGCCAACGGTGACAACGGCCCTGGCGCCAAGAGTATTCAAATTCAATTTTGCATTGGTGCCGACAGGATTTTCTTCCTTATAGATGTAGTAAGGCTCCAATAGCAGATTATCGCTGATCTTACTTTTCCCATAGAGCACCACCGCCTGTTCATTGGAGGCATTCAGGATACGCTTATTGTCATCATAGGCCGATAAGCTTCTGGACTGAGCCGTATAAAGTGAGGGCAGATATTGGTCCGTCTTGGGATCAGAGATATACAGCAGATCAACGCTGTTGCCCTTATTGATCCGCCAGGTCGTCTTGACCGCATTAAAATAAGCAGTCCTTGAACCGTCGCCCGGGGTACCGTCCAGAATCAAAAAACCTTCCCCGTAAGCACCCAGAAAATTCTGGCGACCGATCCTGATATCGATAGGCAGTCCAGCGATGTTTTTGTAATCAAAGAATAAATTGTCGATGACCAGTTCATCCACATCGAGTCTGTTGCTATCTGAAGTGCTGTCCGATGTTTCAAAGGGTTTGTAGGATCCCAGGTAATACTTCGCTTCATTGGTCAGCTTGAGATAACCACCGATATCCTCATTAAGATCGACCTTGCCCCATAAGGCGCTGCGAAGTCGAAAAAAATCCCAGTCGGGTCTCCCCTGGGTTCTCAAGTCCATAATACTTTCCAGATAATCCTGCCTCAGACGAAAATCGGCACCCCAGTTTGCTTTAACCTCAGCCGCAGCAATGTCTGCATAGAGGGCAACGCCAAGACATAATACAAATAAAGCCCATAAACTTTTTTTTATCATCATATCCTCCGCTCTATAATTTGGTCGTGGATATCACCCGACCCTATATCGGTTACACAAGGCAACTCTCTTCACTTTGAACCCTTTCTGAAGTGAAATAAAAAATGGCTTATCTTTCTGATATATTTAATGTATTCCATTTTGCGAAGAGAAATCAAGCAATCGTCAACATCGGTGCTCATTGATTTTATCTACTACTGTTCAGAGAAGATTGATCAACGGAATTAAGTATTACGGATCGTAAGAGAGTAACTGTTAATTCAGTCACCTGCACACAGTACTGTAAACTCGCAGTTCAGTATGAACCTTATATTTGAGATTGCTTCGCCCTGGGTCATCCTCGTTAGGGCAAAGCAATGGCTAGAATTTTTTACTTCTTTTTATCTGACACTATGGGCTTGGCTTTGACTGTGAAGACATCGTTTGCAAAACCAGCACATTCAATATAACTGCCCTTGGCGGCATATGCGTCACCTGTATTGATCGCACTATCATAGATCGCGGTATCGCCGGAAGAGAAAATGATTATTCTCCCTCGTTTCGGTTTTGTAAAACTTACAACCATGTCTTCATCTGCTGCAAGCCACTTGTTATATCCATCGCCCCCAATTTTCACGGAATTTTCTCCGGCTTTTAAGGCAGCGGCGCTCTGGGCCGTACTATACAACATATCCGAAATCCATGCCCATGTGGCCCCATTCTTTTCCAAAAGGGTAAGTTCCGTCTGGTCGCGGATGGCGTCGAAGGGCATGCCCGCGAAATCAGGGGAATCGATCCTTTTGATGCCAACAAAAGCCACGTATCCCGGCCGTTCCTTGTAGAGCAATGACTTAACAAAATGCGAATCCACGGCCATAATCCCCTCCAAGGGAGAGACGTTACGACGCAGCCAAACCATTCCATCCATATTGATACGGAGGCTTTGCGGTTTTTCTATGAGCTTTACTTTTTGCATGCCGATCACATCGATCCCGAGCATAGCTGACGAACTCACGTAATAACTCTCTGTGCCTATATTGGCAAAATAGGAACGGCTACCTTCGGCATCGTAATAGTAGCCATTATTATAGACGAGTGTCATTGCCGGCACTTTTTCCTTTTCCTTGAACATGAACAGGGTAGCAATGTTCTTTTCCTCATCAAACACAACCTGGCCGAATTTTGTGTCGCTGGCATAATAACCGCTGAAGGATGCATAATCCTGCGGTAATTTCTGCGCTTGTGGCGGAATCAGTATGGTTTTTCCTTCTTTGGGAACAAGCTTCTTCTCAACCAAAACAGCGTCCATTACATCTAGCGCTATTTTCATTGCATTACTTCCCCTTCCGGCAGCGATGACGGCAACCGATATTCTCCTATCGGGAACCGTGAAAACCATCGAAGAGTAATTTCCCGTGCCGCCGCTCTTGCCCAACAACTGAATTCCGGCCGCATCATACCGTGGAAGGCCTGTAAGGTCCCAGCCCAACCCCAACGAAATGGTGGAATTTTTCAGTGTGCCCCGAAACGCGGAAGGCTGAGCTTTTCTCATCTCGGCGAGAGAATCTTTCTTCAGAAGTTTGCCTGCCGCTGAAAAAGCATCTGCAAAACGGCAAAGCTCCTCGGCAGTCGAAGATAGCCCGCCTGCCCCCAGAACCGAGAGCGTTTCAGTAGGATGCATTTCCCCGGTTTTCGGGTCGTAATACAATGCCACCGGCTTGCCCTTGATTTCGCCAACGCCGATGCCGGTGTTTTTCAGGCCCAGCGGCTTGAACATCCTTTTTTCAAGAAAATCCATGTATTTCCGTTTACTTACCCGCTCCACAATCATTTCCGCCAGCGTAAATCCGTCATTGCAATACACGGCCATTGCTCCCGGGGCATGCTTGAGATGCGCGCGGGCCAGCGTATTGATGGTTTCCTGCTTCACGTTGTCATCGTACTTGAACCCGAAGGAATTAGAACCCTCCGTCCCCGGTAAGCCCGATACGTGGTTCAGTAACATTCTTACAGTGATCTTCTTATATCTATCGTCAGCCATCTTGAATTCCGGAAGATAGTCCGTGACCGGCTTATCGAGCGAGACCTTGCCGTCATCAACAAGCAACATGATCGCAGTTGCTACATGCACCTTGCTGATAGAGCCGATATTAAAGAGCGTAGCTGTAGTAACGGGGATGCCCTTCTCTCTGTCGGCCATACCAAAGCCTTCGGCATAAACGACCTTGCCATCGACCATTATGGCAGCAGTTGCACTTCCACATTTGCCGCTGTTTATGGACTGCCATATTTCGTTGCGGGTTGTGGCAATAGCGCTTTCATAGGGATTTTTCGTACTTGCTGCAGCGCCGAATGCAAGTGTAGTAACCAGCATGCAGCAAAGACAAAATACGCCGATAATTCTGGTTTTAAACATGACTTCCTCCCTTTTCTGACTTGATAAGACATTGATTATTATGTGAGGAAGTATAAGTAGATCAGCCTTGTATGTCAATTAAATATGACCGAAAGATATGAGGTTTGGATATTGTTGTCAGGTGTGAACCGTGTTTATTGCGGTTTGAAGTTTTGCATTCTCGGTGATTTTGATGATTTATTGACTTCACTCAATAAGGATTATCACTTGAAAGGGTGAATATTTTGACCTGCCCCCAGATCATGTACCATATTTAGAGTTCTGCCATTTTTATGTCTTTCAATGCAGCCATGCCTCCGGTGCTGGGGGACGATATTTTAATGAGCTGTGTGGCCTGAATGTGTTGCATTCAAGGCGCCATTCTTCAATCAACACCTGGGCCTCCTTCAAGGCATAGAAAATCTCATGACCGATCACGCCGTGGCAGATGAATTGATGATTGGATGCATAAAAGAGACGGGAAGGGACCCTCCGGAGAAATTCGGGGGCTTTTTCTTGTCCGGTCAGCAATCAAAAAAGCGGGACAGGAGTGGGACAAATGAGTCAAAAAAGAAAAGTTGTGAATTCAGTTAGGGGCATATTGATCTTTCTTTAATGGGCAACCTTCTTTTTGTTCTTGCTGATATTATAATTAGCAAATTCAATATCGCTTTCTGGCATTTTTTATACTTTAGCTTCTTTCAATCGGTATCCTTTATCATCTTTCCCTTGTAATTACCCAACTCGCCCCTGTAAAATCTAAAAACATATAACCCCTTAATGCCCTTACCCTCACAGACTCCTGCTATCGCTACCTGAATATCAGCATAATCATTACAGCCTCCCAGTTGATCGCATACGGTTTGAGGAACACCGACCTTTTCAACGATAATATTGATTCCATCGCATCTTAATTCCGACTTTACAATGGAACGGATTGTTTCATCTGAAATTCTCCAAGGTCTGCCAATTTTATTGTCGCTGCAGCCGGAGGCGATGATAATACCAAAAATTACTACGAATACAGGTATTATTTCCAAATTCTTTTTCATTTGACTCTAATGTTTATCATATATGTATCGGCTCTTCCATTTCGATGCCCTCATTTTATAAAGATTGTTACCGTATGATATTAAAAGTTTATGTAATGAGCAATATTCCTTATGGAGATTTTTATCACCAGCTACGATGCGGCAAGATTCAATACCCATCGTTACCTCTTATATTTCCCCATCAATTGGGCTTCCGCAATAACATGTCCTTTCATCAATTGCAGTACCTGTTCCTTTGTCGCTTCTGGTTTGATATCCAGTACAACATCAAGAGCATATAGCTTGAAATAATATCTGTGTGTGCCACTCGGTGGACAGGGGCCGCCATATCCAATTTTCGGCCAGCTATTGCTTCCCTGTCTCATCCCGTTCTTGAATTCCTTTTCAGGCTTCACGTTTTCATCAAGTTTTGTGGTATTCGATGGTATGTTGTAGGCAACCCAGTGAACCCATGTTCCCACGGGTGCATCAGGATCATCACTGATAAGGGTAAAACTTTTTGTACCAACAGGAGCAATCTTCCATTCCAGTGGCGGTGAAATGTCCTGTCCATCACAGGTGTATTTTTCCGGTATCATACTGCCTTCCGTAAAAGCAGAACTTGTGATTTGCATCTTTCCTGCTCCTTTCTGTGCTGAGAAAGCGTCATGATGAAAACCCCAGATAAGCATGACGAAAGTTAAAATAATGATTGAATAAATATTTTTCATGATCATGTCTATACCTCCCCTATTATAGAGATCGATGATTAAGCGCATTCCTTATCCCTTTTCATTCTCATTCTTACTTTATTCCACGATTCGGTGATGAGAAAGCTCTCTTTCATGTTATCCACCATGCGGACATATTTCGGCCAGGGAACAGCAAAGGTCAATACAGTGGATGGGACATAAGGATGTGCTGAAACATCAAACATGCCTAATACGGCACGGGGTTCAGATGATTTCAGTTCTTTATAGGGATAATCAACAATAGTTGCACATCCGGCCCCAAAAGGGGCAATGACGACGTTGGGCTGCGGTTCATCAAAATTGGCGAGCGTAAAAAGACCGGAAAGGACATCAGAAGTAGCAAAGAAAATGACCACCAAAGGATTATCTCCATCCTCCATATGGTCTCATCTTTTGAAGATAATATAGTCTCCGGGTGCATTCGACTTTAGGAATGCCGATTTGTTCATTAAGCATATTAACAATTTCGATTTTGGTTATGGCCATTTTTCCCCCTGCATTTATCAAACAGTTTCAATCTCTCCTTACCTTCAACCGCTTCTTAAAATCCTTTGGCCTCTCATAATCGGGCAAAGACCATATCATCCTTTTTGCTGATCGTGCTTCCTGTTGTGCCTTTGCTTACATCTGCATAACCAGGGGATTTGTTTCCACTCATTATTTTCCAAAATTCGTATTCCCCTCTCTAGAGAAAGGAAAATTGAGGCTTCCGAATATCGTCCTCACATCGGCATTTCCCTCTATCTTATAAGGTAGGTCACCCCCGGTGAAAATAGCCTTCAGGCTTCCACCCAAGTCTTTGAACTTTACATCGATAGGGACCTGAACACTCATTGTTGATGATGAGGGGATCAGGAGTTCATTTTTCATGCGGCCCTTTCCGATTTCCTCATTTTTAAGGTAAATAATGAATTCGAAAGATTTGAGGGTAAGGTCAAAACGATTTGGATTTTGTACATCGAAACCAACGAGAAGATTCATCTCTGTAAAAGAGCGGGGACTGAGGATGACTTCGCGAAGGACGAAGGATGGTTTCTCCAGTATCCAGCTCAGGCAAGACATAAGGAAAATGGAAGAGGCGCACAGGAACAATATTCTACAAAAAGTCTTTACTTTCTTTTGACTCAATTTCTTCATTAAGAATATTCGCTGTTCCTTATATCTTTCGGGATATGAATTATTCACTTTGAGAGTCTCCTGACAGTTCAAAGTTTATTGAATATTTTCAAACCCCGCTCTCTTTTTGAGAAACGGGGTTTCAGTAATCAGTCCATACTTTTATCACTTCCTTTCATGTGCATTTCTCATCTTCGGGAAATCGTCTTTACCTCATCGGAAGGGAGTGTCGCAAAGGTGATCCTGATGGATAAAAACCAGAGATCCGTCTGTCCGTCATAATGTCGTTACCCCCTTCGTGTATTCTGTCAAGTCCTTCCCGGGTCGGGACCGTGATCCGCTACAAAAATTCATATCATAATTACAAAGGAAACAACATCAATGATAATATGTTGATATCATTTATCTTGGTCGAGAATGACGAATTGAGGAGTTCAGAAAGGCATCAATTTTGAGAATACTTGAGAATAACAGGTTGACTGAAAGTTCGAAAAAAAGTATATGTTTTGACAACTATATAAATGTCTAAATATAATTTATGCAGGGGGATAATGTTATGTCCAGAAAAAAAGAGAATGGAAAGTCAACGAAAGATATGGAGCGTGTTGTTGCCGCTTTTAAGGCCCTGTCCAATGAAACGCGCCTGGGTGTTTTTGAGCATATTCGTCTCGGACGGGGAAAGGCATCCCTGGACCAGGAAATGCGTCCATCCGTCTGCAACGTGGCAAGCAATTTTGATATTTCCCTGTCCACGATTTCCCATCACATAAAGGAACTCCGCAATGCCGACCTTGTCCGCTGCGAACGGCAGGGCCAGACGATTCTTTGACAGCCTGTGGAAGAAACCATCAGGATGATGGTGGAATACCTCACGGGATATCATAAATAATAAATATATTCAAAGCATTATCATAATCATAAAAATATATGAAATAATCCCTTGACAAAAAGAAAATCCTCATTATTATATATTTCGAAAATCATATAAAAATACAAAAGCAATAATTAAATCCCGTTGCCATTTCTCAAGCATGGCAGGGGATGAGGAAAGGAGAAGATCCATGTCAATTAGTCAAGAAGCATCAAAAAACTTCGGAAATCTCTGTTGTGGACCCTGGACCCATCAACGGAATCCTGCTCGAAAAATGAAAATCGGCATTCTGCTGGTCATAATCGGCCTGATCTGGCTGGGGGCAAGGTTGGGACTGCTCGATTTTTCATGGCTGCAAGCCGTTCACTTCTGGCCCACAGTATTCATTCTTTTAGGTGTCTGGATGGTCTATAAAGGCTTCAGGCAAGGAAAACCAAGAACAATTGACGACAAAAAGGAGGATGTTTGAAATGGAAGCAATGTTTAGCAAGATGATGGAAGGATGCATGAAGGGTATGTCGGAAGAGGACAAGAAAAAAATGATGGCCTGCTGCGGGGAGAAGATGGCTGCGATGTTCTCATCTACGGGAATGAAGGATATGACCGAAGAGGGCAAGAAGGCAATGTGGGAAAAGATGATGGCCTGCTGCGGGAGCAAGATGGAGATGATGTCGGCCTGTTTCAAGAAGACAGGGTCAACATCCGATCAGACATGTTGTGCGGAAAAGGTGTAAGAGCAGGATATGCGTCGTTCAAGGGACCGGTTATGGTGACCGGTCCCTTGGTAGGAAAAACAAGCGATGGAAATCTCAGTAAAGTATCTTTACGCCGTCCTGGGTTGGGTTCTATGGTGTACCCTTCACAGTATCCTAATCTCCACAACAGTGACAGATTTCGCAAAAAGAAAACTCGGCGGCGGCTTCCGTTTTTACCGACTGTTTTATAATGTAGTGTCTCTGGTGACGCTCATCCCCCTTGTCTACTATTCCCACATGCTTCGTGAAGCGCCGGTCTTCCGCTGGGAAGGACCCCTGGGAATTGTTCAAGTCTTCCTCTTGGCGGTTTCCGTCTATCTGTTCGTTGCCGGGGGCAGGCATTACAGCTGGGCAAGGTTTTGGGGGATTTCTCAAATCAAGGCGGGGCGGGCGGGTCGCTCTCTTGCTGACAACAGCACGTTCGTAGTGTCGGACATTCACAGGATCATCCGTCATCCCTGGTACCTGGGCGGCATTCTAATCGTATGGGCGCAAGACATGAGTGCATCAACGATCCTGATCAACATGGTTATCAGTGTCTATTTCATGATCGGGGCCGTTCTGGAGGAGCGGAAACTGGTGCGCGAGTTTGGCGAGAAATACCAGGAATACCAGCGGACCGTTTCGATGCTTTTCCCCTGGCGATGGCTGAAAGCGAGGATTAAAGGAGGTTAAACACTGATTTTCACGGGCCGTGTCATGGATCCCATGCAAATACCATTCAGCTGAAGCCTAGAAGCACAAATCCCGTCACAGCAATCAACACCATTAACTTTTTCATTCTTTTTCTCCTTATTTTTTGGAATTAAGATGCTGGGGTTCAATCCACACCCCCTTTATGAAGCGTGACGCTATCCCCAGTATGATCACATACTGATTACACGTATCATAATTATTGAGGAAACAACAACCATCCTTACGGATTGAAATGTTGAATGTATTGCCTGAATCAGAAAAATAACATTTCAATCAACTATCAACCGGATGAACCTATTTTAAAGAGGTCCGTGCTTTTCCTGATGGATGATGAGGGCATTCTGAATGAGGGTGGAGATGATCGTCGCGGGAAGCAAACCGGCGCTGGCGGCCTGCTCAAAAAAGAATGAAGACGGAGCCATGCCGGATGAGGAGTTGGGATCGGTAATCAGAATCCGGCCGTCTTTCAGATAGAATCCGTCAATCCGGCCATAGGAGCGGAAACCGAGAGCGCGGTAAGCCCGCAGCACATATTGCTTGATCTGGTCTGCCTTGTCGCCGGGGATGTTTTTGGGAGGAGTGAATTTACGGCAGCGGCCGGGCATGTACTTGTCGTCATAGGTGTAATAGGCGCTTTGCGGATAGATCTCCGTCAGTTCCAGCGCTTTGGCCTGACCGTCTTCTTCCAGGACGATGGCGGAAAATTCGATCCCGTCGAGGTACTCCTCCACCAGTACGGCGTTATCCCATTTCAGGGCCTCGGTGAGGCCTTGCTCCAGGCTGTCCGGATCGTTCACTCGGGTGACGCCGACGCTGGAGCCCTCGCGGGTTGGTTTGGTAAAGCAGGGAAAGGAAAACTTGTCCAGGATCTCCTGCTGGATGGCCTCGGGATTTTCCTGCCAGGCCCAGGCGCGGATGATCATGCTGCGCGGCACGTCAATCCCTTCCGCCTGAAGGATTTTCTGCTGGAGATACTTATCCATACCCAAGGCGGAGGCCAGGACCCCGGGACCGGTGTAAGGGATCCTCAGGAGTTCCAGTAGGCCCTGGATGCAGCCGTCATCACCGTACTTGCCGTGCAGGGAGATGAAGGCGAAATCAATTTCCGCCTTCAGGCTCTCGTAGGGAATCCGGCGGGCCGTATCTTCAAGATGATCGGAGATGTCCATCGTCGTGTTTTGGGAAACAAGTTGCCAGGGGATGATCCACAGCCTTCCCCCGGCATCCATAAAGATGGGGATCCCCGTATAAAGTTCCCGGTCCAGGTTGTCGTAGACATTCCGGCCGCTGTTCAGGGATACCTCCCGTTCCGACGACATCCCTCCCAGAATAATTCCAACGCGCAACTGTTTCATAGACCGGCAGGGTCCTTTTTATATAATGGATATGAAAAAAGTTGCGGAACGCTTGACATGTTTTATAAATCCCAGATGAACGTTACGCCGCTGTTGGGAAAAATCCATTCGTCGTCGCTGATCCGGAGCTTGATGGATTTCTCTTTTTCCCGGATGATCTCCGGGTAGGGATGCCGGCCGGCGAAAAAACTGATTTCCCGGACATTTTTAATATGAGCCCCCTCGTAATGGAAACGGATATCCAGCCCTCGTGTGGGATAGACCAGATAAACGGAGAACAGGTTGTTGTGCTTCGATTTTTTAGTCACGATCTCGATGGCAATCTTGGTTTGGCGGTTGACTTTTTTCTTCAGGTCATCGCTGCCGCACCAAACCTCATAGCCCCGCTCCGTCATTACTGTGCGGATGATCGGGATATCCTCATCGTCAATGCGTACCCGGCTGACCCGGAAATCCTTCTCTGTGATCGCATCGTCCCTTTGACCGAGCAGCCAACGGTATTCACACCGCTTATCATCGAATAACAAGGCCAACTGTTCGTTATTCAGAGCGCAGCCGATCATAAAGACGGGATGGCTGAAGGACTTTGTATATTCAATCAGAGTGGTGACTTTGAAATCCTCTCCGGTCAGGTGATCCGATAAGATCTCTTCTTCCGTGAATTCTGCGATGCGGATGTCATAGCGAAAGTTTGTTCTCAGCTCCAGCTGCCGGTCCTCTTTGCCAAACAGGGTTTCAAACATCTCGTAATAAATGGCATCACCCAATTCCTCATTTCGCGCCCTTGTCTGGAAGCAGTGCCGGATGATGTTGTCGATCCGGGCAATGGATTTTTCCTCATCGGGGATATAGACCCGCCGGAGGCGGGGGGCCACGGTCTCGGGTTTTCCCTTTTGCAGAAAGACCCGCGGCGCCCGTTTGCCCAGGGCACACAAGATCTCATAACTGATGGTTTTGATCCGGTCCGCAATCTCATTGGCGGTGATCATTTCTTCGCCCTGCCTGCCCAGGATCACCACCTCGTCACCGATTTGGCAATCCGGAATATGACTGACATTGACGGTACACATGTCCATGGAAACCCGTCCCACGATGGGAGCCCTTTTCCCCCGGATGATGACTTCGCCCTGATTCGAGAGAAGCACCCCGTAACCATCGCCGTAGCCGACGGGGATCGTCGCGATCCTGGTCGGTTTGTGGGTCATGTAGGTCCGGTTATAGCCGATACTGTAACCTTCCGGGAATTCTTTGATCAGAACGATTCTTGTCTTGAAACTCATGACCGGGGTGAGGTTTGCCTTGCTTCTGGTTTCAGGGGATGGATAAATGCCATAGGACATGATGCCCGGGCGAACCATGTCCAGATGGAACTGCGGGTAATTAAGAATGGCCCCGCTGTTGGACATATGTCGGATGGGAATCCGGATTTGATGAGACTCCAGTTTATCCAGCAGTTCTTTGAACAGATGCCACTGCCGGTCGTTATATTCAATGGTCACCTCACTGGACGCCAGGTGGGTAAAGATCCCTTCGATGATGATATTTGGAAATTCAAGGATTTCCCGGATCATGTCAAAGGCCTCATAATGGATCGTGCCGCCGCGGCCCATCCCGGTATCGACTTCAATGTGAATCGGTGCCTGGATGCCCGCTTTCTTAAAGCGTTTTTGCAGCTCCCGGGCAAAACCGATGTCGGAGACTGATGGGATGAGGTTGTACTTGATGATCTGACTGATTTCATAATCCGGCGAGGGACTCAAAATGACAATCGGCGCAGGGATATCGCTGACCCGGAGCTGCACGCCCTCATCGGCGTTGGCGACACCGAGACAGGCTGCGCCGTTTTTCAGCGCGACATGAGCGATTTCCATCGCGCCATGGCCGTAAGCATCGGCTTTCACCACCTGCATGATCTTAACGGCGGGACCCACCAGACGCTTCATCTCATTCCAGTTGTGGGTAAAGTGATCTAGGTTGACTTCTACCCAGCTCCTATATCGCTGTTCCTCTTTTGCTGCCATGAATCCTGTCTTTCCTCATTCCAAATTTCCAATGACTTCTCCGGGTTACTTCTTCGTCATGGTGAACGCCCCATCCCAGGGTATCGGGGGTGGATTTTCCTTCAAGTCTTCACAACGTTGGATATACAGGCAGGAGGGGGGATCATCCGGTCTGATCTCCAGAACTTGATGGCAAGAGGCAATCGCTTCGTCCCAGTGAGCCTGCTTGTATTTTTCCAGGGCTTCGTTAAAACGACGGATCAGCTCTGCATACTCTTCAGTATCCGTAGTATCCTTCTTTTCTCCCAGAAGCTCATAAATCTTCACGGGCAGATTCTTACCCTTGACTCTCACGGAATCCAGCTCCCGGCAAAGGAGAAAATCCTTGACGGCTTCATAGGTATATTCACTAATAATAATATTCGTTCCATATTCCTTGTTAATGCTCTCCAGGCGGGATCCCAGATTTACGCTGTCACCCATAACGGTATAATCAAATCGCATCTGAGAGCCCATGTTTCCGACGACCATATCGCCGCTGCTGATGCCGATGCCGATATCAAGAATCGGCTGGCCCTCTTCCGCCCACTTTTTCTGCAGTTTTTTCAGTTCTTTCATCATGTCCAGAGCGGTACGGCAGGCCCGGAGGGCGTGATCAGGCTGATCCAGAGGGGCGCCGTAGACGGCCATGATCGCGTCACCCATGTATTTGTCGAGAAGCCCGTCATATTTGAAGACAATATCCGTCATGGCCGTCAGATACTCATTGAGCAGATGAACCAGTTGTTCCGGCGTCATGGTTTCCGAGAAGCTTGTGAATCCCCGGATATCCGAGAAGAGCACGGTCAGGTTCTTTTTGTCCCCGCCCAGCTTGAGTTTGGAAGGATCTTTCAGCATCTCATTGATGACGGAAGACGTCAGATAATACTGGAAGGCCCCGCGGATCTTCTTCTTTTCCTTTTCTTCGGTCATGTAACGATAGACGGTGATTCCCAGATAGATGGTCATCATCGTCAGGGTGGGATAGATCAGATTCAGCCAGATGTTAAAGTGAGCAAAGATATAGCCGTTCATTAAAGTAAAAAGGCCGAGCAGGATGAGGATCAGCAGAATGCCCTGAGCCGCTTTTGCGCGGGGAACGGTTATGCCAACCAGCAAACCCAGCAGGATAATGGCGCATACATCGATAAACTTTGTCCAACCCGAATGGACGAGAAAATTCTGGTGGAGGATATTGTCGATTACCGTGGCATGGATTTCCACCCCCGGATAAACGGCACTGAAGGGTGTAACCCGCAGATCGTAAATCCCGACAGCGGTGGCGCCGACAATGACCATTTTATTTTTAAACAGGTTGGGGGATAAACGTTTGTGAATCACATCGGTGATTGAATAATGCGGAAAGGTTTTTGCCGGTCCGAGATAGTTGATCAAAAGCCTGCCTGCTTCGTCTGTGGGAATTTGATACTTGTCCAGGATGACGGACTCAACACCGAATTCCGCTATTTTCAGGGTCAATGCCGGCCAATCCAGGTATTGTGTCAGCATGGATATGGAAAGGGGCGAATAGTAATTGTCCTGAAACCGGATGACCAGCGGTGCCCACCGGATGACCCCGTCACTGTCGGGAAACGCATTGAAATAGCCGCAGTTTTCTGCCGCTTTGGACAGTGGCTTGAGATTTGCCACGGCGGAATAGGCTTTGATGAAGGCATCTTCATCTGTTGTTTTAGAAGATTGAATCATCTGGTATCTGGAGCCGGCGACCAGGGCAGCATCTGCCGCGATCTCTTTTTCAGTCAAATGAGCGACATCTCTGCTGGAGGTATGAAAAAAATAACCCAGCGTCACATTTTTTGCCCGCCCGACAGACCTTGCCAGGGCGGCGTCTGTATCGGCTGTCCTTCGCCTGTTTTCGAGCAGCACCCCGATCCTTTTATCCGGAACCTTCATTTTTTGAACATCTTTTGACAACTCGCTGATGGCTTTCAGACTTGAATTTTCATCGGGTTCTGCAAAGATGATGTCAAATCCAACCGTTTTGGCACCGTAAGCTTTGAGCTGATCGACCAGTTTTGCCATGATCGTCCTGGGCCAGGGCCACCGCCCCAGTTCACTGAGACTTTTTTCATCGATGGTCACGATGATCGTTTCGCCGCCGGATGCCATTTTGCCTCGTGAGACCATCCTCAAATCCAGGGCTTTCAATTCCATGAAGCGGAGAAATGTGAAATCCATAAAGAACAGGATCAGGGCGAGAAAAATAATGAAAAGGGTGATTTTCAGAGGTGATAGGGTGATTAACTTTTTCAGCCGCTCTTTCATAGTCATCCCTTCTGATTTGACAGCCGTTAAATCATACCAAACGAATTTTTATTGTCAAGGTAAAGCTCGCCAGATCCCTGGATGGGGGCATTTTGCAGCGCAAGGGGGGAACGATTCCGCCTGCACCCTGCGGAAGAGTCTGGAATATCGCTTCAGTCAGCTTTTCTGACGGCGATAAATACTTTATAAAGCACGGTGATGATCAGAAACCCCAAGGCCCAGACACCGATCGCAATGGTGACTTCCGGTCCGGTCGGTGTGTATCGGGTGATATGTCCCAAGGGCGATGGGACGAAGCCCGTCACCAGCAGACCGAGGCCTTTCTCGATCCAGATGGACAGAAACACGGCGACACAGGCCACGGCCAGGACAGGTTCCTTTTTCCGGGTCCGGGGAACGATCAGCAGCACAAGGGCCGCCACAGCGCAGACGACCGAGACGGACATCCAGTTTGCGATGGTGTCATAACCCTTGAGGCCCGCGAAAAGAAACCGGTAGTGCTCCATGTGTTCCGGTATCTGGCCGTAGAAAACGGTCCAAAGCTCCACCAGCACGAAGAAGATGCTCGTCACCAGGGCATAGGCCACGATCTTGGCCATCGCCTGAATCGCTTCCTTGCCGGCATCAAACCCTCCGAATCGCTTCAGAACCAGACAGAAAAGGATCAGCAGGGCCGGGCCGGAAGCGAAGGCGGCGGCGAGAAAGCGGGGGGCCATGATGGCCGTGAGCCAGAAACTCCTGCCAGGCATGCCGGCATAGATGAAAGCCGTCATGGTATGGATGCTGATGGCCCAGGGGATGGAGAGATAGATCAGGGGCTTCACCCAGGCGGGAGGCGGGATGCCTTTCTTGTCCGATGACAGTACCGTCCAACCGCTGATGATGTTCAACAGGAGATAAACACTGAGAACGACCATATCCCAGAAGAGCACCGACGTCAGGGAGGGATAGAGAAAGACATACAGGACCCGTGCAGGCTGGCCGAGATTGACAAAAATGAAGGTCATGCACATGATCACGGCCGCGATGGCCAGGAATTCCCCCAGGACGGTGATCTTTCCGAAGGCCTTGTAGTCATGAAGATAGTAGGGCAGAACCAGCATCACCGCCGAGGCCGCAATCCCGACGAGAAACGTGAACTGGGCGATATAGAGCCCCCAGGAGACATCCCGGCTCATGCCGGTGATGCCCAGGCCGTAATCCAGCTGGCGGAGGTAGAAAAATACTCCCATCCCGAAAAGGGTCAGCAGAATGGCCATCCAGATCGCGTATCGGCGGCTTCCTGTCAAAGCTTTTTCTAGCATGGCATCCTCACAGAATATAATAGACCTGCGGCTTTGTCCCCAGCTCCGCCCTTCGGCGTATCGAGAATTTCCTGTCGAGAAGCTGCCGGACAACCGATCGCGGGTTCTCCACGTCCCCAAAAACCAGGGCCTTTTCCGGACAGGCCATTACGCAGGCCGGGAGCATACCCCGGGACAGACGCTCCTCGCAGAAATTGCATTTTTCAATCACCCCCTTGCTGCGTGTCGGGAAATCGGGATTGAGCTGACGGATAAAGGGTCGGGGATTCCGGAAATTGATGCTTCTTGCCCCGTAGGGACAGGCGGCCAGACAGATTTTGCACCCGATGCAGCGGTGATAATCCATCATCACGATGCCGTCCGCCCTCTTGAAGGTGGCACTTGTGGGACAGACCCGCACACAGGGCGGGTTGTCGCAGTGATTACAGAGAACGAGCATGGGGCGTTTCTTCGAGGCTTCCCGGATGTAGGGATGGTTCTCGGCAGGAAAGACATCCTCAAAACGTTCCTGCCAGATCCATTTGATCTCATCCTTGGGATTGCCGAAATCGGGGACATTGTGCGTGAGATGGCAGACATCGATGCAGTCCCTGCAGCCATCCGGGCATTTCCTCACATCGACCGCCATCCCCCAACCCTTCGCCGTCAGGGCCGGGGCGACAACCGGCGCCACCGGAGAAATATTTCGAGATGAAGGTGTTCCGGTTTTTGCAGAGATGATCCTGGCCAGGGGCGGACAGGCCACGCCGATGGTTGAAAGACCGGCTATAATCAGGAATTCCCTTCGCGTGGGTGCCATCACCGGACCTCCTCGGGGATGATGTGACAGTTCCAGCAGGCGGGCTTGGACCCGGCATAATCATGGCACCGGTCGCAGAACTGCCCCTTGTTGCTATGACATTTCAGGCAGGTCCCGGTCAGGCTTGCATGATAGACCTTCCCGTCCGTGGCCCTGTAGGAACGGTTCCCCTCCCGGACGACGCTGTCACGCCAGGTGTTGAGAAGTTTCATGTGATTTGAGCGCATGAAGGAGGTGGCCTCCACGCATCTCTTATCCTGCAACTGTTGGATGACCGGTGTGTCCAGCCGAAGATCCGGCGGAGACACCGCCGTTCCCCTGCCGTACCAGAACGGGAGGGTGGCCGCGATCAAAAAAACCACGATCCCGGCGAGAATTTTTCCGTGGTCATGGAGTTTCATCGTCTGTTCTTTCCTTTAACGGTTCACCCCGCAGGTCCGTCGTTCTGTCTTTTTCCCCGGTCATGATGAGGGCATTGGCCAGCAGTTCGTGGACGCCCATCACGGTCACACCGGGCACCCAGTAGTCCATCAATGAGGACAGGGTTGACCGGTCGATGGCGCAGATGCAGGCCAGGCGATTGACACCATGCTTCTCATGCACGTGTTTGACCGCCATCGCCCGGGGCATCCCACCCCGCATCCGCATCTCAAAGTTCTCGTCATTTCCGAGCCCCGCCCCGCCGCCGCAGCAGAGGGTCTTTTCACGGATGGTTTCCTCCGGCATCTCGTAGAAATGGCGCGCCGCATGCCGGATGATATACCGCGGCTCTTCGAAAAGGCCCATGGCCCTGGCAGGATTGCAGGAATCGTGGAAGGTGATCCGGAGATGATCGTTCCGGTGCGGATCCAATTTCAGCTTTCCACTCCTGATTAGATCAGCCGTGAACTCGGTGATATGCACCATCTTCGTGGAGCGGGCGTTTTCGAATCGCGTCCCGGTGATCGGGGAAACCGGCTCTGCGAGGAAATCGGCCGGACCGTTCATAGTGTCCATATACTGCTGAATGACCCGCCACATATGGCCGCATTCTCCCCCGAGGATCCATTTGACCCCCAGCCGCTTCGCCTCGGCATAGATCTTGGCATTGAGGCGCTTGACCATCTCATGAGACATGAAGAGACCGAAATTTCCCCCTTCGGAGGCATAAGTGCTGAAGGTATAATTCAGGCCGATTTCATGGAAGAGCATGAGGTAACCCATGCAGGTGTAAGTTCCCGGGTCGGCGAAATAGTCGCCGGAAGGCGCGACAAAGAGGATCTCCGCGCCCTTCTTGTTGAGGGGAACCTCCACACGAACGCCGGTGCGGTCCTCGATGTCGTCCGCGATGAATTCGAGCATGTCCTTGATGCCGCCGGGCTGGATGCCGAGGTGATTTCCCGTCCGGAAGCAGTTCGCCGCCGGCTCGACGACCCAGTTGATGTTGCACCCGACGAGATTGAGGAGTTCCCGGCCCATCATGGTGATTTCCGCCTGATCGATGCCGTAAGGGCAGAACACGGAGCACCGGCGGCATTCCGTGCACTGATAGAAGTAGTAAAACCATTCCTTGAGGACATCCACGGTCAGATCCCGCGCGCCGGCGAGCCTGCCGAAGCGCTTTCCCGATTCAGTGAAATAGCGGCGATAGACTGACCGCAACAGCTCCGCCCGAAGGACGGGCATATTCTTGGGATCGCCTGATCCGATGTAAAAATGGCACTTGTCGGCGCAGGCGCCGCACCGCACGCAGATGTCCATGAAGAGCCTGAAGGAACGGTATTTCTCCAGCCGTTCCCGCATACCCTCCAGGATGATTTGCTGCCAGTTCTCCGGCAGTTTCCAGTCCTCGTCGTAGGGCTGCCATGCCCGCGGGTTCGGGAGATCCAGGACGACCAGGTTCTTCGCAGTCCCACTGTAGCTCCATGTCCCCGGTCGGAAATCGACGGGGATGTCCATCCAGGGTGTCTCCGGTGGCTCGTAGCGGATCTGAATCAGTTCGTCTGGTTTGGGTGTCTTGGCAGAGGACATGGCTACTCCTTGTCCACCGGCAGTTCTGCCGTTTTCATCTTGTCCCGAAACTCCTCTTCATATTCTTCGTAGGTATGAACCCTCACGGGAGCGTTCCAGGGATTGAGATGCCTGTTCCTGCGGTTGTCGTTGGCGAGGTTCCGTGTCGGGCTGAGAAAGACCCCTCCTGCGTGCATCAGCTTGCTCATGGGAAACCAGGCCATGAGGACGAAAACGAAGCACAGATGGATGTAAAAAACTTTGCCGATCCCCCCGGGAACGATGGGCGAAAAGGTGACCCATCCCAGGGCCAGATTCTTAACCTGCAGGAGGTCGGTGGGGAAGAAGTGCCTCATAAGGAGGCCTGTGCCCACTACGCCCAGGATCAGCAGCAGGGAAAAGTAATCGGTGAAAAGGGAGATGTAACGCAGTTGCGGAACGACTACCCGGCGGAGGAACAGAAACGACAGTCCCGTGAGTATGGCGATATCGCTCAGATACAGGGTCGGGATGCCGATTTCAAAGAATCCGTCCACGGCGGAGAGGCCGCTGATCCAGGGGGCGATCGGCTCGATGAAAAAACGCAGGTGCCGGAGTACGATGATCCATAGCGACCAGTGGAAGAGAAGACCGAAAAACCAGAGCCACTTGGCGCTGCCGTAGACGGGCCGCTGATCGTACAGGTCCGCCCGGGTGTTCCTGAAGAGCGAACGGAACAGAAAAACCTCCAGAGCCATCCTTCCGATCACGCCCGGTAGCCCGGAGGGGCTTTCCAGAGGGTTGGTCTTGATCCAGGGGAGTGATTTCTCCTGGCCGCAGGTGGTGGGGATCCGAAAGGGAACAGGAGCATCGGCCCATTTCACAATACGATAAACAAAGCCGGCAAGAAACAGGGCAAAGGCCGCATAGGGAACGATGACCGTCAGGAGATAGGCCAAGCCTGCACTAAAGGCTACCCCCAGGGCCAGCAGGGTCAGGATCAGAATCGCAATCAGGGACACAAGAAGGTTCATGATAAATGTTCCACCCGCCTCATTCTCTTGTCATATCATGATTCCCACGATGGTTCCTCACCGAATCGGATAATCGGTTTTTTCATGTTGGCCATGGCATTGACAATCAATTCGACCAGACCGCCGTAATAGAGACGGCTGCGCTCCTCCGCATGATAGTAGTTGATAACGTCCCGAATGGCGCCTTTGCAGTTCGAGCAGGGGGCGCAGACATATTTCGGGATCTCCCGGGGTTCATCCTGGAAGGCCGTCAGGATTTGCATGAACTTCTTGCGACTGCTGACCAGATTTCGCCATTCCGCAAAATTATATCCCGACATGATGGCGAAACCCGAACCGCCGCCGCAGCAGTAGTTATCCACGCCATGAGGCGTCATCTCCCGGAATCGCGGCGCTATCTTTCTAAGGATTCGCCTCTGGGGCTCTACGATTCCCATGGACCGTACGACGTTGCAGGGATCATGCAGGGTAACGGGAAAATCATTTTTATGGGGATCAAATTGTAATTTTCCGTTCAGGACAATATCCTCCAGCGTGACCAGAGCCGATTCACGCGGGATATTGAGGTCTCCTGTCAACAGACGGTCGGCAGTGACCGTCAGCGCTTTATGCGCATGGCCGCATTCGCCGATGAGAATCTTTTTGACCTTCAGTTTTCGGGCGATATCAGCATGTTTAATGGCAACGCGCGAAAATTGAACATCATCATACCATAAACCGTAGTTTACGGCATCATAACCGGCCGCTTCCGAAGACAAGGTCCATGAAATGCCTGCCGCCTGAAAAATGATGGCAAAGGCCCCGACATTTTCCGGCCAGGCCAGCATCTCGCCGGCGTTGTGAAGCAGCAGGATATCTGCGCCTTCCACATCCCAGGGGATTTCGACTTTATATCCCGTAATCTCTTCCATCTCTTCCTGGATGAACTCGACGCTGTCCCTTGCGGCCAAGGGGTTCATGCCAGTGGAAGAGCCGACCCGGAGATGCTGAACGGTTCCTTTATCGTGGATCTCCTTGGGGGCGATGCCCATTTCCTGGGAAAAGAGCTTGCGGATCTCGTGATTGATCAGGCCATTGTCCACACCGATCGGGCAAACCGTAGCACAGCGTCGGCAGAGCGTGCAGCGGTAGGATAATTCGGCAAGACGCGCGATCGTCGTCCAGTTCAGATTGATGTCGCCGGTCAGCCTGGCGGTGATTTTCCCGCCCGGTTTGAGATATTTCCTGTAAATCCGGCGCAGGACTTCGGCACGGAACATGGGTCGGTGGATATCTTTTCTGCCGCTCATTTCATAGACGGGACAGGCATTGGAACAGGTCTGGCATTTGGCACAGTGTTCCATGGAAAGCAAGAAAGGCTGCAGAAAGGTCCAGTTGTTTTCCTTCTCAAAAAGTTTTTTCAGACCCGAGAGAAACTGACGAACCAACTCTTCCTCTTCCTCCTTGCTCGCAGGCTTGGGGATGCCGATGGCCACCGTGTCGTCCAGGGATGTCTCAATGTTCTTAACCTTTTCAGGTTTCAGAGGCGGTATCATCGCCTGATTAAAATCCTCATAGGGAGGAGGCAACGGTGAAAGCTCACCCGACTCAATGTGACATAAGCAGTCAGACGGCTTGGCCATGTCGGAGGGTTTCTGGGGTTTGTTCATTTCATCTCCTTGGGTGCTGAAGATGCGATGTCGCGCCAGGATTTCCGCCCGTCCGCTTCAACGTGTTTTGCCGTCCAGGTCGGCTTGAGTTCAAGATTCTCCTTGATGGCGGCTTCGATCTGTCCGCCCCGCCGGTTCGGGACATCGTCCCATTTGACATCGTGATAGAGGAAATACTTCATGTACATATGGGACATGTGCGTCAGGGGGATATAGGCGGTCAGAAGCGAGGCCGACACAATGGCCACCCTCCCGGGAACGCTTTGACCCGGTACGTATGGATTCAGAAAATGCCCCCCGGTCAGCAGGCCAAACGTATAGGCCTTTGCACCTTCCAGAAATGGATCGCCGAGCAGACAGGCAGCGAAGGCGGAAAGAAAAAAAAGAAAGATGAACCCAACATTGAAATAGTCGGAAAAAGACGAATAACTTCTCAGTTCCGGATCGGTCAGCCGTTTGTAGAGAACTCCCATAACGCCGATATTTCCCAGGATCAGGCCGGTCCATCCCGCAAAAACGATGAGGCCGTCCAACAGGCTTCTTATGGCGCCCCCTGCAGCAAAGGCGGGAAATCCCCACAGGATGAAACAGGCATGAAGAAGAAGAAGACCGAATGTTGCAATCATCAGATACAATCCGAAATGAAAGGGGAAGGAGACCCGCCAGAGGCTCCTGTTTTCTTTCCATAACCCCCTGAGGAACAAAATCTCCGGCACCATATACTTCAATTCATTGAACAGCGAGCTTTCATATTTCTTTTCCCACCAGTTCAACTCTTCCAGGTAGGAGCCGCCATAGGCCACCTTGGCGCCGGTTTCATGCTGGACAGGATAGATTTCCCAGCGGACATGGACG
>Ga0208495_1000018_pt1 | contig 152638 bp, 145 predicted proteins | sample CryBogmetaGMA14M_FD_184551 | JGI IMG/M metagenome (GOLD analysis project Ga0208495, IMG submission 184551) | Freshwater microbial communities from Crystal Bog, Wisconsin, USA - MA14M (SPAdes) | ecosystem: Environmental > Aquatic > Freshwater > Lake | place: Crystal Bog, Wisconsin, USA...
AAAACAGGCTTCATGCACATAAGAACATAAGATCTTTTCATGATCTACCTGAAAGCCCCTTTTCACGATGGTGTCGTGTTCAGGGGCTTTTGCTTTATAGGGGAATTATTGTTCAGTCTTTCCTGAAGGTCATGCCCGTGTGATTTGTCGTTTCATAGTAGATTTCTAATATAAATCGTGATAGTTTAAATAAAATGATCCTATATAATTATAAAGGAGTAAAGAAATGACGGTAAAGGCCATGTCTGTTGATGGGCAAGGAATGGTTTCTCTGAATTGTCCTTTCTGCGGAGACAGCAGTGTAAAACGGGCAGAATCGTTTCCCAATAGTAATCAACCTAACGGCATCAGTACAACCTGTGCATCCTGTGGGAAGGCTTATGAAATCCAGATCGACATTAGAAAACACTTCCGAAAGAAAACCTTTTTTGACGGTTTCTATTCAAAACGGGTCCCTCCCGGCGGTTTCGAAAAGATGACCGTTGTCGATCTTTCGCTCGGTGGTTGCGGTTTCCTTGCCCCCGGCAGACATTCTCTGAATCCTGACGATCAGATTAAGTTGGTCTTTAACTTAGATAACGCTGAACACACCAAGATTGAGAAGGTTGCCGTGGTTCGTAATGTCAAGGGGCGTCAAATCGGCTGCGAATTTGCCGCCACAGCCAGCGGCTATGACCCGGATATCGGGTTCTATCTCAGGTCGACCTGAAGATAATAAAATCGGTGGGGAAGAATTATTCACTTCTTTTTATTTATTGCCCTTCTGCTTCTATTTTGTTTCACCTTTTCCTTTATTAAAAAGGATGATTAATAATAGAGGCTACAGTTCAAATGGTATTCCTCACTTCAATTCCAAATCAAAAACCATCGACTCGTAGGTAGACTCAACAAGGCTATCTTCCATGTCCTCAGCCATTGCCTCATCGTCCGCTAATCTAATCATTTTTCTTTCTCCTTTTCTTGACTGTGAAGTCGCTGCGAAGTATTCAAAACGATATTAGCCTATACAAGAAAACATTGAAGTGGTGTCAAATATGCAGAAAGTCGCATAAAGACACATAGGAAGGTATAAGAGCTAAGGTGGCCTAATCCGTTGGTCGTAAATTTAATCCTCACACGGGCCACCAACATAATCAAGAGGTTACAGATATTATCCATCTGTAATCTCTTGATTTGCTATCCTAGTTGATATCTCCATATTCTTTTCGGGACAGAAGGCGAAATCTATGCTGCGACAAGACTTCGTTTATGATGCTTTGCCTGGTTGCCACCGCATCGCGGCAAAAAATATAAGCAGGCAAATATATTAATTAATTCCCGTCCATAATCTTTATTTCATCACACGAATTCCCATTAAACATCACATAGTCCCTTTGTCACCGATTACATTATTCCCATCATCACCTTGTCATCCTTGCGATGCGAAAGAATCCTCTTCAAGTACATTGACAGTTCATCAATGGTTAATTTATAATACTAAATAGAGGACAGAATGACGAACGACAAAAACATACTGATGCTGAGAGCATCTACCGTTGCCGTGCTGTTGGTATTACTTTGCCTGAATGCCTGTACGACAGCGCACCTAAATACCATTCCATCCCCTGCGCCTTCTGCCAAGTTGCGAGTTCTTGTACTGCCCATTACAGGAGATCCACCCTATGCTCACACCAGAAATGTGGGATATTGGGGAACACCTCATGAAGAATACAAAAAAAAGACCTTGGCTGCGATGAGAAGATTTTTGCAGGATAAAGGCATTTACCAGGTCGTTCCTGAAAAAGACCTAAAGGCCGTTCTGGGATCACAGGAAATAGAAGGCTGGCAGTGGCTGAAAAACAACATGGCCCTGGTAAGACAGGTTGGTAAGGCATTACATGCCGACTATGCGATGATTACCATGAGGAATTTCGTAGGGAGTTTTAATTATCAATTTGAGATGAAATGTATCAACCTTGAATCAGGCATACAATATACCTCTTCAGGGTTTTCCGGCAGTTCCATAGCAGAGTCTCACGGGATGAGGTGGGAGAGGCAAGCGGAAGTAAATAAACAAACTTATCGACAGATATTTTATGATGCAAAAGGAGATATGCTGGCAACCGCCATACGCAAAGGGCGTCTCCTGCCAGCGAATGATATAAAAAAACCTCCTGCAAAGGAAACAAAACTTTCGTCAACTCAACCAGCGTTATCTCAAAAAGCCCATGTCTCACCACTCCTGGGTAAAGATAAAGGGGTTCCTCCTGTCAAGGAACCTTCTCAAAAGCCTGTTCCTTCTATATCCAGGCCACCCGAGGAGGTAAAAGTATCCACATCACAACCGCCTGTCCAGCCCGCTTTAGAACCTCCATCGGTTTCTCAAGCTCTGCCTCCTTCAAAGCCATCTGCTGTGGAAGCAAAACCTGCCTTACCCAAAGAGCCATTGCCACCAAGAACTTTGACCGATCAGCCAAAAGTCATTGCAAAAATATCTCCACCGCCACCATCCGATTTATCAAGTGGGGATAACCGTCGAGACTTTGAAAAGCAATTAGAAAAAGAACTGCAGGGCGAAGCACCTGTAACAGACATAATCCGACTTGTCGTCTATGATTTCGATGCCGGCGAGCGTCTCCAGGTTGTTTCGCTCATTCTTACGGAAGCGCTTCGGGAGGAGCTCTTTATCCTGGGCCACTTCAGGCTGGTTAATCGCGAAAATATGATGCAGGTGCTTCAAGAACTCAAGCTGCAGCAATCCGGATTGGTGGATGAAAAACAGGTTGTCCAGCTCGGGAAATGGCTTTCAGCAAATGAAGCCGTAACCGGGAGGCTTGCCGTATTGGGCACCGCTTACGTCCTCCAGGCGAAACGAACGGATATAAAGACGTTAGGCACCCTGGGTCTCGGCTCTCTCAAGTGTGCTGTGGGACAGGAAGATGAATTGCTTTCCGGGATGCCGGAACTCGCGAGAAGACTGGTCGGACTGAAAAAATAATTTTCGTACTTTAAGTTGAAGACAAAGTTGATTAGAAAATAAGGAGGGAAAGATGAAACGAAGACTTTTGTGGCAAACGGCCGTTTTTGCGTCAAGCCTGATGATGACTTTTTTACTTTTCCAGATGCCCGCCTCTGCCCAGACCATTGTAGATACCTGGGATGCCGTGAAGGCGCCGCCGGTGCCTGAACTGAAATCCGTCATCCTCGATTCAAAAGCGACGGCGCTGTTCCTGCTCGACTTCAACAAACAAACCTGCAACGCGGAGCGTAGCCCCCGCTGTATCGCCTCCCTTCCCAAAGTCCAGGGGCTTCTCGAAGAAGCCCGCAGCAAGGGTTTTACCATAATTTACAGCCTTTCGGCGGGTGCCACGTCCACGGATATCGCCAGGGAACTGGCTCCCCGGAAAGGGGAACCGGTTGTTACAGCCGGACCGGATAAATTTATGGGCACCGATCTGGAAAAGATCCTCATGGACAAGGGAATCAAGACCGTGATCGTGACAGGAACAGCCGCCCATGGTGCCGTCCTGTATACAGCCAGCGGAGCGGCCTTTCGGGGCATGCAGGTCATTTTGCCCGTGGATGGTATGTCCGCTGGTGACACCTATGCCGAGCAGTATACGGCGTGGCATTTAGCAAACGCGCCCCGGGTGTCAAGCAAAGTAACTCTGACAAAGATCGACCTGATCAAATAAGTGGATGAACAAAATAAAACTGGGAATCAGTACCTGTCTGCTGGGCAGAAATGTCCGCTATGACGGCGGCCACAGACTGGACCGATTTCTCACCGACACCCTCGGTCAATATGTCGAGTACCGGCCCGTCTGTCCAGAGGTGGAATGCGGCTTCGGCATCCCGCGGGAATCCATGCGGCTGGTGGGAGACCCCGACTCCCCGCACCTTGTGACCACCCGGACACAGCAGGATTACACCGAACGGATGATCCGCTGGGCCCGGAAGCGGGTCGTGGAATTGGAAAAGGAAAACCTCTGCGGATTCATCTTTAAAAGTGATTCGCCGAGCAGCGGGATGGAACGGGTCAAGGTCTATAAGGAAAAAGGCATGCCGGAAAAGAAGGGCGTCGGTATCTTTGCCCGGATTTTCATGGAACATTTTCCGCTCATTCCCGTGGAGGAGGAAGGACGCCTTCATGATCCGCTCATCCGGGAGAATTTCATCGAGCGCATTTTCACCCTGAAGCGCTGGGTCGAAATTGTCAAAACCGAAAAAAGCAGGGATCAGCTTGTCGACTTTCACACCCGCCATAAATTGCTGATCCTCTCTCACAGCGAGAAGAACGAACGTGAGATGGGCCGCATGGTGGCCGGTGTCGGCGGTGGGCCGCTTGATGAAATCTTCGGCCGGTACCAGGCCCTGCTGATGGAGACCCTCAAGCTTAAGACCACCCCCAGGAAAAATGCCAATGTGCTGCAGCATATGATGGGATATTTTAAGCAGCAACTGTCCGCAGACGAAAAAAAGGAATTGCTGGAGGTGATTGATTATTTTCGTCTGGGATATATTCCGCTTATCGTTCCGGTTACGCTGATCAACCATTATGTCCGGAAATATGACCAGCCCTACCTGAAAGTCCAGTATTACCTGAACCCGCATCCGCTGGATCTGCAGATGCGAAATCACGTATAGGCGACAGACGGTGCAATGAATGCGTCCGGAAGAAAGGAGCAGGCATGACAGTCGATAACGTCCACACCTATTTATTCAAACAGGGATTATGGCGCACCGACGGTGAGTATTTTGATGAAAACGGCAAGTCTTATCCTGTGGAAGGGGAGTCCCGCATCACCCACAGAAACGCAATGTGGTTCAATGAGAACCAGATGCGGATCTTCGGCAACGAAAATATCACCTTCAGTAATGACTACGAGATTATTCCCTTTCCTGAGGGCCGGGATTTTACCCTCTGGACCTCTTCCAATGAAGCGCTGGGTAAATTAACGGGCAAGTTCGTCCGGATGGGGGATACCATCTTGTCACTCTTCCGGTCTGAGGATTTAGAATATACCGGTACGGAATATCTGCTTCGGATCAGCAGCATTTTTTATCGAAACTGGGGAGCCCTCTTTCACGGCAATGACAAATTGTCGTCATGGATGATCCGATTAAACTGGGTGTAACGTGAGACCCGCCTATCAAGAAAACTGGAGATAAACAATGTCGATCAGGAAGAAACTTTTCTCAATATTATGCGTTCTCTTTCTGGGTGGAAATGTCGTCCAGGCCGGAGCCCTTGAATCTGTCGGGACACCGAACATGCTCCTCCCGATGTCTACGTACCGCATCAGCGCCCCTCTGGATTTTTGCGGTGAAGCCGTTCCCCTGGATAACCCCGATGTCCGGGAACGGATGGAAAGGGAACTCCTGATATCTGCCTGGAATTACCCGCAGGTCATTCTCTGGATGAAGCGATCCGGCCGCTACATGCCCTATATCGAAAAAATGCTCAAGGAAAACAAAATGCCGGAGGATCTCAAATTTGTCGCCATTGCGGAAAGTGCGCTGAGGAACTATGCCGGTTCCTCAAAAGGGGCAAAAGGGGTCTGGCAGTTTATGGAAGGAACGGGCACGAAATATCATCTGAAAGTAGATGATGATTTTGACGAACGCAGAAGTTTTTTTGCCGCCACGCGCGCCGCTTTGAACTATCTCAAGGACCTCTATGCGATGTTTGGATCATGGACGCTGGCTGTGGCCGCCTATAATATGGGGGAGTCGGGACTGCAATCGGAAATGCTGATCCAGAAAGTCAACAACTATTACCAGCTCTACCTTCCTCTCGAAACCCAGCAGTACGTTTTCCGAATTCTTTCGGCAAAGCTGATTCTGTCCAACCCGACCAGATATGGGTTTCACCTGCCGGAGGAAGACTTCTATTCGCCCCATTCTGTTGAACAGGTTGAGATCAGTTGTCCCCAAGACACACCCATCCAGATCATTGCCCAGACGGCAAAAACCTATTTCAAGGTGATCAAGGATCTGAATCCCGAAATCAGGGGATATTATCTGCCGGCGGGACATCACGTTCTTTTTGTTCCCAAGGGCGCCGCCGAGGGTTTTCAGACCCGCTTTGAGGTCCTCTTCAGTCAGTGGCTCGCCGACCGGAAAGCAAACGTCTATATTGTTAAAAAAGGGGACAATTTCTTCTCGCTCGCAGAACGTTTCAAGGTACCCATTCAGGCCATTCTCGCCTGGAATCGCATAACAATGAAAAAAAAGTTGAATCCCGGTGACCGCCTGATCATTTTTCCGAATGCACTCAAAGCACCAGAAAGTAAAGATAAATAACGCGGAATGTTTCTTTGCACCGATTTAAAAACTGAAATAACCTTCTCACATCAGCATGAACACTTGAAATCCGGCAACAGAGTTGAATGGGGGAATGATGCCCTACCTGATTTGCCCTGAATGCGCATATTCGACCGATGACTGGACTAAGAGGCTTTGTGAATACTGCCGGACGGAGCTTTTGTGTCAATGCCCTTTATGTGCTAAGCTTATTCAAGAGGAAAAAGCCATTTATTGCCGTGAATGTGGTGTAAAATTAAAAAAGTCTGTTGTACCTATTCAATAGCTGTTTAAATCCAAGCGAGGAATTGCATGAAAAAAATCAAGAAGGTATTGATTGCCAACCGCGGTGAGGTTGCCCTCCGGATCACTCGAACACTGAAGGAATTGGATATTGCGGCTATTGCCATTTACGAAAAATCGGACAGTGACGCCTACTATCTCCGCTTTACCGATAAAGCCGTGATGATCGGCAATCATCCTGTAAAAGACTACCTTGATACCGAGAAGATTATCCGGGCAGCCCGCGAACAGAACGTAGACGCCATTCATCCCGGATATGGTTTTCTCTCGGAGAGCTTTGAGTTTGCAGAAGCCTGTGAAAAAGCCGGGATCATTTTTATTGGCCCACCATCCCATGTCATTCGAAATCTGGGAAATAAGGTGATCGCCAGGGAAATCGCCGCTCGCGCGGGTATCGCCATCATTCCAGGCACGGAAAGCCTGCCATCCGGAAAACCCGGGATTGATGCGGTCGCCGCATTCGCGAATCAATACGGTTATCCCATTATGCTCAAGGCGACGGCCGGCGGCGGGGGCCGGGGTATCCGGAAACTGCGGGACGACGCCGATTTGAACACACAAATCGAACAGGCCCGGTCCGAAGCCCTGCTGGCCTTCAATGACGACCGCGTCTATGTTGAAAAGGCCATTGAAAATGCCAGGCATATCGAGATCCAGATCCTGGCAGACCGTTACGGAAATGTCGCCCATCTGGGAAGCCGCGATTGTTCAATACAGCGACGTCATCAGAAACTCCTGGAGATTGCGCCGGCAGACCTTCCTGCCGACGTTGCTGAAGCCATGCACCAGGCGGCCGTTGCGGTGGCCGGGAAATCCTGCTATGTCAATGTAGGCACTGTCGAGTTTCTCGTCAATCCGCAGACCGGGGAATTCTGGTTTCTGGAAGTGAATCCCCGCCTGCAGGTCGAACACACGGTTACAGAGATGATCACCGGTGTGGATATCGTCCGGCATCAAATCCTCATTGCCGAAGGCCGGGTTCTCGACTTTCGCCAGGAACAGATCCGCTTCAACGGCATCGCCATCGAGGTCCGGATTAACGCCGAGGATCCCCACAATAATTTCCTCCCCGAAGGAGGAAAACACGTCGATATCTATCAGTCTCCCGGCGGTCCCGGCATCCGGCTGGACGGCATCATCTATAGAGGTTACCGCATCCCCACGACGTACGATTCCCTTCTGGTGAAACTGATCGTATGGGGGTATGAATGGAATCAGACGGTCAGCCGCCTGAAGCGTGCCCTGAGTGACTTCAACATTGTGGGGCCTAAGACCACCATTCCCCTGTATCTGTCGATTTGCGACGAACCGAATTTCCAGCAGAGAAAATTTGACACCAGCTATGTGGAAGCCCATCCGGAGATATTCAACTACCCGGAACCGATTCACTATGTCATTGAGGATACGGTTTACAAGGCCCAGATCGATGAACAGGAGGTGGCCAAAGCGAAGGCGGAAGAGCCGATCAAAAAGGAGGACCTGATCCGCCTGACAGAGAAGAAACATCTTACCGCCCAGGAAATCGAAGTCCTCGGCAAGGCGGGAATCATCCGGTCTCCCATCAAGGGCAAGGTCACTAAGGTGGCCCTAGAGATCGGCGATGTCGTTCTGGTCGGTGATATTCTGATTGATCTGGAGGCCATGAAGATGCACACCCACATCATCTCCGAAGTCGACGGCCGGATTTCCGACGTGTTGGTGGAACCAGGCGATAATGTGGATGTCGGCGATACCCTCGTCATTATCAATGTGAGTTAAGGAGCCTTTAAAAGGTGCTTTCCGGAGCGGCTGTTCTTTCAGGCATTTGATATTCTCATGACATCAGAATTACCCCTTTAAGAATCATGGGGGGGGGCTTTCTCTTCGAGCACATACCGCACCTTCACTTCCAAATCCTTGCGCAGCGTGTTGTAAACGGAACAATACTTGGCATGAGACAGGGCGACGGCGCGGTCCACTTTCCGGGAATCCAGGTTCTTCCCGGCAATGGATAAGACCATTTCGATGGCCTTGTAATACTGCGGCGGTACGGGATTTCTCTCTCCCACGAGATCCATCTTAAAGCTCGCCAGCTGGACCCTCATCTTCTGGAGAATCATCACCATGTCAATCGCCATGCACCCGGCGAGGCTCAGAAGCAGCGCCTCCATCGGTTTACATCCCCACTGGGCATGGGCATCGAATTCCATTTCATACCCCTGTTCGGTGGCGCCGACAAACATAAGATCTTTATCCCACCTCAGGGTTGTCTTCGTGACCGGAACGATCTTTTCCTTATAGCCCGTAAGGGACTCTTCCAGCAAATCCTTCTCTGTTTCTGGCATCCCGCTATTTCCTCAGACGTTCATGGCGTCCGGTATACCTGATGAACTCCTTTACGATTCTCTTCTTTGTCACCACACCCGCTTGGCCTCTTCAGCCATGCCATATTCCTCGAGCGTCTCCTTTGTCGGGATGCCCTTCACCGGATCGATGCCCATTAATTCATAGAATCTTGATTTCATCCCTTCGAAGTTCATCTGGATGCCTTCCGGTTCTCCGTCTCTAGCCGGTTCCAGCATCCGTGGTGTGAGGTTATCATCCGCTGCCGTGAGACCAAAGCGATGATTGATGAGGCGCTTCAGGTAGAAAACCCGCCGGCCGGCCTTCATCATGTCTTCGATCCCCCAGCTGTAACCAGCCACATTGTTGAACAGGTTCAGCCAGTCCGGAATGGTCAGGGCATCGGCAAAGGCGCACCAGCAGGCACTGTTTTCAAGTGCCCCAAAGATAATGGAAACAATGGCTGCTTCCGGTTTATTCTCGTCACTCCGGGGCTCCATGCCTGTGATATAGTCAAATCCAATCTCCGGATAATAGCGTGCACCCATCTCGACGAACAGCATGGGATCCGCTACATGACAGGCCCCGCGGGCGCTCATAGCGTAAGTGAGGGCCATGCCGTGACCTCCGCCTCGCGGGTCATGCATGGGCGCCTCCAATCCCTTGCAGTGAACGGTGTATTCCAGACCCTTGCCAATCTTTTTTGCCGCGGCCACGCTGCCATCGGCCAGCAGTTTGCCCAGCCTGCCTTCCCTTTGGGCAATTTTCGGCAGAACCACGTTAATGATGGTTTCCATGTCGCCCCAGTTTAGGGGGATACCGTCCGTGTCCTCCAGCGTCAAGTCTCCTTTTTCGAAGGCTTCCATGGCCCAGGCGATGGTCCCTCCGGCAGAGATGGTGTCCATACCCAATTCATTGCAGACATGGCCCGCCTTGCAGGTGGCCGCCAGATCAATGGAGCCGACAAGGGTTCCGAAAGAGACGATGGTTTCATATTCCGGTCCCGGCCCTTCCGGTATGGCAAACGGTCCTTCCTTGACCTCCACGATCCGCTTGCAGGCGATGCCGCAGAACGCACAGGCGCCTCGTTTCGTAAGATAGGCCTCGGTCAGGGCGCTTCCCGCCAGGGCATCCGCCGCCTCCTCCCAGAGGTTGGACGTCCAGTTTTTTATGGGGACATCGCCGCTGAATACGCCGCCCGTCAGGTTTGCCGCCGTCCCGTCTGCGTGTAAAACGGTCGCCGGCAACGCTTCGATGATTTGCTTATTGAGATCCTTGCGGAACGCCTCATAAGCGGCTCTGTCGGCGACTTCCATATCCTTCCCGGAAGCCTTGATGACAATGGCCTTAAGGTTCTTCGATCCCATGATGGCGCCAAAACCTGCCCGGCCGGTCGCATGATGGCCGTCATTGAGAATGATGGTATATTTGACCAGGTTTTCCGCGGCAGGCCCGATGACCAGCGTGCGGTAGTCCTTGCCGTGCTTACGCTTTAACGCCTTGGTGGCCTCCCCTGTCTCCTTCCCCCAGTACTCTGCCGCATCAAGCGTCTGGATGTCCCCATCCTGGATCAGAAGATAAGAGGGTTTGGAGGCTCTGCCCGTGATGATCAGTCCGTCATAACCCGCGTAACGCAGCTCCGGAGCAAAAAAGCCCCCACAGGAAGAATCGCCCCAGTGCCCGGTCAGCGGCGAGCAACCGGCCACGCTGTTGCGGCTGGCGCCGGACATCTTCAGACCCGCAAAAGGCCCATTCATGAACATCAGCATGGCCTCCGGCGCAAGCGGGTCGATATCGAAGCGCCCCCGCTCCCAGAATATCTTTGCCGCCAGACCGCTTCCCCCAATGTATTGGGTGTAATATTTTTCCGGCAACATCTCGATATGGCTGGCGCCACTCGTCAGGTCGACATTGACAACCTTCCCCGTATTCCCTTTCATACGTTACCTCCTGCTTAATCAGAGATCTTTGAAAAATGGCTCCGCCGCGACTCAAAAATCTTTTCCGCTAAGAGGACAACCAAATGTAATCACGATTCATGACAAGCCATTAACGTCATCTCTGGAAAGGCGGAAAACATTTGATTCGCCGCTTGCGAACCATTTTTCAGCGGTTACGCAAAGTTCTCAATCATTCACTGGACCAGGCGACGTCGCTCTATTTCGCCAGCTTGTCCTCCCAGCCCATGTCCTTCAGGACCTGCTCATAGATGACCGCCACTTTTTTGAGCTTGGGGGCGAGCTTCAGAAGTCCCAGCGCCGAACCCTTGACACGTATTTGGCCCCTGGTGATGGCCATGACGGGGTTCAGTTTGTTTGCCCAGGACAGATGGGCGTTGTCGGCCGACAGGCTCATGGTGAGATCGGGCTGCTCGGCAGGCTTACCCGCAGAGATAATGCGTGCGCCATTGCGGCAATCCACATGAAAGGAACAATTGGGACCATCCTCGGTATAATCGAACCAGATGAGCTGATTGACCTTCTTCATGCCTTCGCTCAGTTCCGGGTCCTCTGCGACGGCCTCCCACAGTTTCACAAAAGCCTTGATCGGTTCTGTCTCGTCTTTCCAGTATTTCATCGTCTTCTCCTCCTTTTTTAAATTATCGGGCTTTCAAATATAGATTATACACGTCGTCTTCTTCCAGAGAGCGGGGGTTGCAGGGAATCTGGGAATCCCCCATGGTGAGATCAATTAGCGGCTGCAGGGCTTCACGGCCCTCGGGAACGCCGAAGTCTTTCAGGGTCTGCGTCAGACCCACCGCCTTCTGCAGATCCTTCACCGCCTGCACGGCCGCCCGTGCGGCTTGTTCCGGTGTCAGTTGATCAACGTTCACCCCCATGGCATCGGCAATGAGCACGAAGCGGTCCGGGTACTCCTCCAAATTATAGGCCATCACATGGGGCAGCATGATGCTGTTGCCCAGGCCATGGGGAATCCCATAAAGGGCGCCAAGGGAGTGGGCCGTCGCATGGACGCCGCCGGTTAACGCGTTGACGAAAGACATGCCGGCCATCGTGCTGGCAACCAATAGATAGCCTCTTGCGTCAATATTCCCCTGCTCCTTCATGGCCACAGGGAGATATTTTGTAATCAGCCGGATGGCATGTAGGCCCAATCCATCCGAAATTGGATTCGCATTAACGGTGGTGATAGCCTCGATTGCATGGGTCATGGCATCCATGGCCGTGAAAGCGGTGATCTTCGGGGGCAGCTTTACCGTCAGTTCCGGGTCCAGCATAGCGATATCCGCGTTGCAATAGGGATGGGCACAGGTGATCTTCGCTTTCTCGACATCATTGAGAACAACTAAGCAGTAGGTTACCTCTGCTCCTGTGCCTGCCGTCGTGGGGAAAGCGATATGCGGCGGCAGAGGTTTGGCCCCCTCGAACAATCCGACCTGATCTGCCAGCGGCGTAAAATCATCAAGGCCTCCGCCGATCATGACGTTGATGGCCTTGGCAGTATCCATGACGCTGCCCCCTCCCACGGCCACCATGCAGTCGGCGCCGCATGTTCGGTAAAAGGCCGCCCCGTCGTTGATCAGATCAAGCCGCGCGTCCTGAACGATCTTGTCATAGACGCCGACCAGTTCGAGGTTCGAAGACTTGACCGCCTCGATGACCATGCCTGTGACCCCGGCCTGGACGAGCCCTTTGTCGGTGTAGATGACCACCTTCGTGCCCCCAAGTTTTTCCATTTCAAAACCCAGTTCTTCACGCACGCCGGCCTTGTACATGACGTTCGGCCGGGTTGACCACGTGAAGAACGGCCCAAACGAGATGTCCGGATACTTCATACCAATCTCCTTTCTCAATGTTGAAAATGTTTAAACGCTCCGCATCTACGATCCACCCCTTTCAGGGGTTAACAGGAAGGGGATCCGGACCGGTTCTGCCCGGTCGCCTTCATACAAAACCTGCATCAGAAAAAGGCCGGACGGCGGTGCCGTCCATTTTGCCGGAATATCTGAAAACTGCTTCAGCATCTTTTCTACATCGGCCGGCGTCAGATTTTCCCGCCCCACTTCCACCAGCACACCAGCCATCCTGCGGACCATCCTCCAGAGAAAATGTGATGCGCTGAATCTCAGGATAATCAGACTTTCCCGGGAAGTGACGTCCACGGCGTCCATCTTCACCTGGCTTGAAACATCCTTGTCAAACCGCTTGTCCGCGAAGGAGGCAAAATCATGAAAGCCCTGGAAAAGCCGGCTCGCCGCCTGCATTTTCTGGAGATTCAGGGCGTCCCGGACCCACCAGACATAACGCTTCCCGAAGGCCGTCCGGTACTTTGAAATCAGGTAAATATAGGTTCTGGCGACCGCCTGATGACGGGCATGAAAACGGGCATGGACACTTTCGACCTTGAGCACATTGATATTCGACGGGAGGTGGTCGTTCAGCCCGTACAGGATTTTTTGCGGCGGGAGGGTTCCGGCTGTTTCGAGATGAGCAACCTGTCCCATAGCATGAACCCCGGCATCCGTGCGGCCCGCGCCCTGAATGTCCACGGCCTGACCGAAAATCTCCTGCGCCGCCCGAATCAGCGTGCCCTGAATGCTCCTCGCATTTTTCTGGGTCTGCCAGCCGCTGTAGCTGGTACCATCATATTCGAGCGTCAGCTTATATCTGCCCATTTAAATATCAACACATTCGACCGTTGAACAACTTTGCATGCATTTTCAGAAAAGCTACAGGGATAGGTCCTCCTTGATCAGACCATACCGCTGAATTTTACTCCGCAAGGTTTTCCGATCAATCCCCAGGAGCTGAGCCGTCCGGCTCTGGTTCCAGGATGTGGTCTTCAATGCCTGGAGAATCTGTCCCCGCTCGGCCCCTTCCAGCGGCATCAGGGGAGGAAGGTGAGTATCCGGCTTCTGCCGAAACCGCTCCGGCAGATTTTCAGGGAGAATCAGCAGAAATGGAGACAGGAGCATCGTTTGCTGAAGGATATTTTGCAGCTCCCGTACATTGCCGGGCCAGTCATAGGCCATGAGGAGTTCCATGGCCTCATCAGACACGCGGACACTCGCATAGCCCAGCTTTTTCAGAAGGGATTCGACCAGGAGGGGAAGGTCCTCCTTGTGTTCCCGCAGAGGAGGGATATGCAGGCGGACAACAAAACGGTAAAGTAAATCGGACCGGAATTTCTCCTTTTTTATTTCATCATCGATATTCCGGTTTGCCGCTGCGACAACGCGGACCGCGATATGCCGGACATCATGCCCGCCGAGACGGCGGGTTTCGCCATCCTGCATGAAACGAAGGAGCTTCGCCTGCAGACCGGGAGACATCTCGGTGATTTCATCCAGGAAAATCGTACCCTCCTGGGCAGATTCGATCAGACCGGGATGGGAGCGGTCGGCGCCTGTAAAGGCGCCCCTTTCATAACCGAAGAGTTCCGATTCCAGCAAGGTTTCCGGTATGGCTCCACAGTGAACCACCACAAAAGGTTTTTCACGGCGAGAACTCATTTGATGGAGGGACCGCGCCGTCAGTTCCTTACCCGTACCGCTTTCCCCCTCAATGAGGATACTGGCCGAGGAATCAGCCACCCGGGCCAGTTGCTTGTAGAGATCCACCATGGTGGCCGACGAGCCGATAAACTCCGGTGCCTGGGCCGCAGTGGGCTGACCCCGCATCCGGCGTTGCTGCAACTCGCGGACTTCCAGGACTTTTTTCACCATGGCCCGGATCTCATCGGGTGAAAAGGGTTTGCTGATGTAGTCCCACGCTCCCAAGCGCAGGGCCTCCATGGTCGTTTCCAGCGATCCATAGGCGGTCATGAGAATAACGGGAAGTTCCGGCCATTTCTCATGAACCTGTTTCAGGAATTGAAGACCGTCGACGCCCGGCATCCGGATATCAGACATCAGCAGGTCATATTGGGACAGGTCTTCCTTGAGAGCCTTTTTCGCAGACGTATAGGAATCGACCGCATAACCGGCGCGGGACAGGGCCTCCTGCAAAAATTCACAGGCCACCGCATCGTCATCAATCACCAGAATACGAACCGCCATCTGCTCCCTCTCCCTACAATCCCTTTTGCGCCATGTAATGAGCCAGGTCGGCGACACGGCAGGAGTAACCCCACTCGTTGTCATACCACGAGACCACCTTTGCCATATTGTCCCGGAGGACCTGGGTAAATTCGATATCCACAATGGAAGAATGGGCATCTCCCTTGAAATCCATGGAGACCAGACGACCCTCCTCACAGGCCATGATGCCTTTGAGCATTTTCCGGGCCCCGTTCCTCAAGGCCTGCCGCAGGTCTTCCGTGGTGGTTTTCGTCTTCAGTTCAGCTACAAAATCCACAATGGAAACGGTGGGCGTCGGCACCCGCAGGGAATAGCCGTCAAAGCGGCCGGCAAGATCCGGAATGACCAGCGACAGGGCTTTGGCGGCACCCGTGGTCGTCGGAATAATATTCTGAAAGGCTGCGCGAGCCCGCCGCAGATCCTTGTGGGGCAGATCAAGGATCCGCTGGTCGTTGGTATAGGAATGCACAGTCGTCATCATCCCCTTTTCAATCCCGAAGGCCTGATGGATCACCAGCACCGGGGGTGCCAGACAGTTTGTCGTACAGGAGGCATTGGAAACGATATGGTGTTTTTTAGGATTGTAAGCTTTGTGATTAACGCCCATGACCACCGTGATATCCTCTTCCTTCGCCGGCGCTGTGATAATGACCTTTCTGGCCCCGCCCTCCAGATGGGCCGAAGCCCGGGGACCGGTCAGAAACAAACCGGTGCTCTCAATTACGATATCCACTCCCTCCTCTTCCCAGGGAATCGAGGCGGGATCACGGAAGGCGAGGCTCTTGATCGCCTGACCGTTGATCAGAAAAGCGTCTTTTTTGATCCGGACATCGCCGGAAAAGCGTCCGTAATTCGTGTCATATTTAAAGAGGTGGGCATTGGTTCCGACATCAAAGAGGTCATTCACCGCCACGACCTGAAGCGACCGGGGATACCGGTCCAGAACAGCTTTCAGAACCTGCCGCCCGATTCGTCCGAAACCATTGATGCCAAGGCGAATCATTGTCTGCTCCTTTTTACGAAGTCTTCAGTTGTCGTCGATGCGATATTTATGCGCTACCATCAGGTCACAACGGGTCTGCAACGTCTTATGAAGCCGGGCATTGTCCAGGGCGATGGCGCTCAGATTGGCAACAGCCTCCAGGAACAGGATTTCCTTCTCGCTGAACTCCCGAATCTTGTCCGCATAGACCCGCAGGACACCGATGGCGTTCTTTTCCAGCATCAGGGGAACCACAAGAACGGATCGGATGCCTTCTGCCGCCGCCTTGGCGCCGTATTGGAAATTCTTGTCCGTCCGGGCATCCTTCAGGCAGACGGTCTTGCCTTTGAGGGCCTGCTGGTCCAAGCCGCTTTCCTTCACCAGGATCGGCCCTTTATGGAGATAAGTTTCAGACAGGCCATAAGCCGCGCCCATGATCAGTTTCTTTTCCCGGGAATCGAGGAGTCGGAGGCTGCAGGCCTTGACGCGCATGGCTTTCGCCACACATTGAACGATTTCATCCAGGACGCGGGATGGGTCGAGAGAGGCGTTGATCACTCTGGCCACATCATACAAGGCATGAAAATAATCCATCTCTTTATCGTCCATGGCCTCACCTCCAGAAATCAACATGCTTCTGAATAGCTCGAAACCACTGAAAAGTCAAAGAAGAATCAGAATATTTTGATCGATTCGTAAACCTGTTCCTGCCGGTGAAAGAGGGCACACTCCCCAAGTTCCAGGGCGCCGACGACGATGATATAACGCTCGGACGGATTCAGCACCAGCGGCTGATTCTCCGGCAGGGATTCCCTGGAAACCTGATTCCGTCTGAAGTGGAATAAAACAGGGAGATGCGAGTGGCCGCAGAAAAGGAGGCGGCAAATCCATTTTTCATGACGCGAGGCTGATCACAGCCCCAGATAACGACTGATGATGAGCAGCATGATTTCCGAAGTCCCGGCAAAGATTGTATACACCCGTGCATCCCGAAAAAGACGCGCGATGGGGTATTCTTCCATGTAGCCGTAACCGCCGTGAAACTGAACACCTTTCTCGACGACGCGGTTGAGCATCTCCGCAATCCAGTACTTGGCCATGGAGACCTTTTGAACGATTTCCCGGCCTTCCATGTGATCCAGTATGAGACTTTCCAGGAAGGTACGCCCCAGTTCCACATCAGTCGCCAGCTTGGCCAGTTCGAAGGAGATATACTGGAAACGGCCGATTGGCCTGCCGAAGGCCTCCCGGCTCTTGGCAAAGTCGATGGTCAGCCGCAGGGCCTCTTCCGCCATCACCTGGGCCCCGATAGCCGTCATCAGCCTTTCCTGCTGCAGCTTCTTCATAAGATAGTAAAACCCCTTCCCTTCCTGGCCCAAGAGGTTTTTCACCGGAACCCGGCAATCCACAAAAGCCATCTCCGCTGTGTCCTGACTATGAAACCCGATTTTGTCGAGGTTCCGCCCCTTTTCAAAACCCGGGGTTCCGTCTTCCACGACCAGCAGCGATATGCCGGCATGGGCCGGCTTGGCCCCGGAATCGGTCTTGGCAACCACAATCACCAGATCGCAGTTGATCCCATTGGAGATAAAGGTTTTCTGACCGTTGAGGACATAGTGGTCACCGTTCCGCACAGCGGTTGTGCGGATCGCCGCCAGATCGGAGCCGGTGCCCGGCTCCGTCATGGCAATGGCCGTGATGAGTTCACCGGTCGCACAACCCGGCAGCCAGCGATGTTTCTGCTCTTCCGATCCGAAGGCCTCGATATAGGGCACAATGATGTCGGAATGCAGAAAAAAGAGAAAGCCGGAAAAATGGGTCTTCGCACTTTCTTCCACGCTGATCAGGGAATAGAGCAGATCCGCATCGACACCGCCGTAGATCTCAGGAAGCCAGGGGCAGAGAAAGCCCTGACGGCCAAAGTTCTGCCAGACCTCTTTGGGAACAATCCCGGCTTTCTCCCAGGTTTCCACATGGGGGGTCACCTCCTTCTCGAAATAGCGGCGGATGGACTCCCGGAAAATCTGATGTTCCTGCGTGTAGTGTTTTTCAAGTAAAGACATAATTACCTCAACGACTTTAATGAACGCTCAGCTTCTTTTTGATGTCCTCCCGCAACACCTTCTTCAGAATCTTCCCGACGGGGTTACGGGGGATGGCCTCAACGATCTCCACCCGTTCCGGTATCTTGTATGCGGCAATACCCTTCTCCGTCATGAACGCCTTGATCTCCTCCAGCGTCACTGCCTCGCCGGGTTTCGGAACCACGTAAATGCAGGTCCGCTCCCCGAGGTTTTCATCGGGCATCGCCACGGCCGCCGCATCCATTACCTTCGGATAGCCCAGAATCATGTTCTCCACCTCCTGGGCACTGATGTTATAGCCGCCCCGAATGATGATGTCCTTGGAGCGCTCGAAGAAACCCACGCAGTCGTTGTCCTTGATCTGGAAAAGATCACCCGTGTTGAAATACCCTTCGGTATCGAAGGCCTTTACCGTCAGATCAGGTCGCCGGAAGTAGCAGGGGATCACATTGGGCCCCCGATACCAGAGTTCTCCCACATCGCCGACCGCTTTCGGTCCACCCGGGATGCCGGCATTGACCAGTTTCATGTAAAGAAATTTCCGTAGCGGCGTCGACCATCGGGACGATGGACCGCCGTATTTGGGGAAATGATCGATCCGCATCGCCAGATCGGGGATGTCTTTCGGACCGGAGATATTGGCGGTCCCCTCGTTCTGCCCCCAGATGTTGGCGAATTCAATGTCCCAGCGCCGCTTCAGCTCCTGGACGGACCACAGCGACGGCGGGGCGGCGCCGATGGTGATGGCGCGCACCTTCGAAAGATCAAACTGGTCCACCTTGGGATGTTTCAGGAGCGCGTTTACGATGGCCGGGACCAGCAGGGTATAGTGGATCTCTTCGGAGATGAGCTGCATGATGAAAACGGGGCCGTCGAAGGGATGATGAAGGACCATCTTCCCGCCGCCGATGAGCCATTCGATGAAAACCGTCCCGATGGAGGCCATATTCACCAGTGGCCCGGCGGTGATCAGGTTATCCCCCGGCAGGATCGGGGCCACCTCGTAGCAGAATGAGCCCTGGAAGATCCAGTTGTTGTGCGACAGCGGACAGCCTTTGGGTTCGGCCTCCGTTCCCGAAGACCAGCAGAGCGTAAAGATATCGTTGGGATCGATCCGGATGGCCTCCAGTTTCCCCGTCACCTCCCCCTGGGTCATCTCCCGGAGCTCCGGCAGAAGGATGATCCGCGTCAGCTCAGGGTGTTTGGCCTGTAGCTTTTCCGCCAGTTCCCGATGTTTGAAATTGCCGAAGGTCTCAACGGTGATCATGGCTACGGCCTTCGTCAGACCGGCAATATAGTCCAGTTCAGAAAGTCGCCATTGCATGGGCATCGGAGAGATGAGCGCCCCTGTCCGGGTGATGGCCAGATAGAGCATGGCCAGTTCCCAGCAGTTGGGAAGTTGGACCAGGATGATGTCATCCTTCTGAATACCCTTCGCGAGAAGTCCCTCGGCAACGGCGTCCACGGCGCGGTCCAATTCCCGGTAGGTGAGACGCTCGGGCTTGAGCCCCAGCAGGGCCTCCTTGTTAAGCGGATCGACCAGGCAGACCTTGTCCGGATCTTTGCGGACATGCCCCTTGAAATAGTCGATAAAGGTTTTCGTCCCCCAGGCCCCGGATTCCGTCCATTTCTGAATATTTTCCTGTGATGCTAAAATCATGGTCCCCTCCTTATTTGATTCGCCTCCGGCGAATCATTTTTCATTATTCCTGGTTTCGTTTTATGATGTTTTCTGACTTTTCTTCGCATCGATGTCCCGCAATTCCCGACGAAGGATCTTCCCCACGGCGCTCTTGGGTAAAGCGTCGATGAACTCCACCCGTTTCGGTATTTTGTAGGCCGCCAGCGTTTCCTTACAAAAACTTTTTACCTCCTCTTCTGTGAGGGTCTGCCCCGGTCTCGGTACGATGTAGGTTTTCACGGTCTCCCCCCGGTAGGCGTCGGGGATTCCGATGGTGCAGACTTCCAGGACTTTGGGATGCGTCATCAGGAGTTCATCGATCTCCTTGGGATAGATATTGAAGCCGCTGGCGATGATCATATCCTTCTTCCGGTCCACGATGGTCACATATCCGTCCTCATCCATGAAGCCCACGTCCCCCGTCTTGAGCCATCCGTCCTCCATGACCACCGCCGTTTCCTCCGGTTTCTTGTAGTAACCCATCATCACCTGGGGACCCTTGAAACAGATCTCACCGGTTTCACCGATTTTCATTTCTTTCTTTCCCGTTTCCAGATCGACGATTTTCAGGTCCGTATTGGGAAAAGGAATCCCCACCGTTCCGGGTTTCTCGTCGCCCCCCCAGGGTGTCGCCGTCCCCATGGGCGTAATTTCCGTGAGGCCATAGACGTTGATCATCGGCACATCCCGGAGAGCTTTGATCTTCTGGATGGTATCCACGGCCATCGGCGCAGAGCCGGTGAGGTAAGCCTTCACAAAGGACAGGTCCATCTTCTGGAATCTTTCGTTATTCAGGAGGGCCACGAAAATCGTGGATACACCGGGAAGGATGCTGGGCCTGAATTTCTCCAGGAGATCCAGGATGCGGTCCGGCTCCGGCCGGGGCACCAGGATGTCCGTCCAGCCGGCATAGATGGCGGTGTTCTGCAGTCCGGTCCAGCCGGCGGCATGGAAAAACGGGAAGATGGCCAGTAAGCTCTCTTCCCCGTCCTTGGACTCGGTGAACCAGCTCCGGAACTGCTGGGTATTGAAGGAGATGTTGGCGTGACTCAACATGACCCCCTTGCTGATCCCTGTGGTCCCCCCCGTGTAAATCAGCGCGCCCAGGTCTTCCAGAGAGGGAACGTTATCAACCGGAGCGGCCGGTTGGGCATGGATGAGATCCATGAAGCGGTAAACGCCTTCCTGGGCCGGAATGTCCACCGGTGGGAACATGGGTTTCAGAGGCTCAGGGAGGTAATCGGCCAGTGAGCAGAGGATGACCTTCTTCGCCCCGGTATTTTCCTGAAGCTTACGGGCCACGGGGAAGAGCATGTCCAGGGTAACCAGAACCGTCGAATCGGAGTCATTGAGCTGGTAGGTGAGCTCCTTTTCTGTGTATAGAGGGTTATTCATCACGTTCACCCCTCCGATCCGGAAGGCGGCGTACTCAGCGATGACGAGCTGGGGAACGTTGGGCAGGAGCATGGCCACTTTATCACCCTTTTTGATCCCCAGGGATTGCAGAGCACGGGCAAAGCGGTTGACGAGGTCTTCCAGCGCCAGATAGGTGATCTTCGTCCCCATGAAGATCAGCGCCGCATGATCGGGAAAGCGTGTGGTGGTCCGCGTCAGGACTTCGGGCATGGTGATTTTTTCAAAAGTGAGTTCTGCCGGTATGCCGGCGGGATAACGCTTATGCCAAATCCTTTCAAATCGCATGGTCCCCTCCTTATCTGCTGATGAATGGTGATGTGATCGCTCTGAGTTCCTCCTTCTGTTATCTCTCGTTATCTGTGGTTATGCAATGCGGTCTGATTATACTTTCAGGATGACCGCTTCTCCCTGGGCGAGGCCGCCGCAGATGGCGGCAACGCCGTAACCGCCGCCCTGCCGCTGCAATTCATAGGCTAAGGTCATGGTAATTCTGGCCGCACTGGCACCGACAGGATGACCGATCGCAATGGCACCACCATTGACGTTTGTTTTGTCCATCAGGGCTTTCCATTTATTTTCTTCCGCGTCCGCCAGAATTTTTGTGGAGACGACAGGCATGGCAGCGAAGGCCTCATTAATCTCAATCAGCTTCATGTCATCCATCGTGAGACCTGCCACATTCAGCGCCTTCTGAATGGTAATCGCAGGGATACTGGCGATATAGCGCGGTGCCGTTGACGCACAGGTTGCCGCCACGATGGTCGCCAGTGGCTTCAATCCTTTTTCTTCGGCTTTTTTTCTCGTCATGAACAGAATCGCACCGGCACCGGCGCTGATGGGCGGGGCATTGCCAGGGGTCACCGTCGGGCTCCCATAAATCGGTTTCAGCTTGGCCAGAGCTTCCAGCGTCGTCCGGCGGGGAGACTCGTCCTTGCTGATAACGATGGGATCCCCCTGTTTTCTGGGAATCACAACGGAAACCAATTCTCCGGTAAACTTCCCTTCCATGTCGGCCTGGGCATACCGTTCCTGACTTCTAAAAGCCCATTCATCCTGCATTTCCCTTGTCACCCCGAATTCCAGGGCGACTTCGCCGGCATCCTTGGCCAGCGCACTGAACCCCTTGGCGTGATAACCCAACTCAAAGAGGGGGTCGATCAGTTTCACATGTCCCAGCCGTTTCGCCCAGCGGATCCCCGGCGCCAGATGGGGCGTCCGCGGCATGTTTTCCGAACCCACGGCCATGGCGATATCCAGGTCTCCGGCCCGGATGCCGCGCACACCCAAACGCAGCGCGGTCATCGAGGAACAGCAGGCCTTATCCAGGGTCAGGGAGATATTTTCCGGGGGAAATCCGGCCAGGAGTGTGGCCTGCCGGGCCGGGACATCCAGCTCCAGGGCCATTTCCGCCAAAACGCAGCCCCCGTAATTGACTTCTTCAACCTCTTCCGGTTTGACGCCGGCACGACGGATCACTTCTTTCATGACGATGATCGCCAGATCGATACTGGGAATATCCTTCATGGCGCTGTCAAATTTGCTGAAAGGGGTGCGCACCGCACTGACCATCACGATATCCTCTTGGTTTCGCATATCTCTCCTCTCTTTCATTTTGCTGCCATGCGCAGGGCGCCGTCGAGCCGGATGACCTCGCCGTTGAGCATGCGATTTTCAATGATGTGCCGGGCCAGTTTGGCGTACTCCGCCGGGTTGCCGAGTCGTCTCGGGAAAGGCACCATCTTGCCCAGGGCATCCTTGATCTCCGGCGGCAGTTGGGCGAGCATGGGTGTGTCAAACAGGCCGGGAGCGATGGTCACGACCCGGATCCCATAGTCGGCACACTCCCGGGCAACGGGGAGTGTCAGCCCGACGACACCAGCCTTCGAGGCTCCGTAGGCAGCCTGACCGATCTGGCCGTCAAAGGCAGCAATGGAGGCCGTATTGATAATCACCCCCGTCTCTCCATCCGTGCCCTGGGTATTTTTAACCATCTGCTCAACAGCCAGCCGGATGACATTAAAGGTGCCGATCAGGTTGATCTGGACAACCCGGTTGAAGAAACCGAGCGACATCGGCCCTTTCTTGGAAAGGACCTTGCCGGGATCTCCGACACCGGCACAGTTGATCGCCACATTGATGCTGCCGAAGGCCTCCACCGCTTTTTTAATGGCGGCCTGAACACTCTCATCACTGGTCACATCGGTGTTAACAAAGATCGCATGGTCCCCCAATTCTGCTGCCAGTTTTTCGCCCCGTTCGACGGCCATATCAAAAATGGCTGCCTTTGCCCCGGCGCCCGCCAGCATCCGGACACAGGCCTCTCCCAGTCCGGAGGCGCCGCCGGTAACCACCGCCTTTACATCTTTAACATCCATAGAATTGCTCCTCTCTATTGATCCAATGATTTATGAAATGATCGTCTCCCGTCATTTTTGGAAAATGGATTCTTTTCATCATTCTATCGGGGATGACCCTTTTAATCCTCCTACATAAACAGACCCGTTTTTTCAAAGTTTGCAATCTCTTCATCCGTATAGCCCAGACCGGTCAGGACCTCACGGGTATGGGTTCCCGCTGTCACCCCCGCATGGCGGTATTCCGGCGGCGTCACGGAAAACTTGATGGGATTGGCGATCTGTTTGACCTTGCCGCCCGCCCGCAGCGGGACTTCCACAAGCATTTCCCTTTCCAGGGCCAGGGCGTCACTAAAGACTTCGGTCAGGGTCATTACGGGCTCGAAACAGGCATCGGTCCGGTTGAAAATCTCGACCCATTCGTCCCGGGTTTTGGTCAGGAAAATCTCCCGGATCTCCTGCTTGATCTTCTCAACTCCCTTGGGATATACCCCACCGGGAATCAGATCCGGCCGGTTGATGGTGTTAAAGAAGTTGGTAAAAAACTGTGGTTCCAGACCGCCGAAACTGACATATTGGCCATCCTTTGTTTCGAAGTAATCATAGAGCGACCCCCCGTTAAGAAGGGTCCCTTCCCGCTCCAGATCCTTGCCATCCACGAGGAAACCCGCCCCGTACATGGCGTTGAAGGCAATCATGCCGTCCGTCATGGAAATATCGATAAACTGACCTTTCCCCGTGTTGTGACGATAGACGACAGCCGCCAGAATCCCGATAACCGCATTATTCGAGCCTGAAGCAATATCGGCAATCTGTATTCCCACGAGGCCGGGGCCTGTCGTTTTTTTTCCGGAATAGGACATGATGCCGGAGCGGGCAATGTAGTTCATATCATGGCCGGCCCGGTCTCGCAGGGGACCCGTCTGGCCGTAGCCGGTAATGGAACAATAAATGAGGGCGGGATTCACTTTCTTCAGACTTTCATAATCGAGCCCAAGCTTCGCCATCACACCGGGGCGGAACTGTTCAATCACGATGTCATAATCGGCGATTAATTGATGGATAATCTTGATCGCCCGGGGGTCCTTGAGATTCAGAGTCATACAGCGCTTGTTTCTCCCTAGCTGCGTAGATGCTGCGGACAGCTTCGTGCCCGGCACAAGCGGAGGGAAAAAATCGACCAGATCAGGCCGTGAACCGGAAACAACCCTCAGCACATCGGCTCCCATGTCGGCCAGGCACATGGTGGCATAGGGACCCGGCAGCAGCGTTGTAAAATCCAGTACCTTCAAACTGTTCAGTGCTCCTGACATAACACCCTCCTTTTATTTAAAAAATTTTCTATAGAAACTACATTCTGCGAGAGCTTTGAAAAATGATTTACAAGCGGTGAATCAAATGTTTTTCGCTTTCATTGCATGATCCTTGCTGATCACGATCCTACAGCCCCATGAAACGTGCGGCAATGGTTTTCATGATTTCATTGGTGCCGGCGAAGATCCGCGTCACGCGGATATCACGCCAGGCCCGGGCGATGGGATACTCTTCACAATAACCATAACCGCCGTGGAGTTGAAGGCACCGGTCCGCAACCCGTGAAGCCATATCGGTCATCCAGAACTTGGCCATGGACACATCCACCACGATTTCCTTGCCTTCCATGTGATCTGCGATCAGCTTGTCCAGAAATGTCCGGCCCAGTTTGACATCCGCTGCCATTTCCACAATCTCAAACTGGGTATTCTGGAATTTGGAAAGCGGTTTTCCAAAGGCTTTCCGCTCCTTGCAATACTGGATGGTGATTTCCAGCATATATTCGGCGGCGGCCACCGCGCCGATACAGCACACGATCCGCTCCTGCTGGAGCTTCAGCATGAGATTGATGAACCCCGATCCCTTGGCGCCCAGACGGTTCGCAACCGGAATCCGGCAGTCGGTAAAATAGAGCTCGGCCGTGTCCTGGCTGTGCCAGCCTACTTTCTTGAGTTTTCTCCCCTTTTCGAAACCGGGCGTTCCGGCTTCTACCAGATAGAGATCCACGGCCCGGTGCGGATTGTCCACCGCCGGATCCCGGGCGGCCAGAACCAGCAGGTCGCAGTTGATGCCGTTGCTGATAAAGGTCTTCTGCCCGTTGATGACCATCTGATCGCCCTGCTCGACTGCCGTGGTCTTGATCGCCGCCAGGTCACTGCCCGTATTCGGTTCCGTCATGGCGATAGCGGTAATGATATCGCCGGAGACGCAGCCCGGCAGGTATTTCTTCTTATGTTCTTCGGAGCCGAAGGTGACGACATAGGGCACCACCACGTCGCTGTGAAGCGGTGCCGCCAGTCCGCCATGATTTGTCTTGACCATTTCCTCGGACACGATGACCGAATAGAGAAAATCGCCGCCCGCCCCACCGTATTCCTCGGGAACGGCGGTGCACAGAAATCCCTGTTCTCCCATCTTCTTCCAGGCGCTCCGGGGGACGATGCCCGCTTCCTCCCATTCCTCCACATGGGGGATGACCTCCCTTTCCAGGAATTTTCTTAACATCTGCCGAAATATTCTATGCTCGTCACTGTACTGAATAATATCCATGGAATGCTCCTTTGCTAATTTTGCGAGTCGTCAATTTTTATACTTCCCGACGATCGAGATGGCACAGACATTCTGGTGTGGAAAACCGCCCAGGTTGTGCGTCAGACCGTAACGGGGGTTATCGAGCTGCCGTTGTCCGGCCCGGCCCAGCAACTGCAGATACATCTCATAGATCATCCGCAACCCCGACGCCCCGATAGGATGACCGAAACACTTGAGTCCCCCGTCCACCTGGGCCGGCACTTTACCATTTCGGTCATAGACGCCGTCCAGGGCGTCCTTCCAGGCCTTGCCCCGTTCCGAGATATGCAGGTCTTCGTAGGTCACGAGTTCCGTGATGGAAAAACAGTCATGAAGTTCCATCATGCTGAGCTCCTCCCGGGGATCGGTGATTCCTGCTTCCCTGTAGGCTTCGGTGCTGCATTTACTGGTGGTGACGAAATGCTCACCGTCCCACTCGTTAAAGCCTCCCTCGTAGCCACTGCTCACGGCAAGCTGCAGGGCCTTGACAGTAACCAGCTCTTTCTTCTTCAGTTTCCTGGCGATTTTTGGCGTCGTCACAATGGCGCAGGCCGCGCCATCACTGACACCGCAGCAGTCGAACAGTCCCAGTGGATGCGAGATAATCGGCGCCGACAGGACCTGATCCATCGTCACCGCTTTGCGAAGATGGGCCTTGGGATTCAACGCTCCATTGGCGTGACTCTTGACCGATACGTGGGCAATGGCGCGCTTCAGATCCTTTTCGGAAACCCGGTATTTGGCCGCATAGGCCGAGGCAAGCTGAGCGAAAAGTCCCGGCGCCGTGGCATTAGGCATCCACTGCCAGAACAACGTTCCGAAATCGGACCCGGGGTTGGGAAGGCCTCCGTAGCCGGTATCTTTCAGCTTCTCCACCCCCAGGGCCAGACAGATATCGTAGGCCCCGGACGCCACGGCATAAACCGCCCCCCGGAAGGCCTCCGTACCCGTCGCGCAGAAATTCTCCACGCGGCTCACGGCGATATGGGGCAGTCGCAGAGCCACCCCCATCGGCGTGGCGCTCTTTCCCATATTGACCTCGTCCATACAGGTGCCCAGCCAGGCCGCCTGAATGTCCTTTTTTTCAATGCCCGCATCGGCAAGGCATTCAGTGAAGGCCTCGACCATCAGTTCCTCGCCCCCCATATCCCAGCGTTCACCGAAACGGCTGCAGCCCATCCCGATGATCGCAACTTTATCCTTGATTCCTGAAGCCATTTCCCACACCTCCTAAAGTTTAAATGTAAACAGCTTCCCGATCAGCTGTGACTTCATGATATCGCCTTCCACCTTCAGTTTTCCCGAACTGAAAGCCTGCATCCCGTCCAGTTTTCCCTGGATGAGTTGCACGAAATCCCCATCCGCCATTTTGATGGTTGTCGTCGGCTTGACCGCCTGTCCGTCCTGTACGTTGCAGGCGCCGTCCTTGACGGTCACAAACCAGTCGCCACCGCCGGAACCGGAAATATTGAACTGGAAAACCAGGTCTTTACCGGCGGCTTTTTCCGCATTGAAGGCCTCGGGCATCATCCGGAAGATGTCCTTCACCGCCACAGGGGTACCGGCTTCCGGCACTTCTGCCTTCGTCGTGGTCTTCGGCGGCGCCATGAAAGATAGGATGGCCATATTCGCGTCCCCCAATTCCCGGGCGCTGTCCATGCTGCTGATCTCCCTCCAGTGATCCCGGATATCTTCCACGGTCGGTGGATTCTGTCCGTCCCCCAGCGTAATGCCCGGACCGGTCAGGATCGCCGCCCGGCTGTAGTAACCGGCGGCGGCGTTGAAGATAGCCCCTGATTCCCGGCAGTCCTCCGAGCAGAGATAAGTCACGATCCCGGCCACATAATCGGGCTTCAATTTTTCGAACATGTCCGGCGGCATGACGTCTTCCGTGAGCCGTGAGGCGGCCACCGGAGCGATGGTGTTCACCTTGATATTATATTTCTGACCCTCGAGCCGGAGCGTGTTCATGAACCCGACGAGCGCCAGCTTGGCCGAGCTGTAATTGGTCTGGCCGAAATTGCCGTAGAGACCGGCTGCGGAGGTCGTCATGACGATGCGGCCATAGCCGTTGTCCCGCATGGCCTGGAAGGCGGACCGGGTCACATGATAGGCTCCGTTGAGGTGCACTGCCAATACCGCCTGCCAGTTCTCCGGTTCCATCTTGAGAAATCCCTTGTCCCGGAGAATCCCGGCATTGTTGATCAGGATATCCACCCGCCCGAAAGCATTCAGGGCGGTCTTGACGATGCTTTCACCGCCTTCCGGCGTGGCCACGTTATCGTAACTGGCCACGGCCTCGCCGCCCAGATCCTTGATTTCCTGAACCACCCGGTCGGCCGGGGAACTGGATCCCTGCCCCGCGCCGTCCCGGGCGCCGCCGAAGTCATTGACCACCACCCTGGCGCCGCGCCTGGCCAGCTCCAAAGCATAAGCACGTCCCAATCCGGCACCCGAACCGGTAATGACGGCCACCCGGCCGTCAAAGCGAATCTTATCTTCTTGCCCGGCCGCACCGGGTTGCGGCACCGCCTTCCAGAAATAACCGGTAAAACCGCGTTCATTGTCGGTCATTCTTCTCCGGAAACTCATCTTGACGGGCATACCCACCTTGACATCACTGAGGTCACAATCGGTGAGGTCCGCCATAAAGCGCCCACCGCGTTCAAACTGGATCATGCCGTAGATGGCCGGCGGATCGACGGACACGGCCAGCAGATCGCCCGTGAAGGTCATGACTTTGGCCGGCTGATCGGCAAATTCATAGTCATCCTGGGTATGGACATGGTCACAGGCCGGATTGACGCAGATGTCCATCTTCGGATATTGGGGCGTACCGCAGTCCCGGCAGATGCCCCCCACCAGCCCCGTGATCATCTTGCGTTTGCGCCAGAGTGTCGTCATGGCCGTCTGGCTTGGGGCTTCTGCCCGGATTCCCCTCTCCGGATCGATCAGGTTTCTGAACTTCAGAAATTTCATGTAATTGTCGATCGTCTTCTTGTTCTCCAGGGAGCCCATGACGCCCAGGCGCTGAGGCAACTGGCTGATCCGGTCGGTCACGCGAAAATAAAGGGCATCGCAACCCTGGCCGAATCCGGCCAGAAGAATCCCGTCACCGGGTTTCGCCTGTTCCAGGGCGGCCACGAACATAATCAGGGGGTGGGCGGCGCCCGTCTCCCCGCAGACCTCATGCATGTTGTCGATCACTTTTTCGGGATCAGCCCCTAACTTTTTGGCCAGGGCTTTGTGTTCCGCCTTGAAGAAACAGGGGAAGACCAGTTTATTCACATCCTTCATGGAGATGTTCAGCTTTTTGAAGAGTCCACCGATCGCCTCGGGAATGAATTTTCCGTAGCCCTCCTCCCGAAGCCACCGCTCCTCCCACATATAATCAAAATGGCGGTCAGCCGCCCGGTAGTGATCCACAAAGTCATAGGAAACGGAATAAGAACCGATGAATTCGGCAAGGACGTTCTCATCTCCCACCAGGAGCGAAGCCGCCCCGTCACCGAACCACATTTCATAGAAATAGGCGGGCCTGGTTTCCCGCTTGTCTGTCGCCGTGACGAGGATGTTTTTGCGGCTGCCCGCCTTCACGCCATCGAGGGCCGCGATTAAGCCCGTGGTTCCGGCCTTGAGAGAAGACGTAAAGTCGGCGGTGACGATATCGTCCCGCAGATTCAGGGCCGTGGCTAGAATACCGGCGTTCGACCGGTCCGCAAAAGGCAGGGTGGTGGAACAGAGATAATCGGCATCAATGCTTTGTTTATCTTTCCCAACGAGACAGTCCCGGGCTGCCGCGACGGCCATGGTCAGGCTGTCCTCATCGTGATTGCACATGGATCGCTCCCCCTGCGCGACCATGATAATGGCCGGGGCGAACCACCCCATGGCCTGAAAAATGGACATGCGGTTCAGCCGCAGCCGGGGAATATAGGCGCCGAACGATGTAATTCCGATCATGTTTTTCCTCCTGAATGTTCACTTGCTCAAAATGAAAACCTTGCCGGAGCACCGGCAGGGGGCTAAATTTTGAATATTTTCTCGATCAATTGCGACTTCATCAGGTCGCCTTCAATCTTGATTTTCCCCGATGTATAGGCCTGCATGGCGGACATCTTGCCGCTCATCATGGCCAGGAAGTCCGTACCGGCCATCTTGATCGTGGTATTGGGCTTTGCATGAACGCCCGTATCGACCTTGCAGGTCCCGTCTTTAACGGCGACCATCCAGTCTCCACCGCCCTCGCCGCTGATGCTGAATTGAAAAACCACGTCCACACCTTTGGCGGCATCGGCCTTGAAGCCCCTGGACATGTTTTCAAAAACAGCGGCAACCGTTGCGACCGCTCCACCACCGGACGTCGCCGCCGCGGGCTGTTCCTTCTTCGGCTGGAGCGCCGTGAGCATATCGCCCAAAACCAGATCGTTGAGCTGCTCATATTCCCTGGCGTTCTTCAGACTCAGAATCTTCTCCCAGTTGTCGGACACGTCCTCCACAGTAGGCACGGACTGTCCGTCGCCGATGACCATCCCCGGACTGGTCATCACCGCGGCACGGTTATAGAAGCCCATCCCGGCATTATAGATCTTGCCGCTCACGGGGCACGCTTCCGAACAGAGATAGAGCACCATGGGCGCCACGAATTCCGGTTTCATTTTATCCAGCAGGTCGGGCGGAAGAATATCGGCCGTCAGGCGGGAGGCCGCTATGGGCGCGATGGTATTGACCTTGATGTTGTACTTGCCGCCTTCCAGTTTGAGGGCATTCATGAAACCCACCAGTCCCATTTTGGCGGCGCTGTAGTTGGTCTGGCCAAAATTCCCGTAGAGGCCGGCAGCGGAAGTCGTCATGATGATCCGGCCATAGCCCTTTTCCCGCATGGCCGCAAAAGCGGGCCGGGTCACATGATAGGCGCCGTTGAGATGGACATCGAGCACGACCTTCCAGTTTTCCGGTTCCATTTTGAGAATACCCTTGTCCCTGAGGATCCCGGCATTGTTGATGAGGATGTCTACCCGGCCGAAGGTATCCAGCGCTGTCTTGATAATATTCTCGCCCCCCTCGGGAGTTGCCACACTGTCGTAACTGGCCACGGCTTCACCGCCCAGATTCTTTATTTCCTGGACGACCTGATCCGCCGGTGACGCAGACCCCTGTCCTTCGCCGTCCCGGGCGCCGCCGAAATCGTTGACAACCACCTTGGCGCCCCGCCCGGCCAGTTCCAGGGCATAGGCACGTCCCAGACCGCCGCCGGCACCGGTGATGACCGCGACGCGACCATCAAAGCGAATCTCATCCTTCGGGATGGGACCGTACTCGAAAATCCCGTTATCGATGACCAGTTCCCCGTTTTTGGCATTAAGGACCCGCCAGAGTGCCCTGCCCTCCTCCGTTTTCCAGATCAGGGTCTTGATAGGCTCACCGGGATAGAGGGTCTTGGAAAAACGGCAGGCCAGGCGCCTCACCTTTTCCGGCTCACCGGGCGCAAAACTGGCGATCAATGCCCGGCAGGCGTACCCGAAGGTGCAAAGGCCGTGCATGATCGGTTTTTCAAACCCTACCATTCTGGCAAACTCGGGATCAGCGTGAAGCTGAAAGACATCGCCGGAAAGCCGGTACAACAGGGGCTGATCCGCTGAGGGAGAAGCCGTCACCACAAAATCGGGATCCCGATCCGGGAAAATGATATCCTTTTTAGGGGCATCCTCGCCGCCGAAGCCACCGTCAAGACGTCCGAACAGGGTAATGATGTTTGTAAAGAGCTTCTTGCCGCCTGCATCGCAGGTCTCGCTTTCCCCGATCACAAGCGCTCCCTTCGGTCCCTTGTCATAATAATGGCTGACTTTGCCGGTGGTGATGAAGCTCCCCGACGTGGGGATAGGTCGATGAAAAATAAGCTCCTGCTCGCCGTGCAGAACCCCGGCCAGATTGATGTTTGAAGCGGCGGCGATCTGGCCCAGAAAGTCAAAAATCGTGGCAATCGAAAAACTGGGAATCACCTTGAGATTTTTCTCATAGGTGTAATCCAGCTCATCGAAGCCGGCCCCGATGCCGAGAGCATACAGAACGATGTCCTTCCAGTCATAGTGTCTGGTCACCGGGCCGATGGGCTTGCCCAGCGCATCCATGTTGAGTGCCATGTTTCCTCCTTCTTTTCCTCAGAAAAATCTTAAAATTAACCCAGATCCTTCTTCTGTTCCTGCTGCACAAATGCCGGGATCAGTATAAATTTAAGGGTTTCTTTCACAGTAACGATATAAGTGTCGCGATCCATGTGGGTCATGGAACGGAAAAATTCTTCCCCCGAAATGAAGTTATAAATGGCGTTCATCACCGCTAAAACCTTCATCCTCGCGCGAGGGGATACCTTTTTTGCATCTTTCGTCAAACCCATGGAACGGGCGATATCTGCGGTAAATTCGGGAACGCTGAAATCAAGGCTGGCTTCGTGGCGGGTCTTGCCAAAGTAACGGAAAAGAATCAGATTGGAAATTTCAGGATGTTCAAAGAGGTGGTCGGTCATAATATCGATGGCAATGGCCAGTCGCTCTGCCAGCGGACGGCCGTGAATGATCTTTTCCACATCAATGAGGCTCTGCCCAAGGTCTTTGTTGATATCCAGGATGACCGCCTCGTAGAGATCCTTCTTTTCTCCCCAGTGATAGTGAAGAGTGGAAATATCAATTCCTACTTCCTGGGCGATCATCCGGGTGGTGGTTCCATGAAAACCATACTCTCCGAAGATCTTTCGGGCCACGATGAGGATCCTGGCCTTCATGGATTCCGGATCTTTGCGGGCTTTTTCTAAGGGGCTCTCCATCTCTTCATTCCATCCGATGATTCCATCATTTGATGGATGCCATAATGAATAAAGCAAAAATGAATGTCAAGTGAAAAATGTGGTGCCTCCTTATCAGGGACTTAACAGCAATGATTTATGGTTTTATCCCGTGGTATCTCTAAAAGTGAGGAGTGATTACAATTTTCTGTACGTAACAGTTCTTCCTGTACTCGTGATTTTCGTGATTGATTAATATTGTGATGATTACGAATGGAAATGATTGGAAGTGGCTACTTTAGCCAGAGTCTTTTCTGTTCGTGTTACCCAGCCGTCGGCGCCGCATTCCCGAAAGAGGTCGATGGCCTTTGTAAGCTGTTCCTTGGCCTTGGGAATGTCACCATTCTTCTTGAACCAGTCGGCATAAGAGGCATGATCCGTCGCCAAATGCCACCTCAATCCGTTTCTCGTGTCTGTTTCGATGGCCTTCTGAAACCAGAGCTCTGCATCCGAAATGTGATCATCGTTCATATTTAGCAGGATATCTCCTATAGTTCTGGCCGTCCAGCCTTCACAAAACGTGAGTTTATTGTTTTGATAACCTGCAAATAATTCCGGTATTCTCAAAACCGCATTTGGAGCATTTCATGGAGTGGCCTAATATGGAGTCCATAAAAAATGTTTCAGCCCAATGCCGCCAACGCCTCCCGTGCCTGTTTCAGGAACACATCGGCCTCGCACTCCTCGAAAAGCTGGATGGCGTTGGTGATGCATTCACGGGCATTGTCAGTTTTCCCTTTGATTAGGTAAAATTGTCCCAAATCTGAATAGGCTTGTCCGAGCCAACCTTTAACCCCAATTTCTCTCCCCACTCGAATGGCCTCTTTGAGGTATTTTTCGGCTTTTTTTGAAGCCACAGGAATTGTCATTAATAAAAATCCGATGTTTTTTATGAGGAAAGAAAAACTTTTTTTACCGCCCCCCTGAATCATTTTGAGATATACCCTTCCCAATAATTGGTTAGTAAAACCATAGCGATATTGACAGCCGTTTTTAAGGTGAATTTGAATAACATCTTCCACCATTTTTATCCCTTCACCCAGATCACCTTTAGAAATTTTTAGAACCGCAGACATAGTCTGAGCGAATGTTTTCGCATATTCATAACCGTACTCATCACCAAATCTAATAACATCTTCCAACATCTTTTCTGCATTCTGCAATTGACCCAATGAAAAGTAGTATGTGCCCAGCATAATTTTTGCGTTACAGGTAAATACTGGCTCCATGGATTCCTGGCTGGCCTTTTGTGTATAATCAATCGCTGACAAAAAATCGCCAGCTAACGCACAACTTGCTCCTATATGCAGATATCCCATCGTCATACATCTCGTGTTTGAATGTTTCTGTCCGTAATCTATTAACATCTCCCCACTATCAAAAACCTGTTTTCTGATTCCTCGATACCAATATGCCCAACTCCGTGCCCCCCAGGCCAATCGAAAAAGGTCAGCATCTGATTCCAGAAGCAACGAAATGTCTTTTCCCCTTTCACCGCATTCTATGGCCTCATCCAAACGCCCCAACTCGGCACAGGTCCAGGTAAGAAAAGTACAGGCGTATCCGATAATTCTCTGACTTTTTATTTTCTCTCCGATCTCAAGGGCTTTATGTAAATAAGGGTATGCTTCTTTGAATCTCGTCCTGCGGTCTATTGAGTAGCCGAGCCAGGCATAAAACATTCCAAGCCTCTCCTCGTCATCGAGAGATATTGCAAGCTCCTCATGGCGTTGAAGAATTTCTAACAATCCCTTGTAGTCGCCTCGGATAGTAAAGACATATCCCCACTTAAGGATGAGATCTATCAGGAGGGCGTCTTCATCTTTCGATCGGTTTGGATAATTGGACAGTATGTCATAGGCATCTTTGTAATATTGATGGGCTTCCTCGACGGAATATCTCTCTAAACTTTTTTCTCCCGCTTTCATGAGATAGTCCACGGCTCTAAGAGGTGATTGTCCATGTTTGAAGTGGTAGGCGAAGGCCTCGTAGAAATCCGGTAAACGGCTGTGAAAGAGCTCCTCCATCACCTGCCCAATCTTTTCATGGATGTTCTGGCGCTCCTTCTTGAGCAGGCCGTTGTAGACGACTTCCTGTGTGAGGGCATGTTTGAAGATGTATTCCAGGTCAGGTTGGAGTGATCTTGTTCTGATGAGGCCCAGCCTCTCCAGACCCATAAGGCTCTTGTCAATTTGGTCCTTGAGTTCCGTAATGCGTTTGAGGATCTCATATAAAAACGCCCTGCCGATCACCGAGGCTTCCTGAAGGATCCGTTTGGTTTCTATTTCCAGCCTGTCGAGTCTTGCGCTTATGACACCTTGAATGGTGGAAGGTATATTTGCTTCCATGAGAGGCTTCGTTAATCTCCACTTATCTTCCTTTGGCATGAGTGTGGCTGTTTCAATTAGAGAGTTAATCACCTCCTCCAGATAGAAGGGATTACCCTCTATCTTAGTCTGGATGAACTTTTTGAGCTCAGGTGGGACATCCTTGGATTTCAACAGGGACTCCACCATATCCTGGGATTCACCAGGCGAAAGGTCATGTATTTTGATCTCATGATAAGTCTTTATCGTGGTGGCTTGATGGCTCGTAAAGAGGCTGAAGGTTGGACGATAAATGCAGAGGAAGATAGCCGGGTAACGAAAATCTGACAGGATATTTCTCAGGAGCTCAACAGACGAAGGGTCTGCCCAATGGAGATCTTCAATGCAGATGATGCTTGAGGACCTTTTGCAGAGATTGGCCAAAATAAGTTGAATGGCCTCATGGAGCCTTGCTTTCCAGAATTCGGGGCTGACATTCTCAATCTCGGGATACTTGATGGAATAGAGGCTTCCTAGGTATGGGATGAGCTCGCTTTTATCACTAATGAGATATCCTGCTCCGGTTTCTACCTTCTTTCTAACCTGTTCCGGATTATCTCCTTCCGTGATCTGCCATGCCCTGCTGAGAAGATCTATGAGAGGGAAATAGGGGATGTTCTGAGAGTATGCATAAGCATGGCCTTCCCGCCATTGCACTTCCTCCAGATTGATAGATGCCTTAAAATCTTCTATAAGTCTGCTCTTCCCTGTTCCTGCGTCACCTACGATGGAGAAGATAGACCCCTTGCCCTGTTTGAGATTGGTGACGGCCTCCTGGAGCTGGGCCATCTCAACCTTTCTTCCGATGAGATCAGCCCTCATGCCGGATAGCCTGTGCGTCTTGGTGGGGTCTTCTTTGGGAGATAATACTCGGTAAGGTTTTATCTGCTCCGCCTTGCCCTTAACCTGGGCGGGCTCCATGGGCTCGAAGGTGAAATACCCCTCCGCCTGGTGGTAGGTATCGGGACCGATGACGATCTCTCCAGGTTTTGCCAGTCCTGAGAGCCTGGATGCTGTATTGATGGTGTCTCCCAACACTCCGTGAGTCCCTTTTTCGAGATTCACTTCACCCGTAACGACAAGACCCGTGCAAATACCGGTATGCATGAACAGGGGTTTGCCGATCCTTTTTTCATACTGTGGGCTGATGGAGGAAATGATTTCGTGAATCTCTCTGGCGGCTTTTATGGCCCTTACCGGATCATCCTCATGGGATTTGGTAGCTCCAAAAAGGGCCATGACGGCATCACCGATGAACTTCTCGATGAAGCCATCGTATCTGAAAACGACTTTGGAAATCTCCCCAAAGATCTTTCCCATGATTTCCTTGACTTCTTCGGGGTCAAGCTTCTCCGTCATGGCGGTGTATCCGGATATATCCGAAAAAAGGACTGTCACATGTTTGCGCTCGCTGTCTAATGTGATGGGTGTCGGCTTTAGAAACCCCAGAACGGTGGCTGTCTTTATTTTATGTCCACATTTGCCGCAGAATTGATCGTCCGGAACAACTTCCGCCTGACATTTAGGGCAGGTCAATATTAGCTTTTCGCCGCACTTTCGGCAGAAGTTATTTGTCTGTGAATTATCTGCGTGGCATTTCGGACAATTCATCTTTGATCTCCTTCATGAAAGCATGAAAGCTATTTTTCCGGTGGCAGGGGGAATTTCCTCCAAGAGAAGAAAAGCCGTTCAAAGGTGGCCTTTGTATCCAGGGCCTCAAAGAGCATCTTGGAATCTTCCAAGAGAGATCGGGTATCTTCGAGGGCCTTCTGAATGTCTTGATCGGGAGTGGTGGATATCCTGCCGTGGCCAGGATAAATTTCCTCTGTCCGTAGACCGCTTAACCGCTGTAAGGACATATGGTAGTCGCTGATGCTCCCGGAAGCGAAAACGCCGGAGAGGACACCGTCAGCCAGAACGGTATCACCGGTAAAGAGGAGCTTGTGATTGGGTTCATAGAGGCAGATGCATCCGGAGGTATGACCGGGGGTGTGCATGATCTGGAGCCGGTAGTTGCCGAGTTCAATCATAGTGTCCCCTTCGAGATAGATATCAGCATGGAAAGGTTTGGCAAGGCGGTCAAAGTATTTGCTCATCATTACAAACTCATCCTGTAGCTGGATCTTGTTGGCGGCAAGCCTGTGGGCGGCCAATACGGCGGTATCAAAGAAGAAGGAACTCGCACCGATGTGATCAAAGTGCTCATGGGTCAGGATAATGAGGTGGATATCTTCAGGTTTTAGCTTCACTTCTTTCAGCCTGTCCCGAAGATTCGGGAAATTGGCGGCGATGCCGGTGTCGATGAGGACATTTTTCACTTCACCTTTGATGAGATAGACATGGCTCCCGGGCCGGTCCACACGGATCTGATAGATGTCCGGCCTGAGTTCTATGATCCGTTTCTTCCCCTTCACTTTGGTTTCCTCTTTGCGGCTTTCTTGGTGGGCTTTGTTTTTTCTTTCAATAATGTGTCGTATAAACTCCACCGCTCCCGGATTCGGCGGCAGAGCTCATGCATGATGGTGAGGGCAAAGGCGGGTTGCTGGCCTACAAGGTAGAGGAACTTGTCCTGGTCCAGGGTGACAAGGCGAGTGTTATCCTCTGCGGCAATGGCTTTGGCGGTGCGGGGGGAGGAATCCACCAGGGCCATCTCACCGAAGAATTCCCCCGGCTCGAGGGTGGCAAGGGTGACATCCCTTCCCATCTTCCTGGTGGTGAGCTTCACCTTTCCGGAGTGGATGACATACATCTCGCTTCCGGAGGCATTTTCCTCGAAGATAACCTCGGATTTCTGGTAGGCCTTGATGAACTTCCGAAAAGCACTTGTATCCTTCATGATCCCAATATCCGGAAAACATGTGATGCTTCGTGTGGGCACACGAACCGTTTGTGGAATAATGCCTTCAGAAAAAAATATAAAAAAGTTCAATCAGCAGATGGTTCTGCTGTAAACTTAAATTGGAAGCAGACTATTGAATCACTTCAACATCTGTTGAGATGGTTTTCTTTTAGGGCAAGAGATGAAAGAAATTACCTATAGCACCTGTAGGAGTAAAGTTAAGTGGCAGGATTGTCAAGGATTTTTTGTGCATCTTGTTGATGGCAAGGTTGTTTTGAAGATTACAACCAGTTATTCTCACCTTTCATTGGATAGTGAACCTGAAGAGTTGTAGATATAGACAATGAAAAACACCTCTTTCGATTAAGCACCCTATCGCCCCTTGTGCAGGCACTCTGTTTCATCCCTCTTGTGTGAGATCTGTCGTTATGGACGGTCGAGAAATCGATCGATCACCCGGGATGCTTCATCCATGAGTTGATCCGGCGAAGACAGAGGCGAATCGGGTTTGATTGTAAAGAAAAAATCCTGGACATCGGCCGGAAAGACCGCTTTCAGCAAGGCGATCGTCTGTTGCCGCCGTTTCTCCACTTTCTGCAAGTCGGCATAAAGGTCATCATTCTGCTCGTTCACCCCGAAATCATCAATGAGCAGGATGTGCCGGAGACGATCCAGTTCTAATCGCTTGCGGAGGATTTCCCAGAAACGCCTGTCCGCCTTGTGGACGCCCAGGTCGGCAGAGTTGGCCACAATCATCCGGCCCGGCAGTATCGTATCGGGTGAAGCGGCCAGGGGGGTCGCCGGGATTTCCCAGGTCCTCAGAAAATGCAGGATCGCACCGGTGGCTTCCGCATAATGATCCGTGGCGATCACAAGGCAGAGTCCGACCTTCCGACTCAGACTCTGTAAAAGGGGGCGCCACCTTGCATCCATCCGGGAGTGTTCCAGGTAGCGATCGACAAAGAGAGAGGCCGCCTGGAAAATGCGATCGTCGGAATGTGCTGAGCTGATCTGCGGAAACAGCCTTTTGACCTGCTGATCAATGATTTTTTTATAGCCGATCGGCGTCGTGCTTCCCTCTTGCCAGGTAGGATTGACGATCTGCTCCCAGAAGAGATTCGGCGTTTGAATCCCCAGATCCCAAAGACCGCTTTTTTTTAATTCTTCCTGCAAGTTTTCCGGCTTCGCGAAGGCAGCAGCCTCGAAACTGAGGGTTCCCGAATAATCAAAGATGATCAGTTGATCCGGAAAGGTACGGGGCACGGTCACACTTCCCCCCTTATGCCTGTGAACGCCGGGCCAATGCCGATTGGATGATGGCGCTCAGTTCCTGTGCCGCCTGGCAAGGATCCGGTGCGGCGCAGATGGCGGAAACCACGGCCACGCTGTCGGCGCCGGCCAGAATGACCTCCGCCGCATTGGACCGGTTCAGGCCGCCGATCCCGACCAGTGGATGACGCGACCATGCCCTGATCCGGGACAGCCCTTGCAGTCCCCAGCTTCCCTTCGTGTCGGTTTTGGTGGGTGTTTCGAAAACCGGACTGACCCCCAGATAATCGACATCAAGAACCTGCGCCTTTTCCACATCCTCCCAGGTTTCCACGGACAGACCGATAATGGCCTTGGGTCCCATCAGTTGACGGGCCACTGCGTAGGGCATATCGTCCTGGCCGACATGGACACCCTCCGCCCCGACAGCCAGGGCCACATCGATCCGATCATTGATGATCAACGGCACATGGAACGGTGCCAGCCGGGATTTGATTCTCGCGGCCTCATCGATGAAAAACCGGGTGGAAACATTTTTTTCCCGAAGCTGGACACAGGCCGCTCCGCCCCGGACGGCCTGTAAAACGACCTCTTCCAGCAGTTTATCGCCGCATAAATCCCGGTCTGTGACCAGATATAAGCCCTGCATGGTTATCCCTCCGTGCGAAGCCTTTTCTGAATATCTACCTCTGTCAAACCATAGAGGGCATCCAGAAAAGCGACCTGCAGACTGCCCGGCCCTGTGGCCCTTGCAGCGGCTATTTCTCCGGCGATCCCCATCACCGCCATGGCCTGCGCCGCGGCGAGGGCAAAGAACTCCTGAACAGCAGCAAAAGCCCCGCAGAGAGCCGACGCGGTACACCCCAGTCCGGTCACACGCGGCATCATCGGATGGCCATTCCGGATGAGGGTCATGTCATGTCCGGCAACGATGTAATCCGTCTCTCCGCTGACGCAGATGACGCTCCCATACCTTTGGTTGAGCCGGCGGGCCGCCTCCAGGGCACGGTCGGATGTCGCCATGCTGTCCACTCCTCTGGTTCTTGCCTCCCGATCCAGGAGGGCCATGATTTCCGAGGCATTCCCCCGGATGATGGTCGGCGGCACATGCTCGATGAGTTGCCGGGCTGTCCGCGTCCGATAATCGGTAGCCCCGGCGCCAACGGGATCAAGGACAATGGGGATGTTCCGCTTCCGCGCCTGGGAAGCCGCCTTGAACATCGACTTAATCCATTTCTCGCTCAAAGTGCCGATATTAATCACAAGAGCACTCGCGATGTTGACCATATCCTCCACTTCCTCTTCTGCATGGGCCATGACAGGGGATGCCCCGAGGGCGAGCAGGGCGTTGGCCGTACTGTTCATGACCACATAGTTGGTGATATTGTGAATGACCGGAGATTCCCGGCGGATCCGCTCAATGGATGACCAGATGCCGAAAGCTGGGACTTCCATATTCAAATGCTCCTTTCCTGCTTGACATGTCCATCCGTCATTTCTATAGTTTCAAAAAACCCGGAGGAATCATACCATGACTAAAGAGCCCATTGAAACAAAAAAGGCGCCGCAGGCCATTGGCACTTATTCCCAGGCGATTCGCGCCGGCGACACCGTCTACCTGTCCGGTCAGATCGGCCTGGATCCGGAAACCATGCAGATGGCGGAGGGTATTGAAGCCCAGGCTCACCGTGTTTTTCAAAACCTAAAAGCGGTGGCGGAAGCTGCCGGCGGACGCCTGGACGATCTAGTCAAACTGACCGTCTATCTCACCGATCTTGTCCACTTCCCCAGGATCAATGAAATCATGGCCGGCTATTTCAACAAGCCTTACCCGGCCCGGGCTGCGATCGGTGTGGCCGGTCTTCCACGCAACGCCATGGTCGAAATTGAAGCGGTGATGGTTTTATCCTGAAGCGAGCATCCGATAGACTCTTTTTTCGGCTTCCCCGCATTGACGAAGGAGGCCGGCAATGGGATTCAGGTCGATCTGATCACTCTTGCTTTTGATCACTTTGGCGCAGGCGAGAGCGAATTGCCGCCAGAGGTCGCCGGCTTCGGTCATTTTACTGGAGGCCTCGCTGAGGATCGGCTGCCGTAGTAGATCGGATGCTTCCTGTAAAAATGCGGCATACATAAACCGAAATCCACCGCCGCCGGTGCCGATCTCTTCCTGCATCCTCACGATATGCCCGAGAAACAGCTTGATATACCGCGGTTCCTTCCGACCCCCCATTTTTTCAATCCGGTCCGCCATGAAGAAAATTCCTCTGAGCCCGAAGGGAACGGGTGCGCGAGTCATCATATTGACAGTCTTTTGGATCGACTTCCGGATCGCAGCCTCCAGGTCGATCGAGGGGGGAATGAATACCGGATAATATAAATACCCTTTCGGCGCCAGGGTTCCTTTGGCGAAGCGGGCATTCTGCAGGTCTTCCGGCTTAATCTTCACTATATGGTCGACCACCGGGTCACTGATCAAAAACTCATCGTTTTCTTTCCCAAAGACAATCAGGTTATGGGCATTGAATTGAAAACGCATTTCCGGCGGGAAATAGGGAAGCCAGTAAACGGAAGTTTGCAGACCGACGACCTGTCCATCCTGGACGAAGCGGTTCAGGTCTGCCAGTGCCTGCTCTTTATTGCGATAGATTTTCGATTGGAATTTAACACCCAGCCGGCTTTGAATTTCCCGGATGATGGACTTGGGAAACATCCGATAGGACAGCAGCGGCATCCCGTTGATTTTAATGAAGGGGAGATAAGCAAAGGTGAGGCCGCCGGCCAGGCCGAAGATCATGGGTTCCGACAGACTCAGCCCGTGATGCGTCAGGAGGGAAGAAACCACGCCGCTTTCACAGTGCGCAAAATGTCTATGTTCAAATACAGGCCGGTCGTTCAATTAACTTCCCTCCTCAAAATGCAGTAAAGCACGAATCGGAATCCTGAAAAGATCAGCATATTGCTGAAGGACCGGCTCATGGAGTTTTCGGAAAATCTCCGGTTTCAGATGGCGCTTGACCTGCCACTTGAAAAGACCCATGGCCTGGGCCAGGGTCGTTAGATCCATGCGGCGGATGTACATGAAATATTCAATGGGAGATGTCCTGTTTTTAAGAACCCTCTGCCTGGCTTCTTCGGCTTTGCGGTCGTAATCCGCCAGGGCATCGAGCAGGACGATTTCCTCCACCTCCCAGCCGGTGGTGGTGGCCGTGGTGTAACGTCCGCTCTCATCCAGGGCGTAGAGGGCTTTTTTTTCGCCACCCAGGGTTTTAATATTATCCTGCGGTATTTCCTTGATTTTCATATTTATTTTTTCGCTCCCGGATCAGGACCGCCAGATTCCGTTTATGGTTATAGAAAAGCAGGAGGGCCGATGCAACGGTACCGGCAACCGCCGCAGCCTGGTGATTGTAAACGGTCACGGTGCCAATGGCAAGGGCCAGAATCATGAAAAAAGATGCGATAAAGGGAATCCGGACGATGCCGAAGACAGCAACCCACAGCAAAGCGGCAAGGGTTGTTGAAACGGGGCTGATCATCAGGGTAAAACCCAGAAAGCCGGCGACACCTTTCCCTCCCTGAAACTGATGGAAGCAAGGGAAGCGGTTTCCGACAATCAGGCTGAAGCCGATCCAGGGAACGTAGCCGGCAGGCAGCAGATACAAGGCCAGTCCGGCGATTGCTGCTGCCCGTCCCAGATCAAGAAGCAAGACAATCGCCGCCCAGCCCAGGCCGGCCTGGCGGTAGACATTCGTCGTTCCCGCATTGCCGCTGAATTGGGTTCGCGGATCCTCTTTTCCGATCATTTTGAGAATAAGGATGGCGAAGTTGATCGATCCAGCGATATAAACAAGCAGGAGTAGGATGCCGAAAGTTAGCATTTATCTTCTCTCGACGGTGTATTCTGCCGGCCTTCCATTAAAAAGCGAACCTCTGCCATCAAATCAGAAACGGAAAAGGCGTTGCTCTGATAATCAGGTTTAAGACTGCCGATTAATTCCACCCCGATGGTATTGTCAATACAGGTATTAAACAAAAAACTATCCGGTGGAAACAGCCGGTCTGTATTTCTAATGGCCAGGACTTTAATCGTCGCCCGGCAACGCCTGGCAAGGGTGAACACCCCTTTGCTGAAAGGGCCGATTCTGCCGTCACGGCTGCGATGGGCTTCGGGAAATACGAACAGGTTCCCGCCTGACACCAGATAATCCGTCATATTCTCAACTCCTTCGATCATCATCTCGGTAAATTCGCCGCTCGCCGTGGAAGGAAGGTAGCCGGATATTTTCAGGATCCAGCCAAAGACGGGATAGTTAAAAAAATCACTCTTCACAATCGTTTTCTGCTTTGCGAACAGAGAAACGAAAAGAATGGGATCCAGGTAGGACAGGTGATTGCAGACAATGATGGAAGCGCGAATGGAAGATACTTCACGGGAGATGCGCCACTTCAGTCCGGGTGTGATAAGCCGCAGAAAAAAAAAGAAACTTTTGTGAAAAAGATAATTCAGCCGTTGAAAGGCTTCTTCGCGGTTCCGGGGAAAAAGAAAAGCATATAAATAAAACGGGGGATAGGTCACCAGCCAGCCGGGAATATAAAAGATCCAGAGAAGCAGTGTAACGGTCAGGTCAACGACGGGCTTTATGGTTTTCAGGAGAGCTGGCATCGCGGATCTATTCAAATTTTTTAATGATCAGGCTGGTATTCACGCCGCCGAAAGCAAAATTCTGGATCGCTGCGATCCGGATATTCTGTTCGACAAGTTTCTGGACGTGGCGGATCATGCCACATCGTTCGTCGATCTCATGGAGGTTCAATGTCGGCGCGATGAATCCTTCCGCCATCATATACAGGGTGAGAATCGTCTCAATGGCGCCGCAAGTTGCCATGGTATGCCCCATATAACTTTTCAATGCGATGACCTGAGGGGAATCTTTATATACGGCATGAATGGCCTGAGCTTCAATCACATCGCCCATCTTGGTTGCCGTGGCATGGGCGCTCACTAAATCGACGGCATTAGCCGGGAGGGAGGCATCCTGCAGGCATAGTCTGATCGTCTGCGTGATCCCATTGAGATTGGGGAGAATCAAATCGCCGCCGTTGTTGTTGCAGGCAAATCCGATGACCTCGGCAAGGATATGAGCACCCCTTTTCCTGGCAAACTCATATTCCTCCAGCAAGACTGCCCCGGCACCTTCCCCCACGACCAATCCATCCCGGCTTACATCGAAAGGACGGGGCGTCAGATGGGGGGTTTCATTGAAACCCGTTGAACAGGCCAGCAAATTGTCAAAAACAGCGACCGTCGTTGTATCATATTCATCTGCACCGCCACAGAGCATGGCATCCTGCATGCCGTATTTGACCGCTTCATAGCCATAACCGATAGACTGGCTGCTGGTGGTGCAGGCGGTGGAAGAAGAGATCACTCGTCCGGTAATTCCGAACATCTTGGTGATATTAACCGCTGTGGTGTGGACCATGGATTTAAGATAATCCACAGCGCCAATGGCAGCATATTCCGAGCGGTCACCCCCGAAAAAAGTTTTGTAGATGCCCCTTTGCACCGTCGGGCTTCCATGGATAGAACCAAAGGCGACCCCTAAACGCCCGGATGTCATGAAATCGCTGTCGAGACCAGCCGTCTCAAAAACTTCTTTCGCCACCTGACAGGCATAATACGCGACCGGTCCCATCGTCTTGCGGTAAACACGTTTGAAATCATAAGCGATGGGGTAATCGACCGTTCCAAAGACCTTGGAGTGGATATAACGGGACAAAAGATCATCTTCCCGCAGAGGTTTCACGCCTGAAATCCCGTGAACGAGACTGTTCACAATGTCTTCTTTGGTGTGACCGATGGGGGTGATTGCTGAACAGGCTGTAATGACGACACGCCTTGGCATATTATCCTTCCGTAAACACGTCTCTCTTCTTTGCTAAAGCTTCCACGTAATCGCAAATATGACGAATGGTTCGGATATCCATGGCCTGCTTTTTTTCCGGATGTGTAAGCTCTGAACCCAAGAATGATTCAATCGCCACAAGCAGTTCAATCGCATCGATGCTGTCAAAATTGTGTTTTTCCCGCAAATGATCATCCATTCCGGGGTGATCGATCTCAAATTCTTCTCGAAAAATCCTGAGAATTTCAAATTCTATCTCTGCTCTCGTCATGTAATATCCACTCCATGCTGCTTTTTATTTCAAAAATGCCTTCTTGAAATCGGAATCCTTGAGAATAGCGGTTACGGACGCATCTAACATTCGATAGGCACCCTGTTCAAGCTGAACGGGATCCTTTTGGAATAATGATCGCCGATTGTCCCCTTGTTCTCATGAAGGCTCCTTCCTGTCATTTGTACCTCCCGGGTTTCTACCTTCTGGGGGTTTATAATGTCAAGCAGCAATCTCCGGCAGTATTTAAACTTCAGCATTTCAGGCTTTTTCCGGTTGAAAATGTCTCTTGGCTTCAAGAAAAGTGGGCAGGTGCATCATGAGGCGCAGGAGGCTCCAGCGGTGTTCCCAGAGATGGCTGGATATTTTCCTGCGCCATTGCCGGTCTGTATAAAAACGTTTGACATGCCGGTTGTACAATTCATCCAGTCTTTCTTTCGAGTCAATATCCTTGGGTACAAAGACAAAATTAAGACAATTCATCAGACGCCAGTCATTATTAAAATGACCTTCCTGATGGATGGTCGGCCATAAGGGCGCACCGGGAAAAGGGGTAAACTTGGACATGTTCATGTCGTCCAATCCCAGAGACATGATAAAGTCACTGGTGATGCGGATGGAGTCCTCTGTCTCGCCGGGAAGCCCCATGATGAAAAGCCCTTTGGACCGCAGCCCGGCCGCCTTGATCCGGGCCAATGTATGCTTGACTTCTTCGAGCTTTACCCCGGATTTATGACGTTCCAGCATGGCCGGATCCGCTGATTCTATGCCCAGGGATACCATCAGGCATCCGGCTTCCTTGAGCTGCTTCAGCAGGTTGTCATCCGTATGGCCCACCCGTACGGCGCAGTTGAAGTGAATTCCCAGCGGTTTTGCTTTCAGGAGTTCGCATAGTTTCTCGATGCGGTTCCGGTTTGCCGTAAACAGGTCATCATAGATGTTGATATGGCGTATTTCAAAATGCTCCCGGAGATATTTCATATGCGCATAGATATATTCGGGGGAATTGTAACGGTAACTCTGTTTGAAGACAGAGCGGTCACAGTAGGAACACTGATAGGGGCATCCCCGGCTCGTTACCATCGTGGCGCCGGGAGGACGGATATAGCTGAACAGGGGCAGATGGTATCCCCGGGGAAATCCCTTTAATCCTTCATAGTCGGGGAAAGGAAGGTCATCGAGATGGTCCAGCGGTCTGCGGTCCTTATTGACAATGATCTGCCCACCGTCCCTCCAGACAAGACCGTCGATCGACGCGGGTTCAATACCTGCCGCCAGTTCGGACAAAGTGATTTCACCCTCCCCTCGGCAGATGAAATCGATGTCTTCGAAGCGCTCCAGCAGTGCGGCGCCCAGGGCAGAGACATGGACACCGCCAAAAACGGTTTTCACCCGAGGTCTTGATCTTTTCATACTAACAGCAAGATCATAACCGTCGAGAAAACTCGACGTCGTGGTGGAAAAGCCGACCATTTCGGGATCGCAGTCAAGAATAATCCTGGCATTGGCTTCAATTCCGGCGGTGGCTTCCGGACCTAAACAGTCATGAATAAAAACCTGGTGACCGTGGCCTTTTAAATAGGCGGACAGGGACAGCAGACCCAGGGGTGCCATCCGGTTAGCCGTCGTTGTGATATCCTTTTTTCCCGGAACCCAGTTTGATCCGGCGGGGTGCACCAGCACAAGTCGCATAGGGTTTGAACCTTTTTTATAGGTTGAACGATACCTTCAAATGGTTTGACCGGTTTTGCAATTTGAAACGACGCTTTAAGAACGAACCCAGTCCGGCGGTTTCATCCGTCCAGCGGTCACATCCTTCATAGCGACGCCGAGTATAGCTTCGCGAGGAGCTCCGTCAAAGTCGTAGATCCACAAATCAAAGATCAGCGGCTGGGCATGTGCCCGGACAGGAATGATTCGGCCAAAGTAGGTTTCCCCCGGGAGGGTGGGCCGGAAGATGAACCGTTCTTCAAACCCTACCGGAAAGGCAACCACACCTGAAAAACGCTGTCCCCAGGCACAGGCACAGTGAAGAGCCGCGTCCATGGGGAAGGGCGAACCCAAAATGCCTGATGCCTGGCGAATGGATCCCGACGAAAGCTGCGCAACGGCACCCGCTTCCGTCAGGGATAGAGTGTCATCCTTGACGTTGTGATAGGAAGGTCCAAAGGGAACCAGATCCCGATATAATCGATCGGCGGTAATGTTAAAACTTTCACCCTCCAATCTGGCTGCTGTTTGGAAAGGCAGGATCGGAATGTCAGGAATCTCTCTTTTAAACCGGATCACCACATGCTCCTTTGCACGGCCGATGAGACCATTTCTGGAAACGCTCATCGTCAGCAGCCTGGAGACAATATCTCCATTTTTCCGGGTTTCCAACTCATGAAAAGCCTCGATCCGGTTATCCTCCGGCCCGATATGGAGAAACCTGGGAAAAGACGCCTGAACCATATATTGGATTGGGCTTTCCGGCCGATAAACTTGAACAGAACGCGCCAGTATATTCAGGGTCTCTGCCGCCGGGAAAACGGTCAGTCCTTGAAACCGGTGATCCCGCATATAGGGCTCGATCCTGATGTTCAGTGGCAACCGGACCCGTTGATTCATGACGGGAAAGTCTTCCATAGATGGACCGTTTTGGGATCAACGGCAACGGGCAGTCCTGCCGCATTAAGGGCGCAATGTCTTGTAAAGCCGCGGCAGATCAACTGGTGGGTCTCGGCATGGGTGATCACGTAATCAAACCGGAGGCGGACCCGCTCCAGTTCAGCCGGACGCGTGTGGACCCAGATGGGGTCGTCGTAATAAAGGGGTTTATAAAAGTTAATGCCAAGATCAATAATAGGATAAATGTAACCGCTTTCCTCAATTTCGCGGTAAGGATAGGCGGCATCCCGCATGAGAGAAGCCCTTCCAAATTCAAAGTAACGGAAATAATTGGCATGATAAACAACAGAGGAACGGTCCGTATCGATATAGAGGATCCGGTTTTCGCATCGATGCCACACCAGACCCGTGGTTTTATCCTTCACATATCTTTCGTCATCACTGAACAAGGCCGGCTTGAATGGTTTTGGCTGCAAAACTATACCCCCCTGAAGATAATACAGCAATTCGTGCCGCCGAAACCGAAGGCGTTCGTCAAGGCAATTTCGTGGTTTTGCCGGCGGGCAATATTGGGCACCACATCCACGTCGGTAAAGTGCGGATCAAGAATATGATTGATCGTAGGCAGAATAATCCCTTGCTGCATGCCTTCAATGGTAAGGGCATCTTCGATAGCTGCAGCGGCACCGATGGTGTGGCCGATCTGCGATTTGTTTGAAGAAATGGGAATCTTTTCCAGTCTTTTCCCGAAAACGACACGCAGACAGGCGATTTCCGTCGCATCTCCCCGCGGGGTAGACGTCCCATGGGTATTGACATAATGGATATCATCGCTTGACAATTCCGCGTCTTCGATGGCCTCACGAATCGCACGGACAATGGTATCTTTATTGGGACTGGTGAAATGATAAGCGTCGGACGTCCAGCCCACGCCAAGCACTTCAGCCTTTGGCTTTAGCCCATAGGTGGAAAGCATTTCTTCGGCGGCCAGCACAAGCACACCGGCGCCCTCCGAGAGAATGAAACCTTTCCGATCAATGCTGAAAGGCCGGGAAGCCTGTGCCGGGTCGTGATAAGCCCGGTCACCGGGATTGACTTTCAGGGTCGCATTCATATTGGCAAATCCGTGGATCAGTTCGGGAATGATGCAGGTATCAACCCCACCGGCCAGGACAAAATCGCAGTCCCCGTCGCGGATCATTCTGGCGCCGATCCCCACGGCGTGGTTTCCTGAAGCGCAGGCCCCCTGAGGCGAGAAGATGGGTCCGGTAAAGCGAAACAGGATGCCAGCCTTCCCGGAGGGTAAATTGGCACACAGATTCGGCAGAAGATAGGGACTGACCTTTAGAGGTCCCTTGTTTTTCAGGTTTTCCATGGCAATACGAAAAGCATCTGTTCCATTCAAGGCAGAACCGATCAGGCAGGCCGTCCGGGGTCCCGTCTCCCGGTTGATTTGCAGTTTCGAATTTTCCATGGCTTCCTTAATGACCGCCATGGTGAGAATGACGAAAGCGGCATTCCAGTTGTAAATCTCTTTAGCATCCGTAAAATCAAGGGTGCGGGGATCCCAATCGGGAATTTCACCCACCACATTGCAAGGCGAATCGACTTGGCACCGGGTCACTTTACGGAAACCGGCCTCCCCCCGAACCGCCCGTTCCCAGGTCTCTTTGAAGGTCCTGCCAAGAGGGGTCGCCGTACCGTATCCGATCACAAATACACGCCTGTTCTTTGGTGCTTTCACAATCTTATCCTTTTCGACAGCAGCATGGCCTATATCCTTGGCAAACCTTGGTCGGTCGAATCCTCATTTCACCTTCCTGAATACAATGCAGGAATTGCATCCGCCAAAGCCGAAGGCATTTTTCAACACGAATTCCTGCATGTGCCTCCTTGCACCTTCGGATACGCAATCCATCTCAATCGTCGGATCCGGGGTATAATTAATGGTGGGTAATACCACATCCTGGTGCATACCTTCCAGAGCAAATACCACCTCAACCGCGCTTGAAGCCCCCATCGCGTGGCCGATTTGTGACTTATTGGCAGACACAGGGGGAACCGAATGTCCGGCAAAGACATCCTTCAGGGCGTCCGCTTCAATTTTGTCACCAACGCGGGTTGACGTGCCATGGGCATTAATAGCATCGATGTCCGCCGGCTGGATACCCGCATGATCCATGCTTTCTGTGATACAGCGCCTGACCGTTTCCAGGTTGGGGGCAACAAAATGATGGGCATCCGCCGTCATGCCCCAGCCAGCCATTTCCGTATGATAAGGGAATCCATGAGCCTTTGCGAATCCTTTTGTCGCAATGATAACGCAGGCCGCTCCTTCGGAAACAACAAAGCCCCGGCGATTGATAGAAAAAGGACAACTGGCTTGCTGTGGGGACGGCTCCGGCTGACCTTCCCGGGGCCGATAAGCGCCGTTCATCGTGGCAAAGCCCGCAACAATGGGCTCCACCAGGGGAAAATCAACAGCCCCGCAGATCGCGATGTCGGCCATCCCCTGCTCCAGAAACATGGCTCCCATGATCAGGGAGGTGCTGCCCGTCGCGCAGGCTGTTATCGGTGCGACAATGGGTCCCGTGGCCTTCGTCAACATGGAAATCTTACCTCCGACCATGTTGATGCAGGAGTTTGGATTCGTAAAAGGATGAGGGAGTCTTCCGGTGGCGGTCAGTAACCTGTCGGCGGCAATCACAGCATCCAGGCCACCAATGGCGGAACCAAACGTCACGGCGACCCTTGGTGCAAGCTTCGGCGTGATCTCGATGCCACTTTTTTGAAGAGCCCGATGAACCACCAGCAGGGCATACTTAAAAATGGGAGAGGTCCATTGCGCGAGCGCGCGCGACGATAAAAAGGGATAGGGACGACAGTCGATCTCATCCACCTGACCGGCAATCCGCACCGGGAATCCCTCGCGCAGCGGGAAACGGGTCAGTTCACCAATCCCGCTTTCCCCCTGCACCGCTCGCTGCCATTGACACTCCATATCCGTCCCCAGCGGCGATACGGCGTCATAGCCCAAAATTACCGGTCTTTTCGAGTCCATTCCTACCAGGGGATAAAGCGGTAAAGTTTAGCGAACATTTCGTAGACTTCGATCCAGCCCTGGAGATCTTTGGCGCTGCGAAGATGGGCCCGCTTATTCACCATAACCCAGCTCATATGCGCGGCACCATCCTTGCAGATTGAACAATCCCGGGTTGCCGATGTACAGCAGCGGTGCATGGTGTTAAGATCTGCAGCCCAGCGAATGAAGCGAATCAATCTTTTGGGCTGTGGTTTCCGGCGATCCATCGGTTCCGTCACAGAGGGGCATTCATTCCACCCGAAAGACCGACCCAGCATTTGACCGGTGGTGATGATCTCATGATAATACTTGCTGGAAATCACCGTATTCGGATATCGATCCAGCATGACGTCCATTTCATCGCGAATGTCTCTCAACAATTCGTCTGTCCAGGAAAAACCTTCCACACCTTCATCATTGGATAAAAGTTGAAGATGGACCTTCAATCCCGCATCAGCAATCCGCTTGATGATGGATTCGATCCGGCCAACCTGTTTTGGCGTAATGGTATAGAGGTAGTAAGTATCAGGATCTCCGGCGTAGTTTTTGCTGGAGATCGCGAAAGTATCCTTGCCGCGCAGGACTTTTTCGTCTTCTTCATCCCCCCAGAGAGAGATACCCACCATCATATCGGGAAAACGATCCCGAGGAACCTTGATCAGCCCGTTGGTCGCACAATAGGTTGGCAGTCTTTTATAGAACGCCGCCACCCGGTCAAGATAGAGGGTCGGCTCTCCACCGATGAGAATGGCCAGATTGACACCCCGCGCCTTCTCGCTGTCGACAAATGCCTCCCATTTGCGGATATCCATTTCCTCAGGAGCAGCCTTATGCTCGTCGGAAGAAAAGAAGAAACAACCCCGGCATCGCAGATTGCATTGGTTGGTCACATCATAAATGGAACTGCGAATATTGAGGCGGGATATCCTTTTATATCTCTCATACCATTCTTTATCCAGCAACGAACTTACCGTATTCATGACTGCATTCCTGCTTCATTTAAAGTATGGCCACATCGAAAAAAGAGGGAGGGTTCCACCTGTGGTCGGAGCATCCTTGATATGGATGCAAGGCTCTTCAGCAAACGGCTATGACGGAGGCCCCCCTGATCCGTTAAGACCAGGGGGAGCATCGGGGTTTCAGTTGAAAGACAATCCATCAATTTTAAAATGCTTTCTGAAAATCTCGATCTTTCATGATGGCAGCAAAAACCACATCCACCATCCGGTATGCTCTTTTTTCAAGGTCTCGAACATCTTGAGTTTGTGCCGGTGTCATAGTGGCCGTAAAATCTTTCTGGAATCTGCTTTCGCCATTTTTAAAGAGCGATACTTGAAATTTACATTCCTGATCTGTAAGCGAAGTCAATACAAGCTGAAACTCCGTTACGCCCGTAAGCCCTCGCGGCTGGGACGGTGGTGGAACTCCCCACCCCCAATATCCGTAATGGTAGGGCCTGCCTCCTGCATATTGCGGATCGAGCACATTGACCCCGATATGCTGGAAGGCTTTCTTAAAACAATACCAAAAATATGATTCAAGTTGTACAGAGGCCTCATAGGTAAGATTTTTATCAGGGCTGTAATAAGCCCCGCTTTTCGTATTGCCTGCACTGTTTGTAAAAGCGTCCAGGATCACCTTTTTACCCTTAAACCTTCCGAATTCAGAAGATTTGAACGCAGGCAAATATTTATCCTGCTGGATCGGCACTTTTATACCGCCGCCCGCGGCACATCCCAGGGTAAACAGGACAACGCCAAATAGACAGGCTCTGATTCCGGTTTGCCTAAACCTTTTTTTTATTTTTATGCTCCATCCCTGTTCTTGATCATTCATATTTTCCCCTCCCTCAGATTAACCCCTTGCGGTTCAATCATCTGATCATAGAGGTTTCTGCCTTTTTCATACCCCATCACCCATACCGCCAGATAGGTATCCACATAGTCAAGCCATGATTTGAATGTCATAGGATCCGTGGCATGGCGATACAGTCGCGCCGTCACAATGGCGCTCCCGGCGGCATAATGCCGGCAATCTTCACAATCTGTATCGGGAACACAACAGGCCACACTTCTGTCCCAGGAAAGGTCAGCATGATATTGCCTAAAAGAACGGCCGAGTCCTATGTCCGTCGAAAGATTCATCCGCGGATAGGAACAGGCATAAAGATCATGCAATCCCAGGCGATGCGTGTGGGCTACGACATTGTAAGGTGAAAAGAGGATATGCTCCGGGAAAGAAGCCATCAATTCAAGCATGATTTTCCGCATCCGGGAAAGCGATTCGCGGTCATGTCGCAAGGGTCCGTCATAGCCGATGGGTGCAGAAAATACATTAAAGGTGGCCTTGCAGCCTTGGTCCGCCAGTGTTTCAACAACCTCACAAACCTCATCAATATTACTCTTCGTAAAGGTATAAACAAATACCGCTCTGGGATCCTCCCGATAATTTTCAATCTGCCGGAGTAACAGATGCTTTGCCTTGCGGATGCGCAGACTGGTTTCATCGTTACCCCAGACGGAAACATGAATTTTATACCCCACGGAATCGGGAATGCGCTTGAAACCGTTAGAAGCAATACAACCCAGCGGCATTTCCTGGAAGCAAATCTCCAGAAGATCAGGAACCAGGGACGGTTCGGCACCGGCAAGAACCACATAGGTAATGCCACGCGCTTTCTCGCCCTGCATCAGCTGCTGCCAGGCCGCCGGATCGCTGTTCTCCCTGGCAAATTGCTTTTCCCCCTCATAGTAGTAGCATCCGTCACACCGGATGTTGCATCGGTTAGTCATATCATACGTGGATTCACGCAGGAAGAAGTATTGCCTTACCTTTTCCCAACGCTCATGGATGCCTGCATCGGCAAGAAGTTCAGAAAATTTCCATTTCTTCGCGAAGGTATTTTCAGGAACAACAACGTTTTCTTTTACAGTATTCATCACACCTTTATTTCTTGCTGATAATATATTCGGCAATGAGCCGAACATTCCTGAGCTTGGGATAATCATCCTCATCGATCGTAATGTTATACTCATCCTGAAGAACCAGGGCGATCGTAGCCAAATCCATACTATCAATACCCAACTCATCCACCAGATCGAGCTCCGGATCGAAGGTTGCGACCGTGACCTCCTCCAGTCTGAGTTCAGAGATAATAATCTCTGCAATTCGGCGTATCAACGCCCCTTGATCCATTTTTACTGACATTCTATTATTGACCTCCTGGCATATTGAGGAACTCACACTTATCCGGCAGGAATCCGTTCAACCAAAACCACACCGGTGCAGGCGATTTCATTTCTGACCATTGCCTTAAAAAGATAGGCTGACACCGGTCCCGAATCTTCACAGGACACCTCTATGGATAATTGATCATTCGGTTTGACTGGCTGTTTGAATCTTACTCGTTTGATGCCGGATATTCTCACTTTTCTATTTTTTTTCTGTTCGGCATGTCGAACCATTTCCACGACCATGGTAAGAACGGCAACACCGGGCAAAATCGGTCCCCCGGGAAAATGACCGTTAAACCATGGAGAATCCAAGGCAACCCGAATCTCGGCAACGAAACTATCCGGGGAGGAATGACTCAAAATGGCCAGGTCGTGCCAATGCTCAAACATCTTGTTTCTATTCTGTCTTCACCGCAAATCAGTCCGCATTGAATTAATCCTTATACCATTGATTTACACGACAATCAAAAACTTTTTTCGAGTGCTTTTCTGATACGATCATTGCCTCGTACACTTGAACAGAAGTTTGCCCGGCCTCAATCTATGGCTTTCATAACCGACTTGCCAATCAGTTCATCAAGAGGAATTACATTGAACCCCATTGTCAAAAAACCGGACAGGATCAACTCAATCTCATGCAGCCACTGTTGAACACCGTTTTTCCCGTCCGGACGGACATCATGGAGTAAAACAATATCATCGGATTTCACTTTTCCCAGGATTTTCCTCGCCAGCCCATCGATATGCCGGTTTCCCCGGTCAAAAGCCCGGCAACTGAAAGTCACACAAAACATTCCGAGAGTTGTGAGAATCGGACGTAATTTCGGATTCGTAAGACCGACAGGAGGTCTGAAAGCAAGGGGCAGGATACCAAATTTTTTTAAAATGTCTTGAGCAGCGTCAATTTCCTGATAAAGTTTATGATAGGGATATAACATCAGAAAGGGGTCATGACTATAAGAGTGATTGCCGATAAAATGTCCATCAGAGAGTATTTCTTTTATTAAGTCCGGATAATTGGATGCGTCTTGCCCGGAAACAAAAAAAGTGGCGCTCATCTTGTATTTTGACAAAACCTTCAGGAGAAAGGGTGTCGTCAGCGGATCCGGCCCGTCATCAAAAGTCAGAGCGATGACACGTCTGCCTGTAGAACCTCGACTGACCACAGGCAGGAAAAATCTGGATTGCGGGGAAAATGAGGCGATCGCACATCCCAGGATATAGAATGTCAGAGGGATGACAGCCCACAAAGTCTGGAACATGAATAAGATGGCAGACAATAGAATGGCTGTAAAACCTGCGAAATGAGCAGGTGACAGAGCACTCATGCCGGCATGATCACGTATCACGAAGCCACTTTCCTCAGGAGCGGGGATCCTAATTTATAGAACAACTTCCTCCAGAAATTTTTTATGACCCATCATCTGTTTGACGGTGTAAAATGATCCCAGGACCGTCCCAAAAATTCCTGGAGCCAGAACGCTTTGGCCAGCAAGAAATAATCCTTCAACGGATGTACGATTCAGCATGGCAGCACTGGTCAGCTGTTTCGTTGATCGAAGCACACCGTATGCGGATCCTCCGGGACTGTTAACCCAGTCCCGGAGAGTCAGATGAGTGGATGCATCCAGCATCTTTAATCCCTTAAAAGGTCCAACGATCTTTGCCGCTTCCCGGATCAAACGGTCTGCTTTTTGTTGTTTTGCAACCCGATAGTCATCGCCGCGCCGATTGGACCGGGTGTGTTCCCATCGTTTCCATTCTGCGGAAGCGCTGGGTGTTATGATGGAAAGAAGATTAATACCCGGCAGGTTGCTCTTCCGTAATTGATAAAAAACAACATCAGATATCGTACCCCTCCCGTCTGTGAAAATCCGGTAGACATTGTGTGATAATTCCTGATGGGATTCGGCATCGACAGCGAAATGAGCGCTAAAAATACCCGGCGTATCTTTCAAATTAGAGATACGCTTGCTGTAGGCAGGCTTTACGGCACCTTCAGGCAGCATGCCGAGCAGAATTTTAGGATGAATGGCGCCAACCACCCTCTTGGCTTTCAGCACCCGGCCTGATTTCAAAGCAACACCTTCAACGACCCTTTTATCGATCAGGACCCTTTCGACAGGGTCGCCGACCATAAGGGTTCCACCCAGGTTTTTCACCCGGCTTGCAAAGGCATCCGCCATATCCGCTCCGCTGCAGGTCAATCGCCAAGAAGACGACAGATAGGAAGCCAGCGCCATATGATGATAGTAAATAGGACATTCATCCAACGGAATGCCAATCCAGGAGGATGTCATACCCAAGACACTGCGGAGACCGGCAGAACAATTCAAATTTGTCATCAGGCCGCCCAGGGATTCGATATATTCCACCAAAGACACAAAATCATGATTCTGTGCAAAGAGAATGTCAAAGTCATCCATTTTGACCGATATATACTTTAAATTCTTGACGATGACATCGATCTGAAGCCTCTCCTCAGGAAATGCACGAAGCAAATTCGCCGCAAAGTCACTGATTCCCTCAGGCAAATCAAAGATAAAATCATTAAAAATATAACGATCAATGACACCGTTTGACCCCATTCGTTCTACGGGAATCCGTGAGGTAACCCCCAGATAATCAAACATCCGCCGGAGAGGCTGCCCTTTTGCCAGTGCTCCCAAGTAGTGAACGCCGACGGGGCAGTCGATCCCATCCCGTTGATAACTGCGCATCAACCCACCAGGCAGGGGATTTTTCTCAACGACGGTTACACGGCAGCCGGTTTTTAGAAGGATGATCGCTGCCGTCAACCCCCCGACACCGGAACCAATGACCAAAACATCTGTCGGATTGTCTTTGTGTGAGATCACGGCAAAACCTCCACGGCAGTTACGAACTCACCCAGACCCATCAAAAGGATGCCTTTTCCATCAAGGGGTCCTATCGAGGAATGGCCGTGAAGCGACGGGAGTTCTCCCTCCTTCACAAAATGTGCGGCTAAAAAGGCAGCAACAGCGGAAGCTGCAGCAAATTCACCGGTCCATCGCCTGTAATCAATGACGGGTCCCCGGAATCCCGTTACGGACAAGAAATCATCAAGCTGCTGATGGCCTTTTTCCCGATGAGCCTTCGGAATGCCGGCAAAAACAGCCCCAAACCGCTCCCCGATTCTGACTTTTCCCCCCAAGCTGTTCATCATGGAGCGAACAGCGTGCGGGTTGTTGTGTGTGTATTCCAGAAAAACGGGGGAAAATCTTAATCCATGGTCAGACGCGCCTGGTTTCAGATAAAATGCGGCACCTCCATCGGCCGGCAGATCACTCAAAGCAACGGATCGATCAAATAATCCCGATAATACCGTGTGATATTCATCCGCAGCGATCAACAGACAGCACTCATCCGAATCGCGTGCCAACAGGCTTGCACTCATCAGAGCCTGTTCAAATGAATAATCTTCACCGGTCATGGTGACATTGGGCCCTTTGGCCTTGAACCAGATGGCAACCTGACTGGCGGCAGCATTATGCACAGAACCGACAAAATCTGTGGGACTGGAAAACTGCTCATCCGATTCGAACAGTTTTTTGAGAAAATCATGCACTTCGGAAAGCGGCCCCCAGCCGGTACCGAAGAAGACGGAAGCCGGTGAATCGGATGAGCCCGAGTTTTTGTGGGCCGAAAGGGCAAGAGACAAGACCATCCGGGACAGGCGCTTCAGACGGCGGACAACCCTCGGGGGAAGATGCATCGTCATGGCATCAGGATTCATCAGGCCCTTGATTTGTTTATTTTCGTACAAGCATGCCAGTGTTGTCTCGGTATGCCCCGCACCCGTCAAGCAGGCACTTCCCAATATACGAAAAGGGGTGACCTCCCGGTGGACGTTGCGTCGGCTCGATGATTTTTCGGGATCGCCCATGACCAATGCAGCGTTATTTCCCCCGAATCCGAAAGCATTGGATAGAACGGTCTTCACCTCCGCTTTAAGAGGGACCATCACGGGATGCAAATTCAATTCCGGATCAGGGACTTCACACCCACTGTTGGCCGGAATGAGTTGATGAGCAATGCTCATTACAGAGATAGCGGAACCGATGGCGCCCGCAGCGGCAAGGGCATGACCGAAAGCACCTTTTGTCGAAGACAGGAACGGCAGATTCACACCGAATAATGCATGGAGCGCTTTCGCTTCCGCCAAGTCATTGTCTATGGTCCCTGTTCCATGAAGATTAATATAATCAATGTCGGAGAGGGCGACGCCGGCATCGGACAGGGCATTCTGCATGGCAAGGCATGCGCCCGATCCATCCGGCTGAGGGGCGGCGGGATGATAAGCATCACAGGTCAAACCAACGCCAAGGAGTTCAGCCATGGCATGATCTGGAGGCTTCTCCCCGGCAACCAGAAGGAACATCGCCGCGCCTTCCGCAACCGTCATCCCACGCCGGTTCTGATCAAGAGGACGGGCGCCGGCCGGATCAACCAGTTGTAAGGCATGAAAGCCATAATAAGTCAGGCGGCAAAGGGCATCCACTCCCCCGGCCAGAACACATTTTGACTGTCCACTGCGTAGCATTTCCAAAGCGATTTTCATGGCAACCGTCCCGGAAGAACAGGCCGTCGATACCGTCAGAACAGGACCCGTACAGCCGACCTCACGGGCAACATATTCAGTAACAGAACCCGTTGAGTGATTTTTGTATCGCTGCGGATCATAGATCCCTCTCATCAGCAACTCTTCCGTGACAGGCATCCCACCGGTTATGACACCCATGACAATCGCATCAGGCTTCTCCTTCGTCCTGCGCATGGCTTCCTGGGCAGCAATCTTTGCCAGGACATGGGTTCGCGGCAGATGCTCATGATGAGGCACATCTCCGATTTCACCGACAGGCAAAGGTTCTTGATGGGATGTTGGGAAAAGACTTAAGGGCGTGATACCCGTTCGACCTTTTTTCAGCGCAGCTAATGTCTCAGGAAATCCTGCACCTAAGGGACTGATAATACCCATGCCGACAATAAAAACGCGTACATTCATCAATGAACGGTATCAGTGCGCTTTTCATGGATATACTGGGCTAATGCCCTGACCGAGGCAAACACTTTCATGCCGAGTTCTTTATTATCAATTTTTACGCCATAATCCTTTTCAACCATCATGACCATCTCCAAAACATCAATGGAATCCAGTCCTGTCTGACCACCAACCAGTTGAGCATCTGCGTCAATGTCCTCCGGAGTCATGTCCAGAAGAGAAAGGGTTTCAATAATCTTGGTTTTAAGTTCTTGGATCAGTTTCTCCATCTCGATTTCCCCATATTTTATTATCTGAGAACTTTAATGCGCTGAAAAGTTCTCCATGGAACTACGGTTAAGGCTAACATGCATTTTCGATGATGTCAATTTTAACGGACGGTTCAGATCACAAATCATTTCATTCATCCCGCCGCAAAGGCAACGTCGGGGAGACATGTTTCTGATCATCCTGGGATGTTGATTCTGCCTTCGCAGGAAGCATCTTTTCAAAAGCCACCCGGATGGCCCACTTTGCCAGAGCGATTGCATAAGGTTTACCGGTAAAATAAAGACCCGCTAAAAAAACCAGATGAGAAAGACCGTAGGTAAGCGGTCCGCCGATCATCAGAATCAGTGGTTTTCCGGTATAAAACGATAGCAACCCCAACGCACCCACAACGGGCCAGCCTATCACATAACTGAACAAAATCAGAAAGATACCAAAAATAACCGTTGCCATCGGCTTCTTTTTGAAAGCGCTCAGATATTCACGATCTTCCCTGGCACTGCGGACAAAAGGTTGATCAGAAAAACACTTGGCTATCCATTGAAAAATACGCAAAGGAAATCCTCACAAGAACAGTGACTTTCTGATTGCGCGATGGTCCGATCTCCCGCTGCTCAAAAGAATATGAGGGAACATCCCATCCTGCCCGCATTATGATGAAAAAAATCGATGAGGCTCCGTTATCAGGAATGTAGATTCAATGTCCGGATCGTCTTCATACCGGATAGAACTTTCTTGATAATCATTTGGACCATTTTCTTATATCCTAAATAAATAAAAAATTCTGCAAAGGATGAGTCTGAAATCAGGTGAAAAACTTAGCCCCGCTGGGCCGTCATATTTCGATTTTTTGTGTTACATCCTTTTTGATCAAGTTGACCGTATCCATGAGGGCAGAAAAGACGTTCTCCCGGAAGTCACCGGCGACGACGACATACATGACATCCTCCCCGATCTTGAGTTTTCCTTCCTTGAGTTCGACGAAGATTTCAATAATTCCGGGACGTCTTTTTATTTCAGCGATGATCTCCTGCAAACGTTCCCTGTTGGCCCTGACCGTCAATTCGGTTACCGCTTTGCCATTCCTCGATGTGGCCCGTACGACCCCATTATGACAAAGGATCATCCCCACACGATGATAATCCGGATGCGTTTTGATTTTTCTAATCATTTTCAATAAGCTCATCGGTCACTCCGGTGTACATAGATCACGACCGGTCTGGCAATTGGCACTTGATCGGTCACGACTTACGACCTGTCTCCAAGCAGAGATGTTGCTTGACCTCAACATCAATCTATGTAAAAAAAAGAACATGCGTAAAAGAGTTCAGCCAGCTAAACTGCAGAAAATCGGTGATATTCTCCAAAAGGCCTTAAAGAGACACCACGTTCCCTTAAGGCTGGAAGATCAGCGGCTACAAAAGATCTGGCTTGAAGTCGTCGGTCCGAAAATTTCTGCTTATACGAGACCCGACGCGATAAAAAGAGATATCCTCTTTGTCAAGGTCGCAAATTCCGTCTGGATGCAGCAACTCCACTTTCTTAAACAGGATATCCTTGAGAAAATCAACCGGGAATATAAAAATAATCCGATCAAGAATATCTTCTTCTCCATTGATGAAATGGCTGCTTCGGTCATGAAAAAAGACAACCCACCCTCCCCTGATCGAGAAATTTCTGTATTAAAATCGCGAGATAAAAAAATCATCGAAAAAAGCATCGCTTCCATAACCGATGAGGAATTGAGAGATATCCTGAGAAGGGTCATGACCAAGGAAATGACCCGGCGTCGCCTCATCGAAAGTGAAGTCCGCCACCCGTCGGGCAGTGCTTCCCGATAGGAAAATATTTAGTGAATGGCGCACCTCAACGCCGCCTGCCCGGTGGGGCTTGCGGGATACGCTCCCGGTCAGCAAGATCGCTGAATATACCCCTCATGACTGGGGAATATTCTCCCGTTCGTTCATAAATAAAAAGCGGTGGTAGAACCTTTAGTGCTTCCCGCCCTCCTTTCCTTCCTTCGGCAAGAATGAATTCGCCCTCTGAATCATCATGAGAATAAACGATTTTTACCCTTTTCGGTTCCAAATGGAACGTTCTCATGCGATCAAACAGTTCGACCATGCGGGCGGCAGGATAAATGATAAAAACACGTCCTGATTCTTTCAGAACATATGCGGCAGCCTTCAGAAAATCGTCCAGTGTTCCTTTGATCTCATGCCGTGCCATGGCTCTCTGATCATCCGGATTCATTCTTCCGGAATTCATTTTTCGATAAGGTGGATTAAAAACAACGGTATCGAACGACTGTGCCTTCAGGGAGGTCTCAATTCTCCTGACGTCACAAGGAATCATGCTGACCTGATCCGTCAGACTGTTCAATTCAACATTGCGGAGGGCCATTTCATAAAGATCCTCCTGAATCTCTGCGCCGACCACCCTGCCGCAACACCATCGCCGCGCCAGGATTAAGGATATTACACCACTGCCGGTCCCCAGCTCAAGAAGATGATCTCTCTTCTTCAGCCAGACAAAATGGGCAAGAAGCAGGGCGTCGATGGAAAAACGGTATCCTTTTTCCTTTTGTATGATTTTTAATTTTCCACCGAGAATCTGATCTATGGTCTCCCCAGGTCTTTTCATGATTGCATGAACAGGAATCCCCGTTAACGGTCAATGTGAGCCCGGCAAAAATGAAAATCATTTTCAGCAGGCACGAATCCAAAATAATTTCGCCATAAAAAGAGATTAAATCCCCGGGATAATAATTCTGTAAAATATTGAAATGATTTAAAAGATACTAACATAAGCGATGCACAAATAAGCCGCTGCGCAGTTTGGGTTCAAACCAGGTGGATTTGGGTGGCATGACGCTGCCGGTATCGGCAACGCACATCATCTGATCCACTGTAGTCGGATACAGTGAAAAGGCCACCTGAAAGGATCCAGAGTCTACAAGCTTTTCCAGTTCCGCCATCCCGCGGATACCTCCGACAAAATCAATCCGATGATCAGTCCTCGGATCCTGAATGCCAAGCACAGGTCTCAGGAGATCATCTTGCAGGATGGTGACATCCAGATTCCTGACAGGATCTCGATGAGAGGTTTTTCTTTTCAGTGTGAGTTTAAACCATTGACCGTTCAGGTACATACCGAATTCATGCAACTGAACGGGTTTCTTCTCCTTAAAATCCGGCTGGATCAAAAACTTTGCCTCAATTTTGGCAAGGAATGCGGCCTGACTTAAACCATGGAGATCACAAACCACCCGGTTATAATCCATGATCCGGAGCTGGTTATGGGGAAACAGGACGGCCATGATATAGTGACAGGATTCATCGCCCCGGTTTGCCCTGCCTTGCTCTCTTTTCATCCGACTTACAGCGGCGGCGGCGGCGGCCCGGTGGTGACCGTCGGCAATATACAACGTATCCACATGCATAAAGGCATTTCTTAATGCAGCGATTTCGGTTTCATGACTGAGGATCCAGAGCGTATGACCGATTCCATCATCCGTGGTAAAGTCATATTCCGGCGTCTCCTTGACCACCTTTGCAACAATCTCATCTATCGCATTCTGCGCTCTGTAGGTCACAAAGACCGGACTCGTTTGTGCACCGGCGGTCTCCACATGCCTGGTCCGTTCCATCTCTTTGTCGGGTCTGGTCAATTCGTGTTTCTTGATCCGGCCGGATTCATATTCGGCAACACTGATTCCGGCGACGATTCCATATTGCCTGTGATCAACCATCTGCTGACGGTAAATATAAAAACAGGGTTTCCCATCCTGAATCAAAATGCCATCCGATATCAGCCTGCCTAGATTTTCTCTGGCTAACCGATAGACCCGATCATCTGTCATATCGACAGGTAACGGCAACAGATCGATCTCTGACTTCTCGACATGTAAAAAACTGAGTGGATTGCCGGAAGCCATTTTCGCAGCTTCTTCCAGGCTGATCACATCATAGGGAGGAGAAGCGACCGCTTTAGCAAACTGTTTCTGTGGCCTCAGCACTCTCAGGGGAATGACAACCGACATTGTATTTTCCTCATCCGAAATTCATTGCGAATTTCCTAACATACTGACATATTGAACGCAATGGAAAAGCGCTGCATCGCCAGCCAGATTCAATAAAAAGGACTAACCCATGAAGACAACGAGAATTTTCATCCATGGTCTCGAAAGTACCAGTTATGGCACGAAAGGTGAATTTTTCAGGAAAAAATATCCGGGGATGATCCTGGAGGATTTTACCGGCCCGCTGAAGCGGCGAATGGATAAACTCAATGACATTCTTTGCAACAAGACAGATTTGATTCTGGTCGGGTCCAGTTATGGCGGTTTGATGGCGACGGTTTACACCTGCGAAAATGAACAGAACGTGAAAAGGCTGATCCTTCTCGCACCGGCACTGAACCTGCCCGAATTTGAACCTTACCTGAACCGCCCCCTGCGGATCCCTGTCGTGCTCTATCATGGCCGTTATGATGATGTGGTACCACCGGAGACTGTTCATGCCATCTCTACAAAAAAATTTTCGAACCTTGTTCACCACCTCGTGGATGATGACCATTCCCTTCATCATACCTTCAGCAATATGAACTGGGACGATCTTCTCATCATCTGAAAGTTACCTGAATTTAAAAATATCGATTGACGGATATCATCATAGATGTTATAAATTTAGCCGGAATCTGTCTTGTCTTCTCTCTTTTTCCAACGGAACTTTCTTTCAGGACAATTAACATGTTCACTGGGTCATGAGGTTAACCATGGATGAAAATCAGCAGGAAAAAATCGAAAAAATGTTGCCCCTCGCAGAATGGATAAAATCAAGTACCGATTTATGGACATCGCTGATGAAAGTGACGCCTGCCGCAACGGACATGTTTACGGACCTGTCCACAAAAAAAACGACCAAAAGTCGATCCCTGGAATCTATGGAATCGGCCCTGAAAATGTGGCAATCCCTTTCTTCCGCATTAAGTGAACCGGCCATTGCTGATGCCACCTTAAAAGGTTTTCATTCACTTCCTGACGTTTTTCTCAAAGTCGCCCAAGCCTCCTGGGGCATCTGCTTCCAGATCCAAAAGAGTCACATCGAAAAGGCCGGGAAAATCAGTCAGCAGGTCGATGCTTACCATTTTGAAAATGTGGATCAGGAATTGTTTAAATCATTGAAAGAAATTTATGAAAAAGAAATCAGACAGTTTTTTTATGTTCCGCAGCTCGGGTTGACACGGTCTTATCAGGAGAGACTCAGCCTGTTTATGGACAGGCTCAACCTGCTGGAGGTAACCGGTGCGGAATTCCTATCATTGATCTATCTTCCTTTCGAGCAATCATTCAAAGTGATGCAGCTGGAACTGGAAAAACTGACAAAAGAGGGAAAGGTTCTGAAGGAAACAAAAGAATACTATAATCTATGGGTTAAAATTCTTGAAGGCCACTTTATGACGCTCTTCAAATCACCGGAGTTTAATCAGACACTGGCTGATTTGTTCAATAAATTGTCAGAATTCATTATGGCTAAAAATGAGGTTCTTCAGGATGTCCTGCAAATATTACCTGTACCCACCTACAAAGAAATTGACGAACTCTACAAAGATCTTCACATTTTAAAAAAGAAGGTCAGGGATCTGGAAAGGCAATTAAACCCGGCATGATTTTGATTTGATATACGGAAAGGAGTAGATTCCATGGATCAGCCCAAAATTCCCCTTGATCTTATCTTATCGAACCTGGCCGAGGATGCGGAAAAGGCGCAGGGAAGAGCGACAAAAGCGTCGGAGGTGCTGCTCAGCCAGTTGTCGACGGATATTGCTTCTACACCCTATGACATCGTCTACGAGGAAGACCGTGTCAAATTGAAGCACTACCGTCTGGAAGGCGAGGCCAAGTTAAAAACACCCCTGCTTGTAGTTTATGCCCTGATCAACCGGGAAACGATGCTGGATCTTCAGCCGGACAGGAGTGTGGTCAAAAATTTCCTCAGGGATGGCATTGATCTCTATATGGTCGACTGGGGCTATCCCACCCGGAAGGACCGGTTTCTCACCATCGATGATCACGTCAATGGCTATATCGATCATGCGGTGGATTTTATCCGCAAGAAGCACAACCTGCCCAAGATCAACCTGATGGGGATATGCATGGGGGGTGCGTTTTGCGTGATGTACTCCGCCCTGCACCCTGAAAAAATTAAGAATCTGATCACGACGGTCACCCCTACAAATTTTGATACCGATACCGGCCTGCTTCACATCTGGATGAAAACTATCGATGCGGACCGGCTGGTAAACACATTTGGAAATATTCCAGCGGATCTGATGAACTTTGGCTTTCTGCTTCTGAACCCGGCCCGACTCATGATTGACAAATATGTCGGCTTCCTGGAGAATGTGGACAACAAATCCTTTGTCGAAAATTTCGTCCGCATGGAAAAATGGATCTTTGACAGTCCCGATGTTCCTGGTGAAACCTTTCGCCAGTTTGTCAACGATTGTTACAAGAAAAATCTCCTGATCCAAAGCAAGATGGAACTGGGTGGAAAACGGGTCGACCTCAAGAAAATAACAATGCCTGTCCTGAATTTCTACGGTATGTTCGACCATCTTGTTCCACCAGCGGCCTGCGAACAGTTGACCAAGCATGTGGGCAGCAGGGACACCGAGGATATCAAGCTGGATACCGGTCATATCGGAATTTATGTCAGTTCCAAGTGCCAGCGGGACTTCGCACCAAAGATCGCCAAATGGCTCATGGAAAGAGACAAACCCGACGTGGTGAAGCCGGCGGAAAAGCCATCCGTCAGGAAACCCAATCCACACAAATCGATGGAAGTAAAGGGCCAACAGGTCATGACCAGGATCATTAAGAAAAAAACGGCGAAAAAAAAGAGAATGAAGACACCGCCGGCGGCTGTTAAAAATATAGCCGTTAAAGGAAAACCCTCTTTAGCACAACTTATTTCAGAAACGATTTAGGAGAGATACAACATGACAAAGCATAGCGATTACTTTACAACCATTACCAAAGTATGCAGGGCGTTGGGAACAACTTTAGACCGGGACGAGATCCTCCATTTGATTGTACAAAGCGCCGTCGAGACCATGGGGGGCAAAGCCGCCTGTCTTTTCCTGCTGGATGAGGAAAAGGGAACGTACGTCCCGTTCGCCCAGACAGGGCTGTCGAAAAATTATGTTCATGCCGGTCTGGATCACGTGAAAAAGGAGATCCCCGTCCTCCTGAAAAAGGGGTGCATTCACTACCGTGACGCGGCCGCCGACCCGAGGGCGGAAAACCGGGAAAAAAAGAAAGCTGAAGGGATTGCGTCTATTTTGGTTGTCCCGGTCATGGTGAAGGGGAAATTTATCGGTACCCTGTGTCTTTATACATCCACGATGAGAGATTTTTCCCAGCAGGAGGTGGAATTCCTGACCATTCTCGCCGAGCAGGGGGGCATGGCCATTGAGAATGCACGACTTGTCGAAAAACTAAGAGAAAATACCCGGATATTTCTTGATCTGGCCGCCAGTGTCACTTCAAGCCTTGATGTCAGAGATATTCTCCAAACCCTTACAAATGACGTTGCCAAGGCAATCGGGGTCAAGGCGGCCACGATTCGTCTTCTCGACGAGGATAACAACACCTTGAGGCTCGTAGCCAGTTACGGACTCAGTGAAAAGTATCTCAGCAAAGGACCTATTTCCGCCGAAAAAAGTATCGCCGAAGCCCTGAAAGGCAAACCGGTGGTCGTCAGGAATGCCTCAACGGATAAAGGTGTTCAATACAAGAACGAAAAAAAGGAAGAAGGCATTGTCACCATTCTTAGCGTCCCCATTAAATCCAAGGAAAAGGTGATTGGCGTTCTCAGGCTCTACAGTGCTGTTCCCCGTGAGTTCACGGAGGATGAAATCATGCTGGTCACCGCCCTGGCTTATCAGGGGGGGCTGGCCATCCAGAATGCCAGCCTCTATTTGATGCTGAAGAGTGACATGAAAGAATTGAAGGATGAAATTTGGAGTCACCGCAGTTGGTTTTAGTAATGATCATAGAAGGGGGGGCATGATGTCATGACTGGAAAGACGATTGAACAGATCAAGGTGGGCGATACTGCGTATTTTTCTAAAACAGTCTCAGAATCGGATGTTTATCTTTATGCCGGCATCACGGGGGATTTGAATCCCGCCCATATCAATGAAGCCCACGCCAAAAATACCTTCTTCAAAACCAGGATTGCCCACGGCATGCTGACAGCCGGTTTCATTTCAAACATCCTGGGGATGCAACTTCCCGGTCCCGGCACGATTTATATGAGACAGTCCCTGAATTTTCTGGCGCCGGTCCGCTTTGGTGACACCATTACCGCCAAGGCGGAAGTCGTTGAAGTGATTGCCGAGAAAAATCGTGTGCGCATGAAGACCACTTGCACCAATCAGGAGGGTACCGTCGTTCTCGATGGCGAGGCCATGGTCAGCCCGCCCAAAGCAAAGGTTTGAAGGACCCATCCTTTACAGACGTGGTCATGAAAAGCGGGTGAGCTTTGCGCAACCGGTGCAGAAGCTTTGCACGCGGCGAACCCGTTTTGCAAACCTTTCAAGGGGAGATAGGGGGAGGCGCCGCTCAGGACTTTGATGATGTCTGGAAGAGATCTCCCACTGTTTTCATCAGCTCCTGAAATTGATCGTTTTGCTTCTTAATAACTTCCTGCAGTCCTTCTACCGTCTCTTCCGGGTCCACCCTCTTTTTCCCCCGGCGTTTCCTCAATGCCTCGATCGTCTCTTCCTGTTTCGCCATCTTTTCTTTCAGAGCTTGACATTCATTCAGCAGGTTTTGATAATCTTCCTGGGAAACAACATCAAAAAGAGCAAGATACTCCTTTAGCGATTTCTGAAACGCTTCTGATGATTTTTCCCACAGATTCATGCCAGGAGGAATGTTTTGCTGAATGTCTTCCAGTCCATAGGCCTTGCGGAAGATGGACGAAAGAGCGTCGGAACCACTGAACCCCTGGTGGAGCCACTGGTTTAAATCATCGATTTGTTTCTGTCCCTTCCCCAGAGATGAAAAAAACTGAGCCCAGAATTCATAAAAATTTTTATCCATGGCCTTCCAATGCTCCGTCACGATGATCTATGGTCTCGGTTTTTTTTCCTCAAGATCCAGTTGGAAACGCACGGGGCCCCGGCAAGAACCGAAACGCTTATGAAGTGCGCATTCCGTATCCTGATGTGACCAGGATGTTGCAATGGCACCATGACCCTTGGGAAAAACAGTGACCTCGGCCTTGACAAAATCCAGGGGGGCAATGGCCGCCGCTTTATCGACAAGGTCATCTTTCTCCGCATAACAAAGGAGCCACTGAATCCCCTTTTCCTGAATCCCCTTAAAATTGAGTGCCCTATCGAAAAGTTTCACGGGTAGCGTACCATCCTGAGCCACCGGAATGGTATAAGAATCGAAACTAAGCTTGGTAATGCCCTCTGGCAGATCATTGCGGTCATAGATCAGCCAGTGATTCATAGCGGCCGAAGTCGAGCTGATTTTAATTTCTTTGCCGTCCGGCCCTTCAAGATTCATGAGGTCGCGGTGGAGGGTCACCAGGGAAAACTCTTTTTCCATACTCTTCAGTTTATAGACCCAGCTCATGACTTTACCATCAACCACCCGATTGCCATTGGGCAGGTCTTTGACGGCATAACCCAGGTCCCGGAACCGGGGGGGGAGATGCTGCATATATTCCACCAGAGCGGCGCTTCGTGTTCCATCCATCGGGGCAACACAGGTGATCAGGGCGTCGACCAGACCATCCAGCTCACCGGACAGGATATCAATCACCGCCATGAATCCGCCCTGACAAAATCCATTCAGCGTGACTGGCCTGCCGTGAATGGCTTTCACCTTCGTACAGAAAATTCGGGTGTCACGGGCGTCATCTTCGCCGGTCATCGTCTGCACAACTGGGGTGACATCGATATCCTTCATAATCCGAATATAAGTGGGAATGCCCTGATTGGCATAAGCATGGACATAACTTTTTTGCTCATCCGGCAGAAAGGCCAGAATATTGGGACCCAAGACGTAGGGGGGGATGATGATAATCGGTTTTCCTGACTTCCTTACTTTTACCTTTTTGTCCCGGGGAAGAACTTGATAAAGAACAAAACGTTCCGTTTCCGCCGTTTTGATGTAACCGCCGTCATCAAAGTGGAAGCCATATGCCGGCTTAATCGCCTTGATGGCCTGGGGGTATCCGTAAACCAGCAGATCCATCAGTCTGGCCTGCCGGCGCGAATAGTCATGAAGATTGTCTTCATTCTGATCAAAGAAACTGTTCAGCCAGGCCATCGAGGCTTTGGCCGTTTCGCGACGGTGGTAGTCATCCATGCCTTTCAGAGATCCGGTGAAACCCCTCTCGGCCACCTGAAGATTAAACTGAACGAGTTCGAGATAATCCAGCAAACTCTCAAGGGGCAGCGTTTTAGCCAATTTTTCTTTTTCGCGCTGTGTAAAAGAATTCGCGGCTGTCCAATAGGGATGCATAAAATCATTCATGTACGTCAGCATACCCAGCAAATAGGTCTGACTGGCTTTTGACGTATACATAGAGGTCTCCAGGGCACTCTCATGCTTTGATTTTCCCAGTTTCACAAAAGCATGATAGGAATTCCAGAAGGAAAAGAGAAAATCATTCATGTAGATTGGAACGCTGAACCAGTAGTTCTGGTTGCTTTTCACGGTATCGAGTGCCGCCTCGATAAAATTTGCACCCGCTTCGGAAAACTGTTTTCGTGAGTCAGACAGGATCTGATAAGACTGGTTATGAACATAGGGAATGATCATGAGAATGCACCTGCTATCGATGTTTTCATTTAAGCCGCTTTCCCTTTGCCAGCACTGGCAAAAAAATCTTCGACCTTCTTGTAATTGTCGTCGACGGCGGCCTTAAAATCTTCCCGTCCCCGCTTGTAGGCCTTAATCCAGTCCGTGACGGCCTTCTTACCTTCTGCAGGCATCCAGGGGCTTTGCTGCTCCAGAAACATGTTCACCATTTTTTCCGTCTGCTCCTGAAGAACGGTCATGGCATTAAACGTGTTGTCAAAAGCAGTTTTGTTAAATTGGATCATTTGATTTGCAATTTGTTTCGGGTCCATTTTTTTCTCCTTTCATTGGGCTTGGCTGTCTATCCGGGGTTATCGCCCCGGACAGAGCTTTGTTAGGGTGGGTGATATTATTTGCCTGCCTTTGTCTTTCCAGTCTTTTCTTCGATGTTGACAAGAAAGTCTTCTACTTTTTTATAGCTTTCATTAACGCTCGTCTTAAAAGCCTCACGACCCTTCTTGTAGGTTTTCAACCACTCATTGACGGCTCCCTTTCCCTCTGCGGGGAACCATGGAGCCTGCTCTAAAAACATGTTCACCATTTTTTCCGTCTGCTCCTGGAGAATCGTCATGGCATTAAACGTGTTGTCAAAAGTAGCCTTGTGAAATTCGATCATTTGCTTTGTAATCTTTCCCTGTTCCATTATTTTTCCCTCCTCCTCATTAATTTTATAGTTGGGTGTCACCCGACTATGGTATCAATATAATGTCAATAATTTATTTGTCAAGTAAAAAATGTTGCGACGCAATATAATTTTTAAAGCATCTCATACCAATGTTTTTGAGACAGAAACATTATTTATTTCCTTTAATATCAATTTGTTATACATTATATTTACGTTCCATTAATAATATTTTCTCTGAAGCCGATATTTTTTGTTGCATCATAAACTATCTTCCGATATATAGGTATCGAAAGGAAAATGACGATGGTTGAAATATTGCACTTTAAAAAATATGCGAATAGACGTTTATATGACACTGAGAAAAGCGCCTACGTGACCCTTGACGATGTCATGCAGGGCATTCGGCAGGGTCGGCGTGTAGAAGTTGTCGACGCAAAAACCGGTGAAGATGTAACGGCCTTCACCCTCACACAGATTATCTTAGAAGAATCAAGAAAAAAAAACAGCCTGTTGCCAGTCCCCCTGCTTCACCTGATCATTCAATATGGTGAAAATATTCTCAGTGAATTTTTTGAAAAGTATCTGGAACAAACTTTAAGGAACTATCTCTCTTATAAAATGGTTGCCGATGATCAGTTCAGAAAATGGCTTAATCTCGGGATGGATTTTTCCAATCTGACAACAGAATCCATGGCATCCCTGCCGGCATTCCAATCTCTCTTTGATCTCCTCCAAGATGCAGAGAAACCGACCGGGAAGGAGAATCACTAAGCCGTCACTAAGGCCTTGACAAGATTCCAGCCTTCCCTTAGCATAAGAGCGATTTATGGAGAACTGATGAACGAAATATTTTCAAAGAAAGTCGTCATTCACTATACGGCGGATAATGTCGAACAACCCATCATCTGCCAGCTTGTGAAGAGGTACGACCTCGTCTTCAATATCCTGAAAGCTCGCATATTCCCCCGTCGGGAAGGGGTCATCGTCCTTGAACTCAGCGGTCTGAAGGAAAATTTTGACAAAGGCATCCGTTTTCTGAAGGATAAAGGTCTTAAGGTCGAGCCGTTGTCAAAAAGCGTTAATCAGAACATTGATAAATGCGTCTATTGCGGTGCCTGTACGGCCTTCTGCCCAACGGACGCGCTGGCCTTTGATATGCAGACCATGAAAGTGATATTCGACCCGGAAAAATGTAACGGTTGCGAGCTTTGCGTCTCGGCATGCCCTGTCAGGGCCATGGAGGTTAACCTGTTATAGTTAGCCCGGGCGCTATTGACCCCTTTCTGGCATTTTATCCGTTTTCTTTTCTTTTCCAACGAAGAGATTATCCATCCCCTCGGTCAGTTTCTTGCCCTTTTCAACAACCTCTCTCCCTGTCTGGTAGGCGTCCTTCCCCTTCTCCACCATTTTGCCCGTTTGCACCTTGGCTTTTCCAAGCGTTTCTTTTATATTTTTCGGCATCTTTTGGGGGTCCTTGAAGTAGAAATATCCGCAAAGGGCGAGGATAATCATAAAGAACAATAAGGCCATTTTGATGAGTTGTTTAAAAAAGAAATATAAAACAAGCAGTGTCATAAAAATGATGACACTAACGGCGAAAGGATGACCCGATAGATTCTGAATGATATTATTCATGGTTCAGTCTCCAAAATTCATACATCGTAGTTTACCGCAAAAATACGGAAATATCAATCATTTCTTTCACCTTGACAAACATGGGATAGCACGTTTAGATACTCTGCACAACTTGAAGAGGATCCGTATTCATGAAAGTAGCCATGGCCACACTGGGTTGCAAGGTCAACCAGTATGAGTCTGCAGGTATCCTGGAACAACTGGAAGATAGGGGCTTTTCCATCGTTCCCTTTAACACGGCAGCAGATTATTACATTGTCAACACCTGCGCCGTGACAGGACGATCTGATTATCAGTCCCGTCAACTGATCCGCCGGGCCATCAGAATCAACCCCCGGGCTTCCATCATTGTAACGGGATGTTATGCCCGGATTGCACCCGATGAAATCAGAAAAATAACAGGCGTAACCCTGGTCATGGAAACCAAAGAAGCGATAGCCCCTGCGCTTCAGGATATCGCCAGTGGCAAGTTGGACCCTACCCAGAACCCTATCCGGCCGGATCAGATTCTGACGATTCTGCAACCTAAAAAATTCCCCGGCCATACCCGGGCATTTCTAAAAATTCAGGACGGATGTAACACTTTCTGCACCTATTGCATTGTCCCCTATGCAAGAGGCCCGAGCCGGAGTCTCTCCGAAAAAGACGTAGTTAGCCGGATCCATGATCTTCAACAGGCAGGATTCAGAGAAATTGTTTTGACGGGAATTCATCTCGGAGTTTACGGTCTGGACCTCTGTCCTCCTTCTAATCTTCTGAACATTCTTAAAAAAGTAGAAGAGGAGCGATCCATCGAAAGGTTGCGATTGAGTTCCATCGAGCCCGGCGAAATATCCGATGAGATGATTGCGTTTTTCCGGTCTGCGACGGTTTTATGCCATCATCTCCATATTCCGCTGCAAAGCGGCAGTGACGATATTCTGAAGCGGATGGGAAGGCCCTACCATTCGGCTTTTTTCAGAAACCGCCTGGAAAAAATCTGGCGAACCGTTCCTGACATGGCTATCGGTATGGATGTTATGGTGGGATTCCCCGGAGAAGACGAGACAGCATTTAATCGTACCCTTCAACTGATTGAGGATCTTCCTGTCGCCTATCTGCATGTCTTTCCCTATTCAGACAGGCCTGGAACCGCTGCATCCATGCTGTCGGGCAAGGTCAGGGAAACAGACAAAAAGATACGCGCTGAACAATTGCGAAGCATTGGAAAAAAGAAGAGAGCGGCTTTTACCGAAAAGTTTGTCGGAAAAAAGCTGGCCGTCCTGATTGAAGGCACACCGGACCCGCTCACCGGCTTCATGAAGGGATTCTCCGATCATTACATCCCGGTTTTCATCCATACTCGAAAACCCCCTCTGGCCAATCAAATCGTCGAGGTTATACCGGAAACTTGTGAAGACGGTAAACTTTATAGCAGGATGGTTCATGACTGAAGAAAGAACAGCAGCCCTGAATCAGTTTCAGGGGATGATTCACTATCATTTCCGGGATAAGAACCTGCTCGACACGGCCCTGACACACCGGTCCTTTGTCAATGAAAATCCGTCCCTGGCCTGTCATGATAACGAAAGACTGGAATTTCTTGGAGATGCCGTCCTCGAGCTCTGTGTCAGCGACCTGCTGATGAAGAAGTTTCCAGACTACACGGAAGGACAGCTCTCACAACTACGGGCATCGGTTGTCAACGAACAGCCCCTGGCGAACCTGGCGAAAAATTTCAAGATCGGTGATTACCTGCTGCTTGGCAAAGGGGAAGAGAGTTCCGGCGGAAGAACCAAGCCCTCCCTGCTGTCCAATACCCTCGAAGCCCTTCTGGCCGCGATATACCTGGACAGTAGTTTTCAGGAAGTCTCCGAATTCATCAGCCGCCTCTTTGCATTGCTGATTAATGAAGAGCAGAAAATATTCATGTACCGAGATTATAAAACCATGGTCCAGCAGATCAGTCAGAACCGCTTTAAGGAGACCCCGCATTATACGTTGATCCGTGAATATGGACCGGATCATGATAAAACATTTGAAATTGAACTATCGATCACAGATAAAATCATTACCGCCGGTACGGGAAAAAATAAAAAAGAAGCGGAACAACAGGCAGCAGAAAAAGCCCTCGAAGCGCTGGAAAAGCTGACGACACCCGCCGGAGACTGACCATGCCGCTGATTATTCCTTTCTTTATCATGAATCGGGGCTGCCCCCATCGCTGTATTTTCTGCAATGAAGAAAAAGTGGTGGGGCCCTATCCGGAGGAAATTACGGAGGAACAATTTCAAAATACTGTTCTGTCTCATCTTCAGAGCGTCAAAAAAACACCGGACGATATTCAAATTGCCTTTTATGGCGGCAATTTCACCGGTCTGACTCAAAAGGAACAGATCAGACTGTTGGAATATGCAATGCTTCCGATCAGAAGAAGATGGGTCCATTCCGTCAGAATTTCCACAAGACCGGATGACATTGATAAAGACCGCCTGGCGCTCCTGAAAAAATACCGGGTTCAAACCATCGAAATCGGCGCACAGTCCATGGTGGACGACATCCTCAGCAGAGCTGAACGGGGCCATACCGCCGGTGATGTGGAAAAAGCTGTCCGGCTTATTAAGAGCAGCGGCTTTGAAGTGGGCGTTCATCTGATGGCTGGACTGCCGGGAGAAAACCGTGAGCATTTTGAATACAGCGTAGAAAAAGTGATCTTTCTTCAACCCCACATGGTCCGGATTCATCCCACGATAGTCTTTGCGGATACCCCTCTGGCAAAATGTTATCATGATGGGTTCTATGATCCGCTGAATTTATTTGATGCCGTTGACCTTTGTAAATTTGCCCTTAGACGCTTTGAGCAAGCCCACATCCCCGTCATCCGGATTGGGTTGCAAACCACCCCCGAAATGGAGAAACAGGGAAGCATCGTCGCCGGTCCCTACCACCCGGCGTTCCGATCTCTCGTTGAATCATCGATTTTCTTTGACATGGCTTCATCGCTGCTGTCCATTCACCCTGTTCGAGATCAAAACGTCGTTTTTTCAACTGCATCGTCCGATGTGAACCACTTTCGTGGTCAGAAAAATGAAAACATTGTCCATTTGAAGGACCGCTTCAGTCTAAAGGGCATTTTGATCGCTGCTGATCCCAAACAGGAAAAAGGGACCCTTCGTATGGACATCCATGGATGAAAATCGAAAATGATTCCCATACATCCTGTTGACATCTCTATAAAAAATTTATATAATCCTCCCCGCTTGAGAAAGAGTTCGGGTCTTTCGGTGTCACGTCAAGAAAGTGGCAGCGGCTGGAGATAAAAAATGTTTCAATCCGGATTCATCGGGATTATTGGACGGCCTAACGTCGGGAAGTCGACGCTCCTCAACGGGCTTATGGGCGAAAAAATCGCCATCACCACCCACAAACCCCAGACGACAAGAAACCGGATCACGGGTATCCAGAATTTGCAAAACGCGCAGTTGATCTTCATGGATACACCGGGTATTCACAGGGCCTCGACTCCTTTAAATCAATTCATGGTGAATGTAGCCACGGACACCTTGAGAACGGTGGATATACTTCTTCTTCTGGTCGAAGCACCTATCGGCGTCCATCGCGACGATCTGTTCATCATCGAATCGCTGAAACATGCGTCCATACCCGCCATTCTGGTCATTAATAAAATGGACCTTGTGAAAAAGCCGGAACTCCTGCCACTGATCGATGAGTACCAACACCTCTATTCCTTTGTGTCTATCCTTCCCATGTCAGCGCGGACCGGGGAAGGAATGACATTGCTCTTGGATGAGATCCTGAAGATTCTTCCGGAAGGACCGCCCTACTTCCCTGAAGAGACGATGACGGACCGCTCGGAGCGTTTTATCGCCGCGGAAATGATCAGGGAAAAGATCATTCTGCTCACGCATAAGGAAATCCCCTATGTCACCGCTGTGGTTGTCGATGCATTTAAAGAGGAGGCAACGAGGCCGTTGATCCACATTCAGGCGACCATCCATGTGGAAAAGCCATCTCAAAAAGGCATCTTGATCGGCAAAAAAGGAGCCATGCTAAAAGCGATTGGCAGCAAAGCGAGAATCGATATGGAGAAGTTTTTTGCCTCCCGGATATTTCTGGAACTGTTTGTCAGGGTTCAGAAGGACTGGACCCATGATGAGAAAATGCTAAGGGAATTCGGCTATTCAAATCAGTGAGGGTAAAACCATGGTTCAGACTTCCGACGATAAAAATCTATGCAGACGATGCGGCAAACCCCTTTCCATCAGTCCGGATCAAGGGGTTAGTGACGACATGTACTGTAATAATTGCATGATTGAACTGGGTGAAAAGCAAATCCCTGAAAAAACGAAGCCCGGATCTTTAATTCACAAAGAGACAAGCCGTTTGTGGACCATGGGCCGATGGGTTATTCTTGTCATCTGTATTGCGGTCATCGGCATTCAGGTTCCCAAAATCATGTCCGCTTTTCAGGATAAAAAACCGATACGGTCCGGCCCGTTGACGACAGACAAGCTCACCGATCAATGCATTGGTAACCTCTGGAAAATATCACAATTTCTTCAGGATGGTCGTTACCCTGGGCCGAATATGATCTGCCCGGCAACAAAAAAAATGTATGTGATTGTCAGTGCAAAGGGAAATACCGTGGCAAGTTGTCCCAATCCCGATGTACACGGATTCAAGGAACTCAGCGTCAGCAAGAAAGTCCCGCGGCCGGAGGTGAAAAGATGACAAAACATAAAAAAAGTACCGGTGGTTTTGCACTGATCGAAATCCTGGTGGTCGTCGCGATCATCGGTGTGCTGGTCGCCATTGCGATCCCGTTGTTCATGCAATACATGGATCGAAACCATGCGGCAGAATGCCTTGCACAACGAACGGATGTGGATAAGGCAATCGCCACCTTTCTCGGCAAGAACCCCCAAACGCCACTATCAGGTTTATCTCAACTTGCGATGAAGTCTCCCGGCCATGCATTCGATTGTCCTTTCGGGGGAACTTATACACTGGTTCAACCGGAGGTAACGGGAGAAAAATATCCCCGGGTTGCCTGCTCGTTGCACTACTGGCCACCGAAAACCATTGCAGCAGCGACCGATTCCACCCAGGTGGGTGGTTGGGATATGAATGAAGGGAAGGGGACGACCATCGGTGGTGGCCTGAACCAGGGCGAGATTCAGGGCGCCCAGTGGGTTGCGGGAAAATCAGGGTCTGCCTTGAAATTTGATGAAATCGGTGCCTCTGCCGGTTTGAGCGATTATGTTAAAATCAAGGACTGTTCTGCTCTGCAATTGAAAGACAGAGGAACGCTCGAAGCATGGATTATTATGGAGCAATTCAGGCCCTATGCCGGGATTATCCATAAAGGAAACAAGAAGGACTTTTCTGATGAGAGTTATAGCCTGCAGTTTTGGAATGATGGAACCATGATCCTCGGCCTGGTGGCCAATCCATTGCCGTATCAGCCGGTCATGCTGTATTCAAAAACCAAATTTCAATCGAATCAGTGGTATCATGTTGTAGGGACGTGGGATTCCACCGGTATGAAGATTTATGTCAATGGTCAGCTGGACAACAGTTCCACAAACACAGTCGCCTTAAAAAATACAACGGGAGATCTGCAGATCGGTGCTCAGCTGGACCAGATTTTTAATCCGGCTTACAAGAATTTCGGCTTCGCAGGCACCATCGATGAAGTGGCCATCTATAACCGGGCTTTGACCGCCCAGGAGATTCAGAATAATTACAATCCGGCAAAACAATAGGCACGGCAGAGATGAGAAATAAAACAGCGCTCCATTTATCGCTCATCATGATGCCGGACAGATGAACCTCGTCATCGGCTATAAGCGGATCATCATAAATATCCAATGAATAGAATTAATTCTTTCTTTCAATGGATCTCAACATATCATCCATCTTCTTCAGCTCTTCCCCATAGGCACCCCAGTTGCCCTGACGGAGGGACTCCTGGGCCTTCCGGTAATGGGAGAGTGCCTCGACCACCAGTTGGCGGTCCGATTTCTCTTTGACCATTGCGGCTGCGGCAACCGGAACCGTTGAGAGTTCCTTCTCCCGCATCAGTTCACCGCCGAAGATCCGCTGCAGCGCCAGTTCCAGATTTTCCTCCATGGCGATGGCGTTTCCGAAAGCTACAATCACCCGTTTCAGCTCCGGCAACTGACCTTTTTCCGCGGCCAGATAAAGGGATTCCACGTAAAGTATGGACTTTTCGATAGGAATCGCGAGCAGGCTGCCCCGGATGACCTGGGAACCGCCCTGATTCCAGAGCGAGAGCTGTTTGGAGATTTCCGTATCCTGGTCGATCCTGGCCTCGATTTGTCTCGGGCCGTAAACCAGTTTCTGCTTGGGAAAATTATAAACGATTACTTTCCCGTAATTCGGCGCATCGCAGCGTGCGGCCATCCATGCAGACATGTTGTCCTTGTTACGCGGCGTAAAGGGCAGCAGCAGGATAAACTCCTCCTGCTTTTCACCGGGAAGACGCATGATCGTGTAGTAGGGCTCCATTTCCTGATCGGCCCCCTTCATGTCCTTTCGGGGAACCGCCCAGAGGTCTTCCTTGTTGTAAAAGACCTGGGGGTCCTGCATGTGATAGGCGCGGTACATCCGGGCCTGGATGGAGAGCATGCCCGGCGGATAGCGGACGTGCTGTTGCAGTTCCACGGGCATGTCTGACAACTTCTTGAAAACCCCCGGAAAGATCTTCGCATAGGTTCTCAGGATGGGATCATCGGCGTCGCTGGCGTAGAAGGCGACGGAGCCGTCATAGGCATCCACGACCGCCTTGATGGAGTTCCGGATATAATTGCCCAGCTTCGGGGTCGGCTCCGAGTAGGGAAAGCGGTCCGTCACGGTATAGCCGTCCACGTACCACAGGAGACGCCCCTCCGGAGAAATAACCAGATAGGGGTCGGTGTCGAAGCGGGCAAAGGGGGCAATGCGGAAAACCCGCTCCCGGATATTGCGGTAATACATGACGCGGCTATCGGACGTGATGTCATCGGACAGGAGGATGGTAAAGGCGCCGAAACGGACCGCATAGAGAATTTTCCGGAAAAAAGACAGCGGTACGCCGCCCCGGCCCTCATAGCGGGAATAAACATTCTTATCGCCTACAGGATAATCAAACTCCGGGCGCTTTGTTTTAACAAAGACGTACTCGTTGGACTGCTCGCCGAAATAGATTTCCGGCCGGGTAATCTTTATGTTGGTGGAGGCCACCGGCGGGATGTCTTTTATGAAAAACTCCGGCAGGCCCTCGCGGGTGATGCGATTCACAGGCCCCATGACGGCGCCGTAGCCATGCGTGTAGGTCAGGTGCTCATTCACCCAGGTGCGGGAAGGCAGCGCGGCATAAGAGAGCTCGCGGGGGGAGAGCATCACCTGGCGGTATTCGCCGTTGATTTTATAGCGGTCATTATCCACATCGATGAATTTGTAGTAGGTGCGGATCTCCTGGAGCTGGGCGAAAGTGAGGAGCAGCGGGGCGTGATTCCAGAGCCGGATATTTTTCACCGTCAGATCGTTACGCCGCAGGTCCTCTTTTGTCAGGCTCTCCTCGGCCGGGAAAACGCGGTCTTCAATACCCTGGAGACGATAGGCCAGACGCGTGTATTTGATGTTCCGTTCCAGGTAGGGTCGCTCCAGCACCATTTCATTGGGAATCACTTTGAATTTCTGGACAAAGGCGGGATAGAGCTCCCGTCCCACAATCAGCACAGTTAGAAACGCCAGAATCACGAAAGCGGGCACTCGCCAGTTCCGGCGGAAGATGAAATAAATGAGAGACACTCCGACAAGTCCGGAGAGCGCCATTAAAAGCGGGAGGACCCATAGTTGCGTCGTCACTTCCGTATAGCCGGGGCCGAAGACGACACCCCGCTTCACATAAAGGATTTCGTTGAGGTCCAGCCAGAACCCCGTGGAAGCGATCAAGAAAAGGGCAGCCACCAAGGCCAGCAGATGTACCCGCGCCGCCGGAGCCAATTGCAGGGTTTTGGGCGGAATGAAAAGAAGAGACCGGCGGAGGAGATAGATAAACGCTGTCGCCAGTGTTGTCATCACCAGAACCGTCATCAGCCATCCATAGATATGTCTGAGGAACGGCAATTGAAAAATGTAAAAACCGATGTCCCGGCCAAACAGGGGATCAGAAATGCCAAAAGGGGTAGCCTTCAGGAAACGCAGGAGATTCTCCCACTGGGGGGTGGCCTGCAGGGCTGCAAAAAGACTGAAGACCAGGGCAATGCTCAGGATAAGCCATTTCAGCGAAAGCACATCGATTCCCCAGGGCGGAAAGGGGATGGCTCCCTCCCGGTGAGCCAGTTGAATCCGTTCCGACAGGCGACTGGCCAGAAACAGATTGACATAAAAAATCAGGAAGAAAGCCAAACCAAACAGGATGGCCACCTGGAACTGGGCCAGCAGCGTGACGGTAAAGACCTTCTCATAGCCCACTTCCTGAAACCAGAACCAGTCGGTGATCAGTCCGGTCGTCCGCCAGAGCAGGAGGATTGCACAGAAGAGAATGACAAAAAAAAGAATACCCCTGCCTCCCTGAAGCGGCGGGCGCGGCTGACTTATATGCCTGAAGATGTTTCTGAGGTCCATAGTGTCTCCTTTGGAAAAACTATAGAGGTTCCGCTGAGGTGTGTCAAGAAAAATGGACGGTGTACATTTTAGTTGCAACCGGCCAGCCGGTGTCGTAAGTTATTTGAAATTATTTTCCAAAGCCACGGAAAGCCGAAAATGGATTTTTCCCCAAGGCGAAGCGAAGATTTTTTCGTCACCTTAGCAGGGTCGAAAGAAGATTCTTAGCCTGAGTGAAATCATTTTCAGATTTCCGCGTGTCAGGAGTGATCACGTTAAGAGGCGCTCTATGGTGAAATCTGTTGTGGCCATCATCGGCCATCCGAATGTAGGGAAATCGACGCTTTTCAACCGCCTTGCCCATCAGCGTAAGGCCATCGTCATCGATCAACCCGGCGCCACCCGCGATCGGAATTACGCCGAATGTACGTGGAATGACAAATCCTATCTTTTGATTGATACTGGTGGATTCGAGCCGGCGGCGACAGAGGGCATTCTGGTCCAGATGCGCGAGCAGACCCGACTGGCCATCGAGGAAGCCGATATCATTATCTTTCTCATGGATGGCCGGCAAGGGCTCACCCCTGCGGACCGGGACATTGCCTCTTTGCTCCGTGGCATTCATAAACCCGTCTTTTATGTCATCAATAAAATTGACGGCTTAAAGCATGAAACCCTGTCCTACGAATTCTACCAGCTCGGGATCGACATCATCTATTCCCTTTCGGCCCAGCATGGTCAGGGTGTAGCGGAACTCATGGACGATATCACCCAACAGTTCCCGGCAACGCTTCCAGCCGCAGAAGAAGATGAACAGATCCGGATTGCCGTCATCGGGAAGCCAAACGTGGGTAAATCCTCCCTGTTGAACAGGATCCTCGGCTATGAACGCACGATTGCCCATCCCGTTCCGGGAACGACAAGAGACGCCATCGATACGCCCTTTACCTTTAAGGATCGCAAATACCTTCTGATTGATACCGCCGGGATCAGACGGAAAAGCCGGGTCAGCCTGACCCTTGAAAAATATAGTGTGATTCAAGCCATCAAAGCCATCAGCCGCTGTGATATTGCCCTGATCCTCATTGATGCGGAAGAAGGCGTCACCGAACAGGATGCTAAAATCGCCGGGCTGGCCCTGGAAAATGGGACGGCCTGCATCATCGTCGTCAATAAATGGGATTTGATTGAAAAGGACAACAGCACCATAGGGAAATACGTTGAAAAGATCAAAGATCAGATGAAATTTCTCGACTTCGCACCGATTCTTTTCGTTTCCGCGCAAACGGGTCAGCGTGTTGTCAAAATCTTTGATGCCGTTGAAATCGTTTACAGCCAGTACACCAGACGGGTGAACACCGCCGATTTGAACCGGAAGGTCCGGGAATTTCTGGCTGCCCATCCACCCCCGCAGTTTAGAAGCAGGAGCAATCCCTTCAATTATGTGGCACAGGTTTCAATCAAACCGCCCTCCTTTGTCTTTTTTGTGCGGGAACCCCGATCCATTCATTTTTCCTACGAACGTTACCTCATGAACCAGTTTCGGGAGGCCTTCACCTTTGACCAGGTCCCTCTCCGCTTCATTTTTAAAAAGAAGTCAACGGGCAAGCCATGATACCAATGCTCTTGCCCGATGACAGACATGATCTCTGATTGACCTTGCTTTATTTCATGTTAACCCTTGACTCTTGCCACCTTTTTCTGTAGCAATAAGAAACTTTTTTCGACCCGACAGGGTCAGTCATTACCTTATATCCAAGGAGGATTCACATGAAGATAACTGCTTTAATACGATGGTCTTTCTCAGGATGGCTGACGCTTTTTGTTTCCCTTGCTCTGACGGGTGCCGGGCTGGCCGCTGACACGATCAAGCTGGGCATTGCCGGAGCGCACAGCGGCGATCTGGCCTCTTACGGACTTCCCTCAGTAAAAGCCGCTGAACTGGTGGTCAAGGATATCAACGCCCGGGGCGGTATCCTGGGCAAAAAAGTTGAACTGCTGATCGAGGACGATGCCTGCAAACCCGAAATGGCGACCAACACAGCCACAAAACTGGTTTCCAAAAAAGTGGATATTGTGATGGGGCATATCTGCAGCGGCGCCACCAAGGCGGCCTTGGGAATTTATAACGATGCCAGGATCATCGTCATGTCCCCTTCTGCGACCAATCCTGAACTGACCCAGAGCGGCCAGTATCCCAACTTCTTCCGGACGATTGCCTCCGATGACACCCAGGCGAAACTGGAAGTGGATTTTGCCATGAACAGGCTGAAAGTCAAAACGATCGCCGTTCTCCATGACAAGGGCGATTACGGCAAAGGCCTCGCCGAGTATGCCAGAAAATTCGCAGCAGCAACCAAGAATGTCAAAGTGGTGCTTTATGAAGGCATCACGCCGGGTGCGGTGGATTATTCCGCCATCGTCCAGAAAATCAAACAGTCCGGTGCCGAGGCCGTGATCTATGGAGGATACCATCCGGAAGCCGCCTCCATCGTCAGCCAGATGCGCAAGAAAGGGCTGAAGACGATCTTCCTCTCCGATGATGGTGTGAAAGATATCACCTTTATCAAAGTGGCCGGAAAATATGCCGAAGGTGTGTACGCCACCGGTCCCAAGGACACCTCGAAAAACCCCCTGGCTATCGCCGCCAACGAGGCCCACAAGAAGACCTACGGGTCCGATCCCGGCGCCTTCTACTTGAACGCCTATGCGGCCACCCAGGCCATCCTCAATGCGATTCAGAAAGCCAAATCAACAGACTATACCAAGGTCAGCAATGCCCTGCGTACCTATGCAGTGGACACCCCGCTTGGAAAAATCAAGTTTGATAAGAAAGGCGATGCCATCGGGGCAGGTTTTACGATGTACCAGGTCCAAAACGGCGTCTATGTGGAAGTGAAGTAAGCTGCCGGGATTTCGGCCTCAGATACACACAAGGTTGATCCGTTAATTTTTATGTTCAAGAAAAATGAGCGTGCCTTCCTGCAACAAAGCATACGGCAATTCTGACAGGTATCCAACAGTTCAAGCAGAAATCATTATCTGATGGCGCACTTTCCATTTGACATCTCAATGGGTATCCGGTAGCCTCCAAATAATTTTATTTCCTCAACAAAATCGTCCATTATTGTTTCCAACCAGTCCCAATAGACGCAGGAGCGCACGACTAATCTTTGTCACAGTGTTTTGCAGGGAGAAAAGTGCTTCTTCCGAAAGGAGTTTGTCCATGCCGAATATGCAAATTAACGATGTCAATATTTACTATGAGGTCCACGGGCAAGGAGAGCCGCTGCTCTTGATCGGGGGATTCAATCAGGACGTCTTAGGCTGGTTTTTTCAGATTACCGCATATTCCAGGCTTTACAAGGTGATTGTTTTCGATCAACGGAGTGTGGGGAGGACAGAAGCACCAGATGTACCGTGGTCATTGGAAATGATGGCCGATGATGCAGCAGGACTTATGGCTGGATTAGGTATCGAAAAGGCCCACGTTCTAGGGTGGTCTATGGGCGGAAGGATTGCGCAGGAGTTTGCTCTCAAATACCCGACACGGATAAGCAGCCTAATCCTGGTATCTACGTTTGCGAGTCCCTATTATCCAGCACTATATATTTTTGAGGCAGGTGCAAAGATGTTACAGGAGGGAGCCAGCCAGAAGACGTATTCCCAGTTCTTGCTACCGTGGCTAAACTCGGAAAAGTTTTTCGAGAAACCGGAACGGGTGCAGAAAACACTAGATATAATGATGGCTCATCCGTATCCGCAGTCTGCCCGTGCAATGTTTCAACTCCTTGATGCGTGCCGAGAACAGCCTTTCACCCGGGACCGGCTCGGGCAGATAACCGCTCCTACACTGGTGATTGTAGGTAAACAGGACATTCTCATGCCCGTCAAGATGTCGGAGGAGATAGCGGCGGGTATTGCCAATGCCAAGCTGGTTGTCATGGATGGCGCAGCCCATGGCATCGTGATGGAGAACTGGCGTGAGTTTAATCAGCTGGTGTTGGATTTTTTAGCCAAGGTGGTGAAGAGGTAAAAGCGGTCCAAGGCTCGATTGATGAGGCAGGTCATCGTGACGGATGCCTTCCTGAAATAAACAATCAGGTGGAATTTGAAAAAAGTACTGATTACAAGCGAATGTATCAAGTTGTGGTGCGGAAAGAAAATTAACTTAATTTACATCGTTATCAATTTCATGGAGAGGACTAAATATGCCGGAAACGAAAATCTATCGATACGGCCTTGCGAACCCGAAAGAGGTTGCGGGGATGAGTGGCAAGGAGTTGCTCCAAGCGATCATTGATGGGCACCTTCCACAGGCTCCGATCTCCGAGACAATGTCGTTCTGGATCGTAGAAGTCGGTGATGGCTCCGCAGCTTTTGAAGGCGAGCCGGGCAGTCACCTTCTTAATCCTATGGGAACAGTGCATGGTGGTTGGGCGCTAACCCTGATCGACAGCGTTGCCGCATGTGCGGGACATTCTCTCCTTCCCGCAGGAGTGGGCTACACCACTGTAGAGACCAAAGGCAACTTCTCAAGGCCCATCACCAAGGATGCCGGACGGATTCGAGCTGAGGCTCGTGTAGTGGCACAGGGGCGCCAGATTATCTCTTCCGAAGCCCGGGTGTTAGCTCAAGATGGTCGCGTTCTTGCGCACGGTGTCTCAACAATCATGGTGCTCGGCAGTGCAAAATAGCTAAGTATATTTTTCTCAGTAATCGTCAGAATTTCAATTTATTACGATAGCATCGCAGTATATGCACCATGCATTTGTTTCTTCCTGTAATACACACACCGGCCGAGTCAGGAAAAATTGCTGATTTGAAACGATAATGCATACCTCGTGTTTTTTCCTGTTTCCTTTTCATTGACATACAAAACCGAAATTCCTATACTCCCTTCCCATGAAAGCAAGTTCTTATCAATTATCATCGCGATGTTTGCCAAAGAGAACCTTCCCGTTCTTTTCCAGCCAAATTTTATATTTGATTTCCATCAGGAAAATTCTCCTTTATGCGCTTGCCTTATTTTTCTTATAGGGAAAATGATTGTAAAATATCAATGAAATAGTGAGACTCCAATTGCGCAAGCAAAGTGCAGCTGTGCAGGAACATATTTACAGTATTTTGTTCAACAGCGGAATGCGCAGCAGGATGTAGTAGGCGATCAGAAAGCACAGCGGAATCGAAATCAGGCCGGCCAGTGCCCACTTGAATACCGGCAGTATATCCAGTGTTGTCATAAGCATTGTTACGGCAACAATTATCGGCGGGTGGAACATATAAACGGCAAATGCGCCCGCGGACAATTTTTGCGTAAGCTTGTTGCTGAAATTTAATTTATCGCGAAACAGCGCCAGAAGCCCCATGGTCATGGCCACAGCAACAAATGATTCCCAGATGGCATAGTAAGCGGCTGGCCAGGAGAGGCCGCCGATTACTCTTTTGCCTGTGTTTACAGACTTCATTGTAAGAGTTAAAAAATCATAGGGACCGGCAAAGTATTTCAATATCAGCCAACCGATAAGGCCTAAAATCAACCCCGCCGCCAGCCATCTTCTGCCGGTGGCCGACGTCATGCTTTCAAAACAGTTCGTGCGGTATGCAACAATCCCCGCTATGAACATGATAATGTATTGCGAAAAAAATCCCAACTGCATTCCCCAGAACACTGACCCGATGGGAAAAAACAATCGCAGCAAAAACGCAACTATCGCAATAATGACAATGAGCAGCAGCAGGCGCCCGGTAGTCAGGATACCCTGCCGGGAATCAGGCGCTGCTGGCCGCGGAAGGAGCAGGCGCCAAAGCGTATATATCAAGCAAAAGATAAACAATGCCAGTGCGAACCACATCGGGCCGGCGCCGAGAAGTTGTATTCCGGCAGACTTAATGTATTGCCAGTAAAATTCCGGGAAACTGGAAGTGCTGCCTTTCCATAGGGCTGTTGACCCTACCACTGCTATCATCAAAGGAGTTACCACCAGCAGAAAAAATAGTGTAGGCAGGACGAGCCTCCGGCATCTGTCGGATATAAATCGGGCGGTGTTTTTCCGGTCATAGGCCAGGGGCGTAAAATAGCCTGCCACAAAGAAAAGCATCCCCATGGAAAACCCCTGGACGAAAGCCTGGAAGAAGCTGAAGAAAATATGGTTGAAGAAGCCCAGCGGCCGTACTTCGTTATAAAACCAGATGCCGCTACCGCTGTAAGTCACAGCCAGATGAATCAGAATCACCGACATGATTGTCGCGACACGCAGATTGTCAATGTAATAAAGGCGCTTTTTTTCCATTACAGTGTAAGTTTCCTTTCAATCAAAAAGAAATATTGGAAAAAAATTCCCTTTCTTTTTACCAAAACCTGCCGGGAAAGTCAAAATATAACAGGTTTACCAGTATCGGTAATTCCACTCCAGGTGCGCTGATTCTATCTTGCAGAATTTTTTCATACCCGTCGAAACATCTTTTCCTGTAAGCGCCGCCACTTCTGCCCTTCCTGCCATCAGATGCGAGTGGTGGAGTTCGGGGAGTGGTTATTGTTTGTTTCCTTCGGTAATCAATAAATGTTAACTATTTTGATTCTATTTAGTTGTAGGTGTTTTCAGCAAGCACTTCTTCCTGTAGTTAATGATTGCTGGATTTTGAGAATAATGCGAGAGTACAAGCGGTAATCTTCAGAAGCACGGTGGCACTGAGGGGAGATCAATCGGTTAACGGAGAAAACAGACTACAACCTGTATATTGCGGAAAACGGGTCTATTTGACTCAAATTCATTCATTCTAAAGACGCGAAAGGGCTTTGGCGATTATGAAAAAATATTTTATTCACTTGATGGTACCTGTCATATCTTCTATTCTTAGTTTTACTCTTCTAATATTGGTCAGTTGCAGTGAATGTGGAGGTGGCGTTACCGGCAACGGCGGCATCTTCTGCAACTAAGACTCGTCAAACATTTTCGGAAAGCCGAGGAGGCAGATATATGAATTCAAGCAGATCATGGTTTCAGCTCATTGTCCTGTTCAGTCTCACAATTTTCTCCTTCATGCTGGCAAGCTGCAGCAGCAACAGCAGCACCCCCCCAACCTCGAACATCTACGAATTGAACTCATCGGCAGGAAGCCTAACCGCTGCGTCGGGTGACGTCACGGGCACAAAATTCCAGCTTACGTTCAGCAATATGAAAAATGAAGTCAATTGGTTCAGAGACAGGCCGATCCGTGAATCAGGGAGTGATACCGTAAGCAATCTGGTTGCGAACATTTGGCCGACAGCATACGGATGGGTTGCGCCGAATGCAGTTCTGGAAGCCTTTTACGGGACTCGTCAGTACATCCAGATATTCTGCACTTTGGAAAAGCCGGTTTATAATGCGGCAACAGGCGAGCTCAGTTTTGCCATTACCATCAACTACCTGGAAGGGAATCAGGGAGCCTTTTCCAATCTGGCCCTTGAGGATCTGCAGCTAATCATCCTGAACAATGCCACATCGAGCAGTGCCGCTTCAACGGGGGCCGAACAGTGGTCGGACCTGCTGTATGGCGATTCCTGCACATTTGAATCTACCGCTGACGGTTCCTATGCCTTGCGCATTACAAACGTTTTTAGTGATATTTACGGTTATACCAGTGCTCCGTCACGAAATTGGAAAAAGACACCGGTAAAGGATTATCTGGATACCTGGCAAGCCCGGTTTGGCAATACCTCTCCCAATGTTGCCATCATGTCAACCGCTGCAAACAACGCCTTCAGGATTCAAATTGTCACTCTCTCTTCCCCGGCATATGACGAGAATACCAAGAGCGTCAGCTTCACGGCGACGCCCGTGTATGGCACGATAAATGCCGGCGAGGTACTGAGTGATATAGAACTCTTTATTGACGGCAGCAGTGGAAACACGATGACAATTCAGGTTGAAAATTTGATCAAGCCCAGTGACGGTGGTCCCTGTGGGCCGTATGCTGAAACAAAGAAAGAAACGGTCAAGATCTGGGTACCCGGCGGCCCCATGGGCGGTATAATTATCCCTTCCAACCAGAAGAGCGAACGGCTTTCACTTGATCTCGATCCTGGCAAAAGCGGTCTCGGTATTCAAGTAAATTTTTGGTATTGGATCCAAGATGCCCAAAATTATGACGTCGGCCCAGCGATAAATGGGAAACCGCAGAATCCGGACAATTCGGGAGCGCAATTTATTTTGAATTCGAATTGTAAAATCATAAAAATGGAAAAGTCTTGGAACAGCCCCCTCGCCATGCCTACCTATGAGATAGCAGATGTTTCCGCTGGCATGAATAATGGGGTTTGTCTCGTTACCATAAGCCCCAATAATAAAACCAAGTGCGTTGCCCCTAGGTGTTGCTGGTACGGTGGTACTAATGGGAATGAAGGAGATGTATGCAAGGCAATAGAACGAGGGAAAACCACCTGTGAGTGAGCCTCCTCGGGTATGAATATCAGGGACACTCTGTTTGCACTTTTTTTATTCAGGCTGTCCCGGATTGCAGAAAGGTTTGTCCCAATTCCCAAATCTATCGTGCCGAACCAATCGGCCTGAATAAGAACATGCGCAGAGTCCCCGCAAGCGCCGATGCCGGGATGGTGACAAACCAGACAAGCACCATATTTCCCGTAACACCCAGCAAACCGCAGATCCCGGCACCATCATTGTCATTCAGACCTTCGGCGATTTCCTCGGCTTCAATCTCCACTACCACATCTTCGTGACGGACGGTTATTCCTACGGCAACAAGGGCATGCTCCGCCTTGCCTCTCCCCTGGAGATGAAAAAACTGGGATCCATCTTCCCGTAGAAGGTGTTCAAAAGGCCCAAAGCAAAAGAAAAGATCACCCGGGAAATGATCGATATGCTCTCAAAATGGCTGAATTACAGCTTCCACGTCTTTTGAGGCAACTGTATATCTTCAAATGACGATACGGCCATTGAAAGCCTGGCCCGTTACATCATCCGGGCATCCTTCTCCCAAGAGCGGATGCAGCACCTGGATCAGGATCAATACGTACAAAGATGGTAAGTCAAGGACATTTTATGACTATAGTTCAAATGGTAATCTTCACTTTCACTGCGAATCGAAAATCATTGACTTGTAGGTGACAACAATAACCGGCAAATTCCATTTTTTCTGCCCTCGCATTTGTGCAATAAAGGTAGAAAACTGCTATACAAGCACACTTCCCCCAAACACTTACTTCAATCATCGATAACCTCTCGGTAAAATCATGCGCGTAGACAGTCGATTGATCGACATGAGGGCTTCAAGCAAGAAAGTACGCTTAACCCGGATGAACCTGAAAAGTGAGGGAAGGAAAATGGTCTTGACTATTTTTCATGGAAATGAAAAATAGCGGCTCGATACGGAATGAAGCAAGGAGAGGCCGCAGCGCCTGCTGACCTATGGATTATTTTCTGGAATTATTTTTCGGCGGGTTGACCCGGGGGAGCATCTACGCCCTGATTGCCTTGGGCTACACGATGGTCTATGGCATCATTGAGCTGATCAATTTCGCCCACGGCGAGATTTACATGATCGGCGCCTTCACTGCCCTGATTATCGCGAGTGTGCTTGCCATGGCGGGCATGAGCGGCTTGTCGGTTCTCATTCTGGCCTCTGTCATCGCCGTCCTTTATTCAGCCTGCTATGGCTTTACCGTGGAAAAGATCGCCTACAAACCGCTCCGCCAGGCGCCACGGCTTTCCCCGCTCATTAGCGCCATCGGCATGTCGATCTTTCTGCAGAATTACGTCCTGCTGGCGCAGACTTCGGATTTTCTGCCCTTCCCCAGTCTCCTGCCGGATCTTGATTTCCTAAAGCCCTACATCTCTTTCATCGGCCCTACAGAACTGATCATCGTTTTCGTCACAGCCGTCATCATGGTCCTGCTGACGCTGCTCATCAAATTCACGAAGATGGGCAAGGCGATGCGGGCCACTGCCCAGGACCGGGACATGGCCATGCTGGTCGGAGTGAACGTGAACCGTGTGATTTCAAGCACCTTTATCATCGGTTCTGCCCTGGCCGCCATTGGCGGAGTTCTGATTGCGTCTCACATCGGACGGATCAACTTTTACATCGGCTTCATCGCCGGTATCAAGGCTTTCGCCGCTGCGGTGCTGGGGGGAATCGGCAGCATTCCCGGCGCGGTGCTGGGGGCACTGATTCTGGGCTGGACGGAAAGTTTTGCGACCGGTTATATATCGAGTGACTATGAAGACGTCTTCGCCTTTGCCCTGCTCGTCCTCATTCTGATCTTCCGGCCGGCGGGATTGCTGGGCAGGTCAACCATTCAAAAGGTGTGAGGCGGTTCCTGATGAAGATTTATCAAGGCTTCAAACAATCCTCCGTCCTCGCCCTCTGGTTCATGTTTCTCACCTTTCCCATCCTGGTGATCCGGGTGAATACCATTGAAAAAGTAATTGAATGGCGCTGGCAGAATATGTTCTACATCGGGATCGGCAGTTTCGTGATCTCCTTTGTCTGGCGTTACCTGATGAAAAAGACGGCGAGTGTGAACAAGCGCTCCGACAGCGAAAAGACGGAGTCAAAGCCGTTGATCCAGCGCCTTCAGGAAGAACCAAAAATATACCGGCCGGCCATGATCATCCTGGGCGCTGCGGCGCTGGCCTTTCCCTTTCTCCTCTCCACCTACCAGGTCAACATCATGACGACCGCCCTGATGTATGTCGTTCTGGCGCTGGGGCTCAATATCGTCGTCGGCCAGGCCGGTCTTCTGCATCTGGGTTATGCCGCTTTTTATGCGGCAGGCGCCTATACCTATGCCCTTCTACATTATCATTTCGGCATCGGCTTCTGGACAGCCCTGCCGCTGGGCGGGCTGACCGCCGCGCTCTTTGGTATCTTCCTTGGGTTTCCCGTTCTTCGCCTCCGGGGGGACTATCTGGCCATTGTGACTCTCGGCTTTGGAGAAATCACGCGGTTGGTTCTGGAAAACTGGAATGACTTCTCTTTCGGCCCCAGCGGAATCTCGGGTATCCCCCGTCCCGGTTTCTTCGGGATCGAGCTGAACCTTCAACAGGCCACGATTTACCTCTACTTTCTCGTGATCGCCCTGTGTCTTTTCACCATTTTCGTCGTGCGCCGGCTCCAGAATTCCCGGATCGGCCGGGCCTGGCTCGCCCTGCGGGAAGATGAAATCGCCTGTCAGGCCATGGGCATCGACAAAACGAAAGTAAAAATGACGGCCTTCGCCCTCGGTTCCACCTGGGCCGGTCTGGTGGGGGTCATCTTCGCCGCCAAAACAACCTTCGTCAACCCTGCCAGTTTCACCTTCCTGGAATCAGCCATGATTCTGTCCATGGTGGTTTTAGGCGGAATGGGATCCATTCTCGGCGTGGCCCTGGGGGCCTTTCTCCTCATCCTGCTTCCCGAATACCTGCGGGCTTTCAGCGATTACCGGATGCTCCTATTTGGAATCATCATGGTGCTCATGATGGTCTTCCGTCCCCAGGGGATGATCAGCGGCATACGCCGGACCTACGAATATCACGGAAAAGAAACAGATCACTATGAAACCCCTGCTGGACGTTAAAAATCTGACCATGGATTTCGGCGGTCTCCGGGCGCTGAACAACATCAGTCTGGATGTGAAGGCTGACGAGATCGTCGCCCTCATCGGCCCTAACGGTGCCGGTAAGACCACTTTTTTCAACTGTATTACGGGCATTTATAATCCCACCGCAGGGGACATTTTCATCACGCCACCCGGAAAAAAGCATCAGCGGATCAACGGTCTGAAAGTCCATAAGGTGACCGAGCGGGGGCTGGCCAGAACCTTCCAGAATATCCGTCTCTTCCCCGATATGACCGTTCTGGAAAACGTGATGGTGGCGCGTCACTGCCGGTCCCGGGCCGGCGTTACCGGGGCCGTCCTTCGCGACCGGACCACCCGCGAAGAAGAAGAGGCCATTGTCAATAAAAGCTATGAAATCCTGAAGATGATCGGCCTGAGTGACACGGTGAACTTTCTCGCTAAAAATCTTCCCTACGGGGCCCAGCGCCGCCTGGAAATTGCCCGGGCCATGGCCACGGACCCCTTTCTGCTCCTGCTGGATGAGCCCGCGGCCGGGATGAACCCCCGGGAAACGGATGAACTGGAGGCCTTGATTTCAAGAATCCGCTGCAAAGAAAAAATCGCCATCCTGATGATCGAGCACGATATGCGCATCGTCATGAGCATTTCCGACCGCATCATCGTACTGGATTACGGGGAAAAAATCGCAGAGGGAACCGCCGCCGAAATCCGGGAAAACCCCGTCGTGATCAAGGCTTATCTGGGAGAAGAAATCCATGATTGAACTTAAAAGCGTTCGTACTTATTACGGCAATATCGAGGCCTTGAAAGAGATCAGCCTGACCGTGTCGGAAGGGGAAATCATTACGCTGATCGGGGCTAACGGCGCCGGTAAGTCCACGACGCTCATGTCGATATCCGGTATTGTCCCGCCACGGTTTGGTGAAATTCGTTTCCTGGACAAACCCATTCACCACCTGAACCCGGATGAGATCGTCGCATTGGGAATATCCCAGGTTCCCGAGGGCCGCCGGATCTTTCCGCAACTGACCGTTCTGGAAAATCTGGACATGGGCGCCTTTCTGCGTAAAGATAAAGCAGGTATTAAAAAGGACATGGACCATATTTTTTCGCTCTTCCCTATTCTGGCTGAACGGCAGCATCAGGGTGGAGGTACGCTGAGTGGTGGGGAACAGCAGATGCTGGCTATTTCCCGAGCGCTGATGGCGAGGCCTCGCCTGCTGCTGATGGATGAACCGTCCCTGGGTCTTGCCCCACTGATCGTCCGGGTGATTTTCGATATTATCAAGAAAATTAATGAAGAAGGAACGACTATTTTCCTGGTTGAACAAAACGCCCATATGGCTCTCAAAGTAGCCCACCGGGGTTATGTCATGGAGAACGGCCGGATCACCCTGGAAGGGAACGCCAAAAACCTCCTGGTCAATGAAGAGGTCAAGAAGGCCTACCTTGGTATCTAATCTGTGATTTATCTAAACAACATTTCCCTGTACTTTGCCGACCGAGAGATTTTCGACGGCATCACTTGGACGATTCCTGAAAAGAGCCGGATTGGTCTGGTAGGCGACAATGGCACCGGAAAAACCACGCTGTTTAAGGTGATCCTTGGACGGGTCGAGCCCGACCAGGGGGCTATCGACATCCCGAACCGGAAAAACCGGACGATCGGTTATCTGCCCCAGGACCTGGTGGAACTTGAACCCCTGCCGCTGATGGACTATCTGAGGAAAAAAAGCGGCCTGGCCGATCTGGAACAGACATTGAGAGATTATGAAAATCGGATGTCCCTGTGTAATCCCGCCTCCCCAGAATATGATGCGATGCTGAAAGCTTACGAGACAACCACCGCCCGCTTTCAGGCCTGCGAGGGCTATCGGTTTGCGGCAAAGGCCAAGCAGATCCTGAACGGCTTCGGTTTCCGGGAAAATGATTTTTCAAAAAATTGCGTTGAATTTTCCGGCGGCTGGAAGATGCGCATTCTGATTGCCCTGATTCTTCTATCCGCCCCGGATATTATGCTCCTTGATGAACCCACCAACCACCTGGATACGGAAAGTATGGAGTGGCTGGAAAGCTATCTGAAAAATTATCCGGGCACCTTACTGACGATTGCCCACGACCGCATTTTTTTAGACAAAATGGTAAATCAGATCGCAGAGTTATCAAATCACCGGCTGACCATCTATAAGGGAAACTATACCTTCTATCTGGCCGAAAAGGAACGGCGTCTGGAGGCCCTGAAAAAACAAATGGACCTCCAGCGCGCGGAGATTAAAAAGACGCAGGAATTCATCGAGCGGTTCCGGTACAAGTCTACCAAGGCCAGACAGGTCCAGAGCCGCGTCAAGATGCTGGAGCGGTTTGACGTCATTCAATCCGGACGGGGAGAAAAACAGGTTCATATCCAGTTTCCCGAAGCGTCAAAAAGCGGCAGGGAGGTCGTCTCCATCCGGCAGGCCTCCAAAAATTACGGGGACCTCAACGTTTTCAGAAATATCGACCTGACGATTCACCGGGGTGAGAAAATCGCCCTTGTCGGCGTCAACGGGGCCGGGAAATCCACCCTGGCGAGAATTTTGAGCGGCGCGGAAGAACCCTCTTCCGGGACAGTGCATTATGGTCTCAATGTGAGCATGGCTTTCTTTTCCCAGGAGAGCGCCCAGAATCTCAATTATCAGCGGACTCTCTGGGATGAAGTCCGGATAACGGGAACACGCAGCAATGACCAGGAAAGACGGAATCTCTTGGGCGCCTTTCTTTTTTCAGGGGATGATGTTTACAAGGAGATTTCGGTGCTGTCGGGAGGTGAAAAATCCCGGCTGGCCCTGCTGAAAATCCTTCTCCAGGATTCCAACCTGCTGATCCTCGACGAGCCAACCAATCATTTAGACCTGAAAACGAAGGACATTTTCCAGACTGCCCTGTTGAGTTATGCGGGTACGGTCGTCATCGTCTCCCATGACCGCTTCTTCCTGGACCGCCTCGTCCACCGGGTGATTGAGATCCGGGACGGCCAGTGTCAAGAATATCATGGAAACTACTCCTATTTCATCCAGAAGCGGAGTGAAACGGTACTGGCTAATGACGCCAATGGGAGCGACGCACGGACAGAGTGCAGGCCACCGTGCGGCGATCAGGATGTCATGGCCGCCACGAAATCCTATAAGACAAAAGAGGAAAAGCGACTGGAGGCGGAGGAGCGGAACCGGCTTGCCCGGATCACGCGTGCCTTGAAGAACGAGCTGGCCGCTGTGGAAGACCGCATTGCCCGTCTGGAAGAAAAGAGGAAAAAAAACGAACAGACACTCTGTGAGCCAGGCATTCACAGAGAACCGCAGAAAATAAAACTATTAAACCAGGAAATGCTCGATGTTGCGAGGGAACTTGAAACGCTTTACAGCGATTGGGACGATCTGACCGAAAAATTGGAGAACTCTCACTTAAAATGTGGTACAAAGTAATTAAATAAGTCGTATTTTATAATCATGTTTTGGAGCTTGACCATGAAAACCCGAATCCCTGTTTTTTGGACTGTCGTTATTCTCTTATTATCTTTTCAGAATGTCTACAGTAAAGATTTAGTCTTATTTGATCGGTCGACTGATCAACCGCTCTATTATCATGAATTTTATTATGACAAGGACAGTATTGTTTCTTCATCTGGAAAAATCAGGGTTTGGACGACAGGGTTTTTAACTGATAAAGGAAGAGAATTCGCAAACAAGGTAAATTCAGACATAGACCCATATAAACAATCATTTTATGACGAAATAAATTGCAAAGAACGGAAATACCGGACGCTAAAGGCAGTTTCCTATGATAAAAACGGAAACAGCATGGTTATGTTTGATAATCCGGATGGAAAATTTAACAGTATTTCGCCGAATACAATGATTGATCGTTTGTTTAAGACCCTATGTAAACAAAAGAAAAAGGGGAAATAATCAAACAGGAAAGTTGTTGATGAAACGAAATTTTTTAACTATTTCAATAGCTTGTTTAATTCTTTTCCTTATCGGATGCGGATCCAGCGGGAGTAATAATAAAAGTAACACCGTTGACAAATTAAAATACGATAATGTTAAAGAAGGAATGAGCTATGCTCAAGTAGTTGAAATAATTGGCTCTAAAGGAAAAGAGACCGGTCACTCAACTACCAGTAAAGATTATTGGTGGAAAAACCCTGACGGATCAGGCCTGTATGCTCTTTTTGTTAAAGACAAATTGGTTGTAAAAAGTCAAACCGGGCTAAGATAAGTACAAGGGTCAAAAAGACACCATGGATATCAAATCACAAAAAAAAAAGAAAGCCCTCCGTAAATAGGTGAGGGCTTTCTTTCCGTTGGTGTCCAGTAACCGGAATAGGACAGCGGGAATCAGGCGCCGTCCAGACCGGAACTTTCTTTGTTCTGGTACCAGGCCCGCCGGGTCCGTCATCAGCTCCTCGGCATCCTTGAGTGACACAAAGTGCTCGTGTTCAATATCGGCAAGGAGATTAAAAAAGGCCTTCTCATTTGGGTCTGAGCAGTCATCCCGAAGTTTGGCGTAGAACACGGCACCATTCGCCTCAAAATCAATGGCGGTGCGGACCGCTTTCAGATCGTCAGCATCACCCTTGGGCAGCTTGGATGCTTTCTTGACCATGTCTTTAAGAATCGCGGATACGGTTGTTTCTTTAACTTTTAATGGAATGGTTTCCGGCCATTTCTGCTGCTTGCTCCATTTTTCACTGAGCTCTTTCAGTCTTTCGTAATGCTCCAATTCCTCTGACGCAATCTGCTGAAACATGGCTTTCCCGGCGGGATTGCTGGTCCGCGCAGCGTTCTTCAGATAGAATTCGTGTTCCCTCATCTCATTCGTGAGAGCCACCTGCAAGGCATCCAGACGCTCTTTCATATATCGCCTCCTTTAATAAGCTGATGATTCATAGCACAGCGTTGAAAAACAGGTCAAGTAAATTAGTGGCGTAGCGAGGGTTCAATCCGCAAGATCTTCAATATATTCAGCGATATTTTGACAATGATCGGAGATTCGCTCCAGATGAATCAGCATTTCCACATAGACGGGTCCGGCTTCCGCCGGACAGAGTCGCCGGTGAAACCGAACCAGATGACGTTCCCGGGCTTCTTTCACTTTCACATCGATGTCGTCTTCCCGTCGGTTAATGTTTTTGATCTTTTTCAGGTCGTACTGAACAATCAGCGCGGCAGCATCCTGAAGATTCTCGGTGATGAGCTGCTCAATCACCTGTAATTCTTCAATGGCAAAAAGGCTGAAAGCGATCTGCCGTCGGAATTTGATCCGGCAAAGACTCGCGATATGGACGGCATGGTCCCCGATCCGCTCAATATCATCGACCATGGCCGTATAGGCAAAGAGCTTTTTGGACAGGGCTGGCGACAGTTTCCCGCAGGAGATCTTCCAGAGATAGCGGACCATTTCCGTCCGCAGATTGTCCACCACCGGTTCAATATACAGAATGTTTCTCCGCTTCCGCTCCTGGAAATCCTCAACCAGGCTGATGCTGTCGGCAAACATTTTTTCCGTTAAAGCAATCTCCCGTTTCAGTTCCTTCCTCACGCATTCCATGGCCTGCTCCGGATCGGCAAGAGTTTTTTCATCAAGAAATTCAGGCCAGAGGGGCAGGATATCCACCTGACCGGGCAGGATTTTTTCGATGAGGCGGGAGATGGGTTTAAGGAAAAGGAAGAAAACCACAACGATGAGAAAATTCAACAGGAAGTGCCCCAAGGCTATCTGCTGAGCCGTATCGCGGGACATCTCCTTCAGCACCACAACAATCCAGGGGAGAAGCAGCATGCAGAGCAGGGCGCCGCAGCATTTGAAGAACAAATGGGCAATCGCGCTTCTTTTGCCGCTGATGTCTGCCACAGCGCCCGCCATCAAAGCGGTCACCGTGGTACCGACATTGGCGCCGAAGACAATCGGCAGAGCAACTTCAAGGCTCATGAGATGATTCTGGGCCAGGATCACCAGGATGCTGATCGGGATGGCGGAGGCATGGACAATACCCGTAAAAAGGATACCGATCACCAGACCGAGCAGCGGATTTCTCGCCTCTAAGAAAAAACGGATAATGGCCGGATGGTCTTTCAGGGGAACTGTCGCCAGGGAAGCGAGGCTCAAACCGAAGAAGATCAGGCCAAAATAGAAAACGGCTTCCCCGATGGTTTTCCATCGTTTTGAATTTCCCGAAATCCAGAGGATACCCCCCACAATAATAAAGAGGGGAGACATATCCGTGAATTTCCAGACGACAAGAAAAATGGTGACCGTGGTCCCGATATCGGCACCCAGGATGATCCCCAGGGAGTGATAAAAGGTGATCAGACCGGCGCTGACCATACCGACAGTCAAAAAAGTGGTCGCCGAACTGCTTTGAAAGAGCACGGTGGTGGTAATCCCGGTCAACAAACCGTAGAGAGGTTTCTTGACGGCATACTTGATATATTCCCGGATCCGGATGGTAAAAAGCTGCTGCACGGTCATGCTCAGTTTCATCATCCCGAATAAAAACAGGATGATACCAGCGGAAAGCAGCAGGATTTCCTTCATCATGGGGATGTCCAGAACAAAAAATGTTAAACGATCGAAAAGTGGCTTCGCCGGAAATTAAAATCTCCACCAGCGAAATCAAATTTCTAAATGATCCCTCATGAAAAAATGGAGAGTGAGCCGGGGCTTACCTGCTCACTCTCCACGGACCATTATGAGTACTTGCCGGGGAAGTTCGGTTTTCGTTTTTCCTTCTGGGCCATAATCCCTTCGCGGGCATCCAAACTAGCGAAAATCGGCAGACCGATTTCCAGTTCTTTCTTGAAAGCTTCAGCATAAGGCATATCCTGGCTTTCCCGGAAGCACCGGATAATGCCCTGCACCGCCAGGGGGCCGTTACCGGCAATTCTTTCTGCCATCTCCATGGCTCCTTTCATCAGATCTTCCCGCGGCACAACGCGATTCAAGAAACCCCACTCCAGCAGGGTTTTCGCGCTGAAATTGTTTGCCGTCAGCAGGATTTCAAGGCCGCGGCAGGGGGTCAGCATCCGGGGCAAATAGACGTTTGAACCGCCGGTGGGCATGATCCCCAGGCTGGATTCGCGCATCTGAAAGATGGCGTCTTCCGAGGCAATCCGGAGGTCCGCGCCCATGATGGTCTCAAATCCACCGGTCAGACAGTATCCGTTGACCGCGGCAATGACCGGCTTCTTTACAATGCTGGGTTTCAGCATGGCTTCCGCAACATGCGGGCCGACCTTGGCCAGCCAACGTTCCGCTTCGGTTTCCGGTTCCCGCATCTTCGTCAGAATGGGGATCGCAGTTCGCAGGTCCATTCCGGAACAGAAAATATCCGGCAGACAGGAGTAAAGAATGGCCACCCGGATCGAATCATCGGCGTTGATGTCCTGCCAGGCCAGATGCATGTCCATCAGAATCTGCGGATCCAGGGCATTCTTTTCTTTGGGGCGATTGAGCCCGACTTTTGCAATTTTACCTTCTTTTTCGTAAACTAATCCCATATCTTTCTCCTTCTCTAAGATAAGAATCTCCTATTTCCTCAGTTATCTAACAGATTTATCCCGCAACCTCAAGGCAAATGATCTAAGAGAGCTTTTTGATACTCCCTCCACAAAAAATCCTTAGGGACATCGTGATCAATAAAATCCCAAGGGAGGATTTCCTCTCTGCTTTTGGATCGGTAAACATAAAATTCTGGATGGATAGAAGCCTCCTTCAATGCACGGCTCCAGTTGCCCTCCCGGGCATGAACGGACAGCAGGATCTGTCCTACCCGCCGGTCCCCAAGAGAAAGCAGCGCCTGGACCAGGTTCCATTTTGGAAGATCATGGGTGACATGGATCAGGAGCTCCCGGCGCAGAACCTCTTCGATCCGGCGGATTTTCTTGCGGACGACGCGGATATCTTCCAGGGGATGCCATTGAAAGGGTGTAGCCGCCTTGGGAATAAACTGATTGATACTGAGGACCAGTCTCTGGAGTGGTTTTTTCCCGGAGCAACATTGAAGGGCATAGTCCCGGATAGCTCTGGCCAGATGAATGATGGCCTCGATATCTTCTGAACTTTCCGTGGGCAGTCCGACCATGAAATAGAGCCTGATCTTTAGAATGCCCTGAGACATCAGCTGTCCAACCGCAGCCAGGATCTGCTCCTCTGTAATCCCTTTATGAATAACATCTCTCAGGCGCTGCGTGCCTGCTTCCGGTGCCAGAGCAACCGTTTCGATTCCGGAATGTTTCAGCAATGCGGCGATCCGGCCGTCCAGCCGGTCGAGTCGGAGGGAGCCGATGGCCGCCTGGCCCTTCTGGTCCAAGATGGTCTGGCACATCTCGGCCAGTTCCGGATGATCCGAAACGGCTGTACCGAGTAAACCGATTTTTCTCTTTTCTTTAATCCCCCGGGCAAAGGAGCCGGCAAGGTTCGCGATGCTTCTGAATCTTGCCGGGCGGTAGACAAATCCCGCTGCGCAAAAGCGGCATCCCCGCTGGCATCCCCGGCTGACCTCTGTCAGATACATGCTTCCGAATTCTGTTGCGGGGGTGATAATGCACTGTTCCGTCGAAAAGGTATCAATATTGCTGACCCACCTTTTTTTAATGATTTCGGGAAGTGACGGGTCTGCCGGTTCCCTTTTTTCGATGAGATGGTCGGCACGGTAACGGACATGATAGAGGGTGGGAACATAAGCCCCGTCAATTTCCTTTTGTATCCGGAACAGAGACTCCTCCCTTGAGATACCGGAACGGATAAGTCGTTCATAGATATTGAGAAAATCCAATATCATTTCTTCGCCCTCTCCCAGCAGGAAAAGGTCAAAAAAATCGCTGAGCGGTTCGGGATTCAGGGTCACCGAAATACCCCCTCCGATAATGAGGGGTTCCGTTTTTTTGCGATGCCGGGCCAGAAGGGGAATCCCAGCCATGTCCAACATCTTCAGAATATGGGGATAGTCATTCTCAAAGGAAATGGAAAAGGCGACTATATCAAAGTCCGTCAACGGTTTTTGTGATTCCAGGCTGAAAAGGGGAGCTGATCCCGGAATGAATGAAGCCTCATCGCCGGGATCAGGAAGGAATGCTCGTTCGCAAAGAAAAGCGTTATGTTGGTTCAAAAGGGCATAGATCGTCTGGAATCCCAGATTGGACATGCCTATCCGGTAGGTATTCGGATAGGTCAGGCAAACAGTTAGATGATCTCCCCAGATCGTTTTTTGACACCCTTTTTCATGCGCGCTCAGATCACGATATTTTTTATTCAGCAACCAGGACATCTTACAGGCAAATGGCGAATCAGGAAGGATGCCCTGTTCACCATCCCTCTAATCGGCCTGCCTTCTCAGGAAAGTTGGAATCTCCAGATCCGGATTGTCGTCATCAATCGCTCCCATTTTGACGGCATTGACAGGGTCGATGGATTTTTCCTTGTTCCTGACGTAGGTCGGCGTGGATAGATCTTCTCTTCTGTATCCGCCTAAATGGGTCACATTGGGGATACCCTGCCTCTTTTTACCGACATCTTCAAAGCCGGTGGCAATGACCGTAATGCGGATTTCATCACTCATATTTTTATCGATTACGGTTCCAAAAATGATATTGGCATCCTCATGAGCCTCTTTCTGGATCAACGAGGACGCCTCATTGATTTCATGGAGCGTCATATCCGGTCCACCGGTGATATTGAGGAGAATGCCATGAGCCCCCTGGATGGTGTTGTCTTCCAGCAGGGGTGACGAAATGGCCTTCTGTGCGGCTTCTATCGCCCTGTTTTCGCCACTCGCAGATCCAGTTCCCATCAAGGCCAGACCCATTTCCGACATGATATTTTTTACATCTGCAAAATCAAGATTAATCAGTCCTGGGATAATGATCAGGTCGGAAATGCCCTTGACCGCGTGATACAGAATGTCATCTGCTTTCTTGAATGCGTCCAGCAAGGACAGGTTTCTGCCCCCCAGGCTGAGCAGCCTCTGGTTGGGAACCACAATGAGGGTATCCACGATTTTTCTCAATTCCGTCACACCCTCGTCCGCCTGGACATTCCTCCGCTTGCCTTCAAATTGAAAGGGTTTTGTCACGACAGCAACGGTCAGCGTTCCCAGCTCTTTGGCCAGCTCGGCCACAATGGGTGCCCCCCCAGTTCCTGTACCGCCGCCCAGGCCGGCGGTAATGAAGACCATATCCGCACCTTCCATGTGCTGCCTCAGCAGTTCCTTGGCTTCCATGGCCGCCCTTTTCCCCACATCCGGATTGGCGCCGGCACCGAGCCCTTTCGTCACCTCAGCGCCCAGCTGGATTTTGACTGGCGATGAGGATGCCCCGAGTGCCTGTGTGTCAGTATTTGCCGTAATGAAATCGACACCCTGAAGGTTGTAGGCAATCATGGTGTTCACGGCATTGCCACCCCCGCCACCGATACCAATCACTTTGATCTTTGCCGAACTTGCCGTCCCTGGATCCGTTAATTCAAACATGGCCACCCCCTAAAAGAATTCTAAAAACCATTTTTTTATTTTTTTGAACATATTGACGAATAAACTGCCGCTCCCCTGGATGAACGCATTCTTTGATATATGTTTGCTTCCGTAAAGAACAAGTCCCACACCAGTTGCATACATCGGACTGTTAACCATATCGTTCAGTCCGCCGATGCCCGTTGGACAGCCTCTGCGGACCGGCATATTGAAAATCTGCTCTGCCAGTTCCGTAATCCCCTCCAGCAGGGCGGCACCCCCCGTCAAGACAACCCCGGCCGCCAGGATATCTTCATAACCCGACTTGACAATTTCCTTATAAGCCAGGGTCAGGATCTCCTCCATCCGCGGCGCGACAATTCTGCCCAGGATCTGCCGGGAGACTTCCCGCGGTTCCCGTCCCCCGACACTGGGTACCTCTATCGTCTCTTCCTTGGCGATCAGGGCGCTGAAAGCACACCCGTATTTAATTTTGATTTTTTCTGCATCGGCCAGCGGCGTCCGGAGACCTGTGGCGATATCACTGGTCAGATAATTGCCGCCCACCGGTAAAACGGCGGTGTGCTTGATGCTGCCAGCGGTAAAAACCGCGATGTCCGTTGTGCCACCGCCAATATCGATCAGAGCGACCCCCAGGTCTTTTTCATCCTTGCTGAGGACCGCTTCGCTGGATGCGATCTGCTCCAGGATGATCTCGTTGATCTCCAGCCCGACGCGATTGACGGATTTAACAATATTCTGGATGGACGTCACGGCACCCGTGACGATATGAACCTTGGCCTCCAGCCGGACACCGGACATCCCCACGGGATCCCGGATGCCGTCCTGATCATCCACAATAAAATTCTGCGGCAGGGTATGAAGAATTTCTCTGTCTATGGGAATGGCAATGGCTTTTGACGCTTCAATCGCTCTCTGCACATCTTCTTCATCCACTTCGCGGCCCTTGACGGCCACAATGCCCAGGCTGTTCTGCCCTTTAATGTGCCCCCCCGCAATCCCGGCGTAAACAGAGCTGATCTCGCACCCGGACATATGTTCCGCTTCATCGACGGCTTTCTTGATGGCCTCCACCGTGCTGTCAATATTGACAACCACACCCTTCCTGAGACCTTCCGAGGGGTAAGAGCCGATCCCGATGATATCAACACCCTGATCTGTAATTTCACCGACAATGACGCAAGTTTTTGTGGTTCCCAGGTCTAATCCCACAATGACATTTGTTTTTTTTGCCATTTACCTGTCCGCCTTTCCTCTTTCCAACCCGATTCTTCCCCATTCATCTTGATCTGATCCGCACCAATCCCCCGTGATGATCATGTCCTGTAACCTTTTGCCGGTCGTTCCGGTTCTGCCGGCGGCAGAATATTTTTCTTCTGCACCGTAATTTTTGTTGGATCGGCAAGATCAATCAGCAGATACTTCAGACTGATATTTCTTCTCTCCAAATCGGCCATCACCGGAATCAAACGTTTAATCTTATTTTCGTAGTGATCATAACCCAGCCGGAGACAAAGGCCATTATCCGTAAACAGCGAGAATCCAAAGACTTCGTCCACATGAACCTCCGCGATCGCCCTGATGTTGGGAAATTCTTTTGACGCTGACAGGTAGCGCAAGAGTTCAAGGGATTTTGACAGGAGATGCGGATTCAGCTTACCCTCATGGTAACATCCGGTGAGGGCAGGCAGGTCCGACTCATCACTGCTTTCCAGTTTCTTGAACACGACCCCGTCAAGATCCAGCAGATAGAAGCTGTTATCCTTTTTCACCAGCGCTACCGCTTTACGTTCCTGGACCTCAATCACCAGCCGCTCCGGAAACTCGCGTCCAACATAAACATCCTTGATCCATGGATTATTTTTTATTTTATTCGTAATGGCCTCGGCATTTACGGCCAATATATTCTGCGACGGTTTAATCGACGCTAAATTCAGAATATCTTTTTCTGTCAGCTCTTTGCAACCTCTGACACTGGTTTCCCGGATCCCGAAATAGGAAACGCTGATGACGGAACAATATCCATAAATCATCAGCAACGTGACCGTAAAAATACCGGTGAGCATAAACAATACTTTGAAAATATCGTTCAGGATTTGACCGGAATGCCTCTTTAGACGTTGATGCCTCGTCTTGAATTTCGACTGATTGATGTTTTTCATATCCTATTCACCGATAATGCGAACTTCTGTCTCCAGGCTGATGCCCATTTGTTCCCGGACTTTTTTTTTAGTCAGATCCATCAGGGCAACAATGTCGGCCGCCCTGGCATTTCCCAGATTGACAATAAAATTCCCATGTTTCTCCGATATTTTTGCATTGCCGATCCTTACCCCCTTCAGCCCCGCTTCCTCGATGATCTGGCCGGCCGGCTTGTTTTTGGGATTCTTAAAAATGGAACCGGCATTGGGATATTCCAGCGGATGCTTCTGCCTTCTTTTCTCCAGGATCTCGGCAACCCGTTCTCGAATTTTCACAGGGTCTCCTTTTTCAAGTGAGAAGGCTGCACCGACCACAATCATTTCTTCCGGAAGGTTCAATTTTCTGTATTCGAAGGAAAGCTCTTTTTTTTTGCGCTTGACGATTTCACCGCGTTCATTCATCAGGGTAACCTCTTTGATGACATCCCTGATTTCCTTTCCGTAGGCGCCGGCATTCATGATGACCGCACCCCCGATGCTTCCCGGAATACCCGCACAAAATTCCATGCCGGCGAAAGCATCCCGGGCAGCCATGCGGACAACCTCAGCAAGAGAAACACCGGCCTGCGCGCTGACCAGGACGCTGCCCTTCCTGCCCATGTCCCAGGTAACACTTTGAAGCCTCTTCATGGAGATGATGACCCCCCGGTATCCGCCGTCCCTGACGATCAGATTGGTCCAATTACCCACGGGGAGAAAAGGCTTGTTGCAGCTCCGGCAGTACAGGATAACCCGCCTGAGCGCCTCAACGCTTTGCGGACAGACCAGGACATCGGCTTTTCCGCCAACGCGGATTGAGGTATACCGGTCCATGGGTTCATCAAAAAAAACCTCTCCCTCGACCTCCTCACTCAGTTTTTCCCAAAATGTCTGATCTTCCATCATTCCGTTCACGCGAAAACAATCCTTAATTTTGCCAACTTTATCTTAGGATTTGTTTTTCTTGTCGACCCGTTTTAAAAATTCCTCTCCAACCTTCCACACGCTGCCCGCACCCTGTGTAATGATAACATCTGAGGGTTTCGCCATCGCCAGCAGATGATCGGTCATCTCATCGAAACCGGAAAGATAGATGACGTTCTGATGACCGTGCGCCCTGATCCCCTCACAGAGGTTGGCAGCACTGACCCCTTCGATAGGTTTTTCACTGGCTGCATAAATATCCGTGACAATGAGGTAATCAGCATCAGGAAAAGCCGTGAGAAATTCATTGAAAAGCTTCTGCGTCCGGGTATAGCGGTGAGGCTGAAACACCACAATGATTCGGTCTTTCCACACCTGCCGGGCCGCCGCCAGAGTTTCCCGGATTTCCGTCGGATGATGGCCGTAGTCATCCACCACGGTCACTCCGTTCACCTTCCCCTTGATCTCCAGCCGGCGATGGACTCCCACAAACGCTTCCAGTCCTTTACGGATTGCATCAAAGGGCATATCCAGTTCACGCGCTACAGCAATGGTGGCCAGGGCATTGGCGATATTAAACCGCCCGGGAACGTTCAATGTCACCTCCCCTAAACGCTCGCCCCGGCAGGAAACAGAAAATTTTGATAACGGGCCAGTCAGTACCATTTCTGTGGCCTGATAATCTGCCGGGGAGGTCAGCCCGTAAGTAATCACTTTCCGTTTGATCTGGGGAAGGATCTCCCGGACATGTTCATTGTCAAGACAAAGAATTGTGGATCCATAAAAGGGCACGATATTGGCAAATTTCAGGAAAGCTGCCTTGATCTCTTCAATATCCCGGTAATAATCCAGATGCTCCCGATCGATGTTGGTAATGACAGCCAGGCAGGGATTCAACTTCAGAAACGAACCATCGCTTTCATCCGCCTCAGCGACGATGATCTCACCATCACCGATCTTGGCATTGCTGCCGATACTGGCCAGCTTTCCACCAATGACCATGGTGGGATCGAGGCCGCCATAAGCCAGGACCGTGGATACCATGGATGTCGTCGTTGTTTTGCCATGACTCCCGGACACGGCAACGGAAAATTTCATCTTCAGAAGTTCAGCCAGCATCTCTGCACGCGGAATAACAGGAATATTGCGTCGATGCGCCTCCAGAACCTCCGGATTATCATCTTTCACTGCTGTGGAGGTCACTACCACATCGGCATCTCGCAGATAAGAGGCCTGATGTCCGCTGAAAATCACAGCACCGAGTGAGGTCAGCCGCTGCGTAATATCAGACAGACTGACATCGGAACCGGTGATGGCATATCCCAGGTTCAGCAGGACCTCCGCAATGCCGCTCATGCCGATCCCGCCAATGCCGACAAAGTGGATCTGCCGGACTTTTCTCTGCATGCTGTCAATTCTTCTATAATCTCTCAAGAGGTTGACCTCACCGAATTTTATGCATCTACCAGGATCATGCAGGCATCAACGATATCGGCAGCGGCCCCGACGTTCCCCAATCCGGCCGACCGCTCCTCCATCTGCCGGATCAACTCCGGTTGTTCGTAATACCCTTTGATGGCATCCGCCAGCCGTTGTCCGCTTAATTCCTTTTCGGGAATCACCTCTGCCGCGCCGGCCCTGACCAGAACTTCCGCATTTTTTGTCTGATGGTCCTCAACGGCATAGGGAAAGGGAATCAGGATGGCCGCTTTGCCACTGGCCGTAATTTCGGCAATGGACGTTGCACCGGCCCGGCAGATCAGCAAATCCGCCGATTGGTAGGCTGAAGCCATATCCATAATGAACGGCAATACCTCTGCATTCATTCCGGACGCCTGATAGGCCTTTCTGATCTCTTCCAGGTCTTTACTGCCCGTCTGATGAACGATTTTCAAACGGCTTTTCATGGGCTTCAGATGATCCAGGGCTGCCACCATGGTCTGATTGATGGCATGGGCCCCTTGACTGCCGCCGAAAACGAGCAGAGTAAAAAGATCCTGCGGCCGGAGGATGTTTTTTTTCTCCATGAAAAACCGTGTCCGGATCGGGTTACCGGCCATGCTTACTTTTTCTTTGCGAAACCATTTTTTCGTCTCTGAAAAACTCAAGAACACCCGATCGACAAACCGCCCGAGAATTCGGTTGGTCAGCCCCGGTAGCGCGTTCTGTTCCGCGAGGACCGTCCGGATCCCCATCCAGTGAGCAGCCATCACGGCCGGTCCCGAGGCATACCCGCCGACACCGATCACGAGATCCGGCGAGAACAGCCGGATGATCCGGAAGGATTGGATGAAACTTTTCGGAATCCCGAGCAAAGCCTTCGCAGACCGGATAAGCCCCCTCCCTTTGATACCCTCCACATCAATCGTTTGCAGTGCAAATCCCAACTCGCTCAAGACTTTTGCCTCCAGGCCCTTTTTTGTTCCGATAAACAAGATGCGGTGATCCCGATTTCTCCTCAAGAATTCCTCCGCCAAAGCGATTCCGGGAAAAAGATGCCCTCCCGTTCCCCCTCCCGCGATCATCACCTTCACCGTTGATCACCATCTTTCCCAAGCCTTCATGATCTCTCATGAGACGAAATATTCAAAAGAATCCCCACCGCCACGAGACTCATAATCAGTGAGGTGCCCCCGTAACTGAGAAAAGGCAGTGTCAATCCCTTCAGGGGGATCAGTCCCATGACACCGGCGATATTGATAAAGGCCTCCAGGGCGATCACCATGGTCAATCCGGCGGCAAGCAGCGTTCCAAAAAGATCGGGGGCCTTAAAGGAAATGAAAAAACCCCGGACCACCAGAACCCCGAAAAGAAAAATGACGATCGCAACGCCGAGGAAGCCGCTTTCCTCCGCAATGACGGATAGAATGAAATCCGTATGAGGCTCCGGCAGATAAAAGAGTTTCTGCATGCCGTCACCGATCCCGACGCCGAAGGTTCCGCCGGAACCAAAAGACAACAGGGACTGAATGATCTGAAAGCCTTTATTGCCGGGATCATTCCAGGGATTTAAAAAAACCTTGAGCCGTTCGAGCCGATAGCTTTTAAAGACCACCATCCAGACGGCCGCCGGAATCAGAAAGGCTACCAGCACCGCTAGGTGTCTCAGCCTGCTTCCCGACAGGTAAAGCATGAGCATCATGATCAAGACCATGATCACCGCCGTTCCAAAGTCGGGTTCCAGGGCAATCAGGACAATGATAAACAGGGTCACGAGCAGCGGGATCAGAATCCCGCGGCTGAATGTTGTAATATAATTGACTTTCCTCGTCAGATAATGAGCAAGAAAAAGGACAATGCAAATCTTCACCATCTCCGTCACCTGAAAGGAAAACAGGACGAGGTTCAGCCAACGCCGTGCACCGCCCGCCCGGATCCCCACATGGGGAACAAAAATCAGCATCAGCAGGATCACGGAAAGCGCAATGCCGGGATAGGCCCATCGCTTTAAACGGTGATAATCAAACTTGGTCAGTAAAACCATGACACTTAATCCCAGCAAGACGAAAAGGATCTGTTTTTTCAGAAAATACTGGGCATCCTTGAACCGCTCCATCGCCAGAATAGAGCTGGAACTGTAAATCATGGCAGTCCCCACCGTGACCAGGATCAGAGTGATCACCAGAAGAATGATATCCGGTCTCTTTTCTTCAGAGGTCTGCTCGATCATGAAAAATTCCCGACCCATTTCTTGAAAAAATCGCCTCTCGCCTTATAATCTGTAAACTCATCAAAACTGGCACAACCGGGGGACAGGAGAACGACATCCCCGGCAGAGGCATGATGCCTTGCCAATTCCATCGCATCACCCAGGGTAGCCGCCTGGTCGGTTTTCACCAATCCTCCGATCAGACCATCGATCTTTGCCCGGGCTTCCCCGAATAAAACAAGTCTTTTGACCCGCTGCCTGACAGGGGTTGCCAGGTTTTCGAAGTCACCTTCCTTGTCCCGCCCTCCCATCAGTAAAATAACCGGTCTGGAAAAAGTCTCCAGCGCGCGCATCACCGCGCCCACATTGGTTGCCTTGGAATCATCATAAAAGGTAACTCCCCCTTTTTCACCGGCAAACTCGATGCGGTGGGCGATCCCTTTGAAACCTTCCACGGCCTTGATGACAGCCTCCCGGGAACAGCCGGCCTCCCGGGAAGCCATCACCGCGGCCATGACATTTTCGATGTTGTGAATTCCGGGAATCCGGATCATGGCACGAGGGTAGACCTCTTCAGTGCCTTCCGGTTCTCTCCGGTAGATCAGGGTTTCCTGATCCAGGAACATGCCGTGACGGACTTTTCTGCATGAACTGAAGTGCTGAATATCGGACGCAAGTCTTTTTGACAGGACCTCGGTGAATGGATCATCGGCATTAAGAATGGCCAAATCCTCACCGGTCTGATTTTCAAAAATCCGTTCCTTGATGCGCAGGTAATCCGCAAAGGTTCCATGATAGTTGACATGGTCACGGGTCACATTCAGCAGAACGGCGATATCCGGCCGGAAGCGGCTGATCCACTGCAACTGGAAGCTGCTGACCTCAATCACCACGTATTCCTCCTCCTGCTTGCCATCGACGTAACCGATCAGGGGACGACCAATATTGCCTCCTACGAAAACCTTTTTCCCGGCCCCTTCCAGGATTTCCCCGATGAGGGTCGTTGTGGTCGTTTTGCCATTGGTCCCGGTGATGGCAATCATCGGCCGCCGTAAAAAACGGCAGGCCAACTCCAGTTCGCTCATAACCGGGATGCCTCGGTTCACCGCGTCGGACAGAATCTCGTGAAGCGGTGCGACCCCCGGTGAGGGAACGACCAGATCGATATCGGACCCGATCGCCAAACCACCGGCGCGAAATTTAAAATGGGGAAGGACATCCGCCAGCTCATCAAAGGCTTCCTTCAGCAGGGAGAGGGGTTTCTCATCGGTCACTACGATCTCAGCGCCCCGCCGGGCAAGAAACCGGACGGCGGCTATCCCTGTTTTGCCCAGACCGATGATCAGTATTCGTTTGCCCGACAATTCCATCGTTTCATTCTACCTTAATTTCAGCGTACTGATCGCCACAAGGGCCAGCAGGATGGAGATGATCCAGAAGCGCACAATGATCTTGGGTTCTGCCCAGCCCTTCAGCTCAAAATGATGGTGGATCGGCGCCATCCTGAAAATCCGCTTCCCGTTGGAGACCTTGAACCATCCCACCTGAAAAATAACGGAAAAGGTTTCCATGACAAAGATCCCTCCCACGATCGCGAGGAGGATTTCCTGTTTTGTCATCACCGCGAGCCCGCCCAGGGCACCGCCGAGTGAGAGCGACCCGACATCGCCCATGAAAAGCTGAGCCGGATAAGCGTTGTACCAGAGAAAACCAATACCCGCACCGACCATGGAACCGCAGAAAATGGCCAGTTCACCGGTACCGGCCACATAGGGGATCTGCAGATAGCCGGATATCTTGATATTGCCGGCAAAATAAGCAAAAAACAGATAGGTCAGAAAACAGGTGATCGCCGGGCCAATGGCCAGGCCGTCCAGTCCGTCCGTGAGATTCACGGCATTGGCGGTACCGACCATAATAAAGGTGGAAAGAATCACATATCCCCACCCGAGATCGGGCAGAACCGTTTTAAAAAAAGGGAGGGTGATATTGGAACTGAAGCCCGCTTTGTAATAGAGAACCATGCTGACAAAAAGGGCAACGATCACTTCCGCCGTCAACCGGACCTTTCCAGAGATGCCCTTACTGCTCTTATTGGCCAGTTTCCGGAAATCGTCCATCAGGCCGATGAGGCCAAAACCGATGGTCACCATCAAAATCATCCAAATATAGTTGACCGTCAAATTGGCCCAGAGGAAGGTGGAGATGACGGTCGCGAAGATGATCAGCACTCCGCCCATGGTCGGTGTGCCCTCTTTTGAAAGATGAGAATTGGGGCCGTCTTCCCGGATCGGCTGACCGATTTGCAGGGACTGTAATTTTCTGATCATCCAGGGCCCCAGGATAAAGCAGATCAGGAGAGCGGTAATGGTCGCATAGATCGTCCTGAACGTAATGTAGCGAAAAACGTTAAAGCTCGAAAATGTCGTATGTAGCGGATATAAGAGATGATAAATCATGCGTCTATCCCTTTAAACCGAAATCTGTAATCAGGCTCTGAACCACTTCTTCCATCTTCATCTTTCTGGATCCCTTGACCAGGATCCAGTCCCCTTTTTTCAGGAAAGGCCGGAGCCAGCCTAAAATCTGTCCGGGCTGCTCATAAAAAAAAACCCGCTCAGCCGCCATACCGCCGGCCATCGCCCCTTTTGCCGTTGCCCGGGAAAAGTTGCCTTTCAGAAAAACCCGATCCACATCCGTATCGGCAAGAAAACGACCGACATCGGTATGCAGCTTCCCGGCCTGCTTTCCCAATTCGAGCATATCCCCCAGAATGACGATGCTGTGATGCCGGCCTTTCAGGTCCTTCAAAGTCTTCAGGGCCTCCTTAACCGACAGGGGATTGGCATTGTAGGCATCATTAATTAAATAGGCCCCGTTCTGGAGCGGTTGAATTTCAAACCGTCCCGGAATGGGTTGAAAGGATGCCAGACCCCGGCAGATGACATCGTGATCCGCTCCGAAAGCCATTGCCGCGGCTGCCGCGGCCAGGGCATTGTAAAGGTTATGTTCACCGGCCGCCTGAAGTTCAACCTTGCGTCGCGTCCGGCCGATCTTCAGAGTAAAGACCATCCCCTGCCGTTTCTTTTTCCGGAAGTTCACGGCCGCGACATCGGCCATGTGCTTCAATCCAAAGGTGATCCGTTTTCCCTGCCACTGGCCGTTTAAAGACCGCTGCGCTTGGTCATCAACATTCATAATGGCCGTCCCGCTTTCGGCCATATTCCGGAAGAGATCGCCTTTTTCCTTCCGGATCCGGTCGAGGGATTTCAATTTTTCCAGATGGGCCGGACCGATGTTGGTAATCAGCCCGATATTCGGTTCGGCAATCCGGGCCAGCCTGCCGATTTCACCCGGCGTGTTGGTCCCCATTTCGACCACGGCAACATCATGCTGCCTGTTCAGCCGTAAAAGCGTCAATGGCAGACCCACCTGATTATTAAAATTCCCCTCTGTTTTAAGTACTTTTCCGGTTTGTTCCAGAATGGCCGCGATCATCTCCTTGGTCGTCGTTTTTCCGGAGCTTCCGGTGATCGCGATTACCGGAATATTCATTTGTCTTCGCCAGAACCGGGCGATATCCCCCAATGCGATGAGGGTATCCTTCACCGGAATAACCGGGATTTCCCGTGAAATCTTCTTGAGATCAACTTTGGCATCCTTCCGGACAACCAGGCCGGCTGCTCCGCCGGCAATGGCAGCATCGATAAAGTGATGCCCGTCAAAATTTTCACCTTCCAGACAAATAAAGAGATTTCCCTTGGATATCTGACGGGAATCCGTGGAAACGCCCCGGAAGATCCCCTCGGTCTGACCACCGCGCAGACGGCCCTTCGTGGCTTGCAGTACCTCCTGAATGGAAAGCACGGTGGACGATTTCGCCTTCAATGGCTTTTCCCCTGTGATTTTCTTTCCAGAACCGATCTGGCAAACACCCGGTCATCAAAGGGAACACGCTTGTTTCCCAGAATCTGATAATCTTCATGACCCTTGCCGGCAATCAAGACCATGTCGGACGGACCGGCACTGTCAATGATCTTTTCAATGGCCGCGGCCCGGTCCGGGATTACGCTATAATGCTTGCCCCGCTGCATCCCGGCAAATGTTTCAGGAGGCACTTTTTTCATGGTTTGCGCCGGAATACCCGACTCGATTTGACGGATAATCTCCAGCGGTTCCTCCGTTCGCGGGTTATCCGAAGTCAGGATGACCAGATCGCTTAGTTCCGCAGCGGCCCTGCCCATCAGGGGTCGCTTCCCGCGATCGCGGTCCCCTCCGCATCCGAAGAGGGTCAGCAGCCGGCCCCGTTTAAAGCCCGATAAATTCTGAAGCACCCGTCTCAGGGCATCATCGGTATGGGCGTAGTCGACAAATACTTCGGGCTCACCCGGCCCGCTGATTTTTTCCAGTCGCCCGGGAACCTGTTTGAGCACTCCAATCCCTTTTTGGACGGCCTCCAACGGGATTCGAAGCGCCATGGCGGCAGCAACGGCAGCCAGAATATTGTAGAGATTGAACCTGCCAACCAGCGGTGATAAAATTGCAAAATCGCTTTGCGCCGTTTCAACTCTGGCCCGGATTCCGCTCAGGGAAAGAACGACGTCCCGGGCGGTCACATCACAGGGGTTATCGATGCCGAAGCTCAGGACAGGAAGGCTGACTTCCTGCAAAAGCCTCCGGCCCCAGGGATCATCGCCGTTGACAACCATCCTGTACCCGGGATTCTTTTTGCCGGCCGGAAGAACCTCCTGAAAGAACCTCCTTTTCGCCTCGAAGTAGTTATCCATGGTCTTATGGTAGTCCAGATGATCCTGTGTCAGGTTGGTAAAGATACCCAGATCGAAGTCACAGGCGTCAATTCTTCTCAGATCTACTGAGTGCGATGAAACTTCCGCTACCACGTGGCTGACCCCGTCATCCACCATCTCTCTGAGGATCTTATGCATTTCCAGAGACTCGGGCGTCGTATGAGGTGAAGACCGGGTCTTCCCGTTGAACCGATAATTGACCGTTCCCAAAACTCCCGTGGACCGGCCCGCCGCCGCAAAAATGGACTCCAGCAGATAGGTCACCGTGGTCTTGCCATTGGTGCCTATGACACCGACCAGACAGAGCCGGGAGGAGGGATCCCCGTAGAAATTTCTTCCGAGAAAGCCGAGTGTCCTGCGGCTGTCGGAAACCTGCATCGCAGTAATCCCGGGAGCGGGGTTGAACGCCTTCTCATGGACAATCACCCGTGCCCCTCTTTTGATCGCCTCGGGAATGTAATTGTACCCATCCACCAGTAAACCGGGGATCGCGACAAAAAGGCTGTTTTCCCCGCATCGCCGCGAATCATAACAAATGTCGGAGACAGAACCGGACAAACCGCCGGTGCACTTCAGGACGGGGACATCTTGCATGAGCATCGACAATTCCACCCGGTGACCTCAATTGCCGGTACTGAAAGACACCGTGCAGTAGCGCAGTTCAGCAATGGCTACCCCCGGCACCGGAACCTGGCTGACCGCCCAGCCATTTCCGCTGACATTGAGCTCAATGCCTTTCTCTCTCGCCTTTCTCAAGGCATCGCGAATGGTCATTCCCCTAAAATCCGGCATGGAGGCTTCCTCCATATCCCCCGGTGCGGCTTTATGACGGGTGATGACCGGAACAGCCGAGACGAGCTTTATCTTCATATCCCGGTTGATCTTTTCTTCTTCAAAAATCGGGTTTTCCCGGATATTCGTCTTGAAACAGGTCAGAATCTGTTCTGCTATATTTTTAAAAACGGGGGCGGAAGCGACACCACCCCACTTATCCCGCTGCGGCTCATCAAGAATGACCAGGATGGCCACTTGCGGATCCTCGGCCGGGAAAAAGCCCATGAAGGACGTCCGGACTCTTTCGGAAGAATAGGCCCTGCGGGCAAAATCGAACTTCTGGGACGTTCCCGTTTTTCCAGCCACGTTCACATTGACGATGCGTGCATTCTTACCGGTCCCATCCGCATCCCCCACCACGCTGGTCAGGATCGCGGTAAGCCTTTTGGCGGTTCGGGGGGATATCACCTGCCTGACAGGGGTCGGCGCATATTTCTTGACGATCTGCCCCTTCTTATCCACCAGTCCGCGCACGATGTAGGGTTTCATCAAAACACCCTGGTTGGCAATGGCAGACAGGGCGGTGATGAGCTGAATGGCCGTGACGGATATTCCCTGGCCGAAAGCAATCGTTGCCGCATCCACACGTGTCCAGTTTTGGACAGGCCTGAGTAATCCCGCGGTCTCGCCGGGGAGATCGATCCCCGTCTTCGCACCAAAACCGAATTTCGTGATGTACTGGTAAAACTTTTCTTTACCCAGAAGCTCCGAAACCTTTACGGATCCGATATTGCTGGAATATTTGATGATGTCGGAAAAAGCCAGATAGCCGTGCTTTTTGCGCTGGGCCTCGTGAATCACGCGGTCGGCAATCGCATAGTTTCCATTTTCACAATAGAACTGGTCTGTCTCCTTGACAACGCCTTCTTCGAGAGCCCCCGCAGCGAGAAAGGGCTTAAAGGTGGAGCCGGGATCAAAACAGTCCGTAATCACCTTGTTCTTACCCTTAGCCGCACCGGATTTTGAGAAAGTATTGGGATCGAAGCCCAGTTCATTCGCCAGGGCAAGGATTTCGCCGGTCTTTGGATCCATAACAACGGCCAGCCCGCCTTTGGCGCCTTTGGCCTTTACCGCCTCCTTCAGTTGCGATTCAACGAGATGCTGGATCCGGTTGTCAATCGTCAGAATAAGATTCGTACTTTCTTTCGGCTGTCCACCGGCATATTCGACGCGAGGGTAAAGCCGCTTGCCTTTGGCATCCCGGGTCCAGGTCAGTTTCTCCGGTGTTCCTTTCAGATAATCGTCATATTTCAGCTCGAGTCCTTCCAGTCCTTTGGCATCCAACCCGACAAACCCGATCAGATGACCGGCCAGTTCACCGTTGGGATAAAACCGCTTGGGTTCCTTGATCAGGAAAATACCATCCAAATCCACCTTCTCGACCAGGGCGGCCTGATCCGGCGTGATCTTGCGGGCGATCCAGCAGAAATTTTTGGATCCGGAAAATTTTTTCAGGATCGTTCCCTTATCCAGATCCAAAATGGAGGCGATTTTTCGTGCCGTTTCCTCGAGGTTCACGACCTTTGAAGGATCGGCACAGACGGAGTCCGCCATGATACTGGCCGCCAGCTTTTCGCCATTGCGGTCAAAGACGATGCCCCTTTCCGATTCACTCCGCAGGGTCGTGGTATGCTGCCGATCCGCGCGAATTTTCAAACTTTGTCCGTTGAGCACCTGAATTTGGAATGCCCGCGTAATCAGGGCAATGAACAGAACCAGAAAACAAAGCAGTAAGGTGGCGAGCCGGAATCGCAGCCATTTTTTGGATTCCGTAGTCATTTCGTGACCTCCGATCCCCTGATAAGGATGACCTGATCCCGCTCCGGATAAGACATCTGCAGGCTGTTCTTCGCAACGGTCTCGATGCGTTGTGGTGATTTCAAGGTCGCAAACTCAACCCTCAGCTTTTTCTGCTCGTCAAGACTATGTTCCTTGCGCGTCATCTCTTCGGCAATCTGATATTCCAGTCTTGTCATCTGAATATGCGACCACACATAGGTGATTGCCACCGCCATCAGGATAAAAGCGACAAAAAGAAATACGGAATACTTCAGCCGCGGGGCGGCCTCCTTTTTCTGTTCAGCGTCATTCGTCCTAACGGTCTCTTCTGGCATGGTTCATATCTTCTCTGCCGTCCTGAGTCTGGCGCTCCGCGCCCTTGGATTCGTTTCGCTTTCATCCGCTTCCGGACGAAGCGGCTTCCGGGTCAGGACCCTCAGTTTCGCCTCCCGCTGACATTGACACACAGGCAACCCGGGAGGACATTGGCATCTGCCTTCCCGGGAGCGGAAAGTTTCTTTGACGATCCGGTCTTCCAGAGAGTGAAAGGAAATAATGGAAAACCTTCCTCCCTGGCCAAGCTGATCGATACCCGCATCCATGGCCGTAGAAAGATTTGACAGCTCCTGATTAACGGCAATGCGAATCGCCTGGAATGTCCGGGTGGCCGGGTGGACTTTTTTGCGCACGCCCTGTCGGCGAACCGCTCTGCAAACCACATCGGCAAGCTCAATGGTTGTGCGGATCGGCGCCGATGCTCTTTTTGCCAAAATTGCCCTTGCGATTCTTCCGGCCATGGGTTCCTCGCCGTAATCCCGGATCACTTTTCTTAACTCTTTTTCCGGAGACAGGTTGACGAGATCATAAGCACGGTAACGGCTGCTCTGATCCATGCGCATATCGAGCGGAGCATCCAAAGAAAAGCTGAAGCCCCTGTCTGCCGTATCCAACTGATGAGATGAGACTCCCAGATCCAGGAGGATCCCATCAACCTTTCTGATGTTCAGGTTGGTGAGGATTTCACCGATATCCGCAAAATTGCCTTTGATCAGTATTTTTCTCTGACCGAAGGGTTGTAACCTTTTTTCGGATTCAAGGAGCGCATCGTCATCCCTGTCGATGCCGATCAGCAAACCGTCCGGGGCTGTATTTTCCAGAATCGCCCGGGCATGACCGCCGCCTCCCAGGGTCCCGTCCACGTAGATCCCGCCGGGCTTGCATCGCAGAGATTGAAGAACCCTCTCGAGCATGACCGGCGTATGAAAAGAAACCATGCCATGGACCTTCCCTAAATGCCCAGATCGGCCATATATTCACTGAAGGTTTCCAGATCACCTTCCGTCTTCTTCATCTCCGCTTCAAAGCGTTCCTTGCTCCAGATCTCAATGATCTTGATCATGCCGGCCAGCACCACTTCTTTTTCGAGCCTGGCAAACTCTCGCAGATTCGGGGGAATGAGGACACGGCCCTGGCTGTCCAACGCACAATCCACCGCACCGGACATGAAAAATCGCTGGAAGGCTCTGACTTCTTTTCTCAGGATGGACTGGTGGCTGACCTTCTCTTCAATAATGCGCCATTCATCATAGGGAAAAACCATCAGATAACTGTCCCAGTTCGTGATCACGAGCCGGCTGTCATATTTCTCGGCAAAGACTTCACGCAGCCTTGCCGGGAAAATGATTCTTCCCTTGTCATCAATCGTATGGTAATATTGTCCCCTAAAGACAGACACCGGAAATCCCCTCCACTATAAGCCACTTTACTCCACTTATGGCCACCATAATGAAGGATAAAACATTTGTCAAGGAAAAATTTTACTCTTTTTTCCTTTTAATCTGATATTTTAAGACCGCTTGGTTGTGGGCGATGAGGGTGGATGAAAATTGGTGGGTTCCGTCATTATTGGATACAAAATAAAGATAATTAACCGGGGCGGGATAAAGGGCGGCACGGAGTGAATCGATGCCGGGATTGGCAATGGGACCTGGCGGTAATCCTTTAATTTTATAGGTATTATAGGGTGAATCATTGTCCAGCTGTCTTCTTTTGACCCTGTGGCTATATTGCTTCAGATCATAAATGGCCGTGGGATCGCTCTGCAGCGGGATCCCCTTTTTCAGACGGTTATGAAAAACGGCGGAAACGAGCGTTTTTTCTTCCTTATAGCCGGTTTCTTTGCCGATGATGGACGCCAGTGTGATAAATTCAGTTGTACTCAAATGAAGTTCCTGCGCCCTTTTTAACATCTCGGGGGTGACCTCTTTCCAGAATTTGGAAACCATCTTCTTGACAATCTCCCGGGTCGTCATCGCCCGGTTGAAATCGTAAGTATCGGGGTACAGATAACCTTCGGCGCTTGGGGCCTCGATCCTGAGCGAGGCCAGAAACTTCGGATCCGTGGTTACGCTTATGAAAATTTTTTCTTCTACGAGTTGTTTTTCAGCCAGCCGCTCCGCAATTTGCTTCAGCGTAAAGTCCTCCGGAATGGTCACCGGATACTTCTTAATGTCACCACTGACCAGTTTGTCGATAATCTGCGCGGGGGTCATGCTGGTTGCCAGTTCGTATTCGCCGGCCTTGATCGATCCCGCTATGCCCTGGGATAAAGCCAGCACGGAAAACAGGAATTTGTTTTTGACCATGCCCTTACGGTCCAGGATATCAACAATCTGCAGGAAGCCGGCGCCTTTGGGAATATCGACGATTGCCGTCACATCCCGGTCATTGATCGGACGTTTTGCATAGATCAAACAAATAATCAGCAACACCAGCAGGGCAAACACCAGGAGCTTTGCCCATGGTTTCATTTTATACGAGATAAATGGAAAAATTTTCATGAATGGCCTTCGCGGGCTGTTTAACAGGTTTTCACCGGACCGAGAGAATCCAGGTATCCCTGCAGAATAATGCCGGCAGCCAGTTGATCCACTATTTTTCTTCTTTTTTCCCGGCGCACATGGGACTGAATGAGGATATCGTCAGCCGTTCGGGTGGACAGCGTTTCATCCCATTTGATGGCAGCGATGGAAAATCTGGCCTCCAGCAAGTGAACAAAGTGATTGACTTTTTCACACTGAATGCCTTCCGTTCCGTCCAGTCGAACCGGATAGCCCACGACGATTTTTTCAACATCATAAGTTTTAATCAACTTTTCGATGGCTTCCATATCCTGCTTCCGGTTCTTCCGCTCAATGGTCACCAGAGGCTGACCGGTCATGCCCAGTTCATCGGAAATGGCCACACCGATCCTCTTGCTCCCATAATCAAGACCCAGGATTCTCATAGAGAGTTCTCTTAACACCGAAGCCGCGCTTAATAGACCATCTTTTCTGCCATTTCAAGTTACATTATCATTCATTTGAAACCCTGTCACGTGTCATTGCGAGGCGCGTATCGCCGTGGCAATCTCTTTCAACAGGCGCTTTTTAGAGATTCTTTCTCTTCGTTCGCAATGACGAAATCATTATAAAAAGCTTTCATGATTATTTTTTCTCCCGGACATGGGACTGTTTTTGCTGTTGTGAAAACACAGGGACTTTGTTATTTTGCTGTTCATGAAGCATATCATCATGGGTACCGCCGGTCATGTGGATCATGGAAAGACGGCGCTCATCAAGGCCCTCACCGGTGTGGACACGGACAGGCTCAAAGAGGAAAAAGAGAGGGGGATCACCATTGAGCTCGGTTTTGCCTCATTGGCCCTGCCGGGCGGCCGGACCATCGGCGTTGTGGATGTTCCCGGCCACGAACGGTTCATCAAAAACATGGTCTCCGGCGCAGCGGGCATTGACTTGGTGATGATGGTCATCGCCGCGGATGAAAGCATCATGCCCCAGACCCGGGAACATTTCCATATCTGCTCCCTGCTCGGCATCCGGAAAGGTCTCGTGGCTCTCACCAAAGTGGACCTGGTTGATGAGGACTGGCAGGAGCTGGTCACCGATGACATTCGCACTTTCCTGAAAGGCACCTTTATGGAAGGCGCCCCTGTTGTGCCGGTCTCCGCCTTAACGGGAGGAGGCCTCCCCGACCTTCTGACGGCTCTGGATCAGGCCGCCGCCGCAATTGGTGAAAAGAGCGATGCCGGTTTATTCAGGCTGCCCGTCGACCGGGTATTCAGTATGAAGGGTTTTGGAACGGTAGTGACCGGAACGCTGGTCTCCGGAACCATCGGCACCGGCGAAGAAGTCGCTGTTTTACCCGGCCGGACGATCTCCCGGGTCCGGGGTATGCAGGTGCACAACCAGAGCGTCAATCTTGCGGAGTCGGGCCAGCGAACGGCCATCAACCTGCAGGGTGTTGAAAAAACGACGATCGAGCGGGGAAACGTTTTGACCCGTCCCGGCACTTTCGAACCGACGCAGCGTTTGGATGTGTTTTTCGACTACCTGCATGCGAACGACAAAAAAATGAAAAACCGGGCCTTGGTCCGCTTCCATACCGGCACTACGGAAGTGATGGCGCGGCTGATTCTCCCGGACCGGGATGAGATTGAGCCGGGCGAGAAAGCCTACGCACAGCTTTTCCTCGCCGCTCCAGCTGTGGTGATGGCGGGGGACCGTTTCGTCATCCGGAGCTATTCGCCGGTGACAACCATCGGCGGCGGACAGGTCATCGACCCGCTTCCCCGCAAGCACAAGCGGCGTTCGGACAGGATCATTCAGGAACTTAATCTGCTGCATCATGGCACGGACCTGGAGAAGCTGTCCGTGATCATCCAGCGGTCATCCTTCACCGGCATCGATCTTCAGGGGCTGGTTATCCGCACCGGTTTCCCGCCGGCACAGGTCAGAAAAGGACTGGAAACGCTGTTCTCCCGGAAACAGGCCATTCTCCTCGACCGCGAAGACACCCGGGTTTTGTCCTCCGATGTTTATCAGGAACTCCAGCAGAAAATGATCCAGGACATCCGGACCTATCATGAAAAATTTCCGCTCAAGGAAGGGCTGTCCAGGGAAGAGCTGCGGATGAAACTCGGCGCATTCATCGGCCAGAAATTGTTCAATGCCGTCATGCGGGATCTCGAAAAAAATGGGAAAATCATCGCGGACCGGGAAAATATCCGGCTGCCGGACCACCGGATCAACCTGCAGGCCGACCAGGAAGCCCTGCGACAGGCGATTGCCGAGTGGTATCGAAACGCGGCCCTCACCCCGCCCTCGCTCCGGGAAGTGACAGAAAAATTCACGGAACAGAAATCCCAGGTCGGCAGCATCCTGAACGTCATGCTCAAGGACGGCACGCTGACCAAGATCAACGAAGATTTATGTTTTGACCCGTCGGCCCTGACCCGCCTGCGGGAGGATTATAAAAATCTGCTCCGGAAAGAGGGCAAGGCCACACCGGCCAGTTTCAAGGAATTGACCGGCCTGTCCCGAAAATACATCATCCCGCTGATGGAATATTTTGATGTGATCAAACTGACCGTCCGCTCAGGGGATCACCGCCTCCTGAGAGAGAAAGGAAACTGATATGAACGCCGGAGAAAACCCGGAAGGCTTCAGGCCCTGTCCGGTTCACACTTTTGACGGCCAGGGTTTTTCCAAAACCACGGCGGACATCGTCTGCGAGATGCCGCTGCAGGTCTTTCTCAACAGCCGCCACATCATCACGACAGCCTGCACCGGCCTTCATGTGGATGAACTGGCGCTGGGATTTCTCAAGTCGGAGGGATGGATCAGATCGTCCGCCGACATCAAGACGGTCCGCATCTCTCCGGAGCGGACAGCGGTCTATATTGATACAACAGCACCGATCGATTCCGGCCGACCGGAGGGTTCTGACAGAAAAACCATCACTTCGAGCGGCGCCCGCAGCGGCAGGAAAGGCGCTCCGGCCCTGTCCCCGGAACCGGTCGGGACAGAAACTTTCTTCCTGGCGCCGGTGCAGGTCCTGGATCTCATGGAACGCTTTCTTGACGTTACTCTCCTGCACCGCCGCACCCGGGGCACGCACTGCGCCGCCCTCACGGACGGCAGAGACATCCTGGTCTCGCGGGAGGATATCGGCAGACATAATGCCATCGATATGCTGGCCGGCCATGCCTTGCTGAAAAACATGGACTGCCGGGATCATGCCATGCTAAGGACAGGTCGGGTCTCTTCAGAGATTGTGCAGAAGGTTTGGCATCTGGGAATACCCGTGGTTGTCTCACTCGCCGTGCCCACCACCCTGGCGATTCAGTTGGCCACAGAAGCCGGCATCACCCTCATCGGGGCAATCCGGGGCAAGACCATGCAAGTTTACACTCATGAAAGGCGGATCGGTTTGTGAAGAAAAAAAATCTTTATATCAGCGGCATGAAGTCGGGGGAAAAAGTAAGCACGTCTTTTCTGGTGTCGGAAAAAAACCTGGCTTATTCGCAGAAGGGCGCTCCCTATCTCAACCTGCGCCTGAAAGACAAAACGGGCGAATTGGACGGCAAGGTCTGGGAGAATGCAACCGAGCTGGACGGTTTTTTCAAAAAGGGGGATATCGTCCACATTGTCGGCAGAATCCTGAGCTATAAAAATAATCTGCAGGTGTCCGTGCTGGAAGTGAAAAAAACGGAGGATGAAGAGATCGATCCGGCGGATTACTTTCCCACCGCCAGCCGGGATGCCGACGACATGTTTGCGGAGCTGCTGGTCATAGTCGAGCAGATTCAAACCCCCTGCCTGAAGGACCTCCTGCTGGCGTTTTTCCGGGACGAACAGATCGTCAAACTTTTCAAGAAAGCGCCCGCTGCAAAGGGATTTCACCATGTTTACCTGGGAGGATTGCTGGAGCACACCCTGTCCGTCATCCGGCTTCTTGACCTGGCGGCCAGACACTACACGGGCGTCAACAGGGATTTACTGCTGACCGGCGGCATCCTTCACGACATCGGCAAGATCTACGAATTTCAATATGACCGGCTCATTGATTACAGCGACGCGGGCCGGCTGGTCGGACACATCGTCATGGGCGTGGAGATGCTGGATGCCAGAATCGCCAAAATCGAGGGCTTCCCGGAAAACCTGGCGATGGAATTGCGCCACCTCATCCTCAGTCATCACGGGACGCTGGAATACGGATCCCCCAAGCGCCCCAAAACCCTGGAGGCCATGATCGTTCATTACATCGATGACATGGATGCCAAGGTCAATGCCTTTCAGACCTTCACCAGCGGCATACCGGACAGTGAGTCCAACTGGACCCCCTTCCACCGGTTATTTGAACGGTATATCTACAAGGGAAGCAACTCTTCTGATGAAGGCGGCAGTCAGAACAGGTGATCGATTCAAGCCGGCTTTCGCCTTTTATAGGGGCTGATGTTTTTAGTCACCTTCCGGCGCGCCTCTTCCGGCAGGAGGCACCCGTCCAGACATTTCCCCTCACAGTCGCCATCACAGGGTTCGATATGAATGATCACGCTGGACTGGGGGAAATGGCGCTCGATCTTCTCGGTTAACTCTTCCGTAATCCGGTGAGAGGTCTCCACGGTCATCTGCGGTTCCATCTTGAGATGAAATTCAATAAACCGGAAGTTGCCGGCCTTCCGGGTCCGCAACTGATGGAATCCATGAATCACCGGCCGGTGTCCCATGATCAGACGGCGGACCCAAGCCACCTCCTCGACCGGCAATTGTACATCCAGGAGATCCTTCGCCGACCGCATCGTCAGGTCATAGGCGGCCTTGAAGATTAAAAGGGCCACGCCGATCGCCGCGGCCGGATCCAGCCAGGCCAGTTCAACATCCGGAAAAAGCTGATCCCCCATCCAGATGAGGGCCAGACTGATCATGACACCCGCCGATGTATAGACATCGGTGCGCAGATGCCAAGCATCCGCCTCCAGGGCGATCGAATCCGTTTCCCTGCCCACCTTGAAAAGCATTTTGGATACCCCGACATTGACCAGGGCGGAAACCAGCATCACGCCGACGCCCCAACCGACATATTCGATCGACTGGGGATTCATGATTTTTTTTATGGCCTCAAAAATAATCCAGGAAGCGGCGATAAAAATGAGCAGGGCTTCAATCGTGCCGGACATGTTTTCAAACTTGCCGTGACCGAAAGGATGCTTCCTGTCGGCAGGGATGCTGGACGTTTTGACGGAAAACATGGCAATGACGGCAGCGACAAGGTCCACGGCGGAATGAATCGACTCGGAGATGATTGATACGGAGCCACTCAGGAATCCCACCACCAGCTTTATGACGACAAGCAGGCTGTTGGAGATCACCGACAGCAGGGCGACATTTTCTTTTCGGCGCTGCATTTTGTTCATAGGATCAAACTCATCAAGAGACTTCAAACTTTATTCCACAGGTCATGCCGCGGTTCATGGCGCCGCGGCAATCTTATCAAATATCTTATCCCAGGAACCCGGTTTAACACATTCTTTTTATGGAAACAAATATTTCCTGAAAGAACCGGTAGGACGGAACCGCTTGTATAAGCGCATCTTTTATGGCATAAGTTCAAAAAAAGCCGGATAGTCCACATGAAGATCATCGAATGCGTTCCCAATTTCAGTGAAGGCTGGAGCAAGCAGAAGATCCTGACCATTGCAGCGGCGCTTACCGCCACACCCGGCGTGAAGCTGCTGGATATCTGCATGGATAAAGATCACAACCGCGGTGTTCTGACCTTCATCGGCCCTCCGGAAGATTTACAAGCGGCTGCTCTGGCCGTCTGCAGCAGGGCGCTGGAAATGATCGATATGAGGGAACATGCCGGTGTTCATCCGCGCATCGGCGCGGTGGATGTCGTCCCGTTCATCCCCCTCGGCGACGCCGATATGCAGGACGCCATCAAAGTGGCGCATGCCTTTGGCCGCGAGCTCAGTCAAAAAAATCAGATCCCCGTTTACTTTTACGGGGAAGCGGCCATGGCTCCCTGGAAAAAGGAGCTCTCCGACATCCGGCGGGGCGGCTATGAGGCACTGAAAGAAAAAATGAAGGATCCGCGCTGGCTTCCCGATGCCGGCCCAGCCGTTTTCCATGAACGCTCCGGGGCGACAGCCGTGGGGGCGCGCATTCCCCTGATTGCCTTTAACATCAATCTCCAGTCGGATGATTTGAGCATCGCGCAGAACATCGCCAAATCCATCCGTCAATCCGATGGCGGGTTCCCGCACGTCAAAGCCCTCGGCATTCCGCTGAAAAGCCGGCGGCTGGTTCAGGTTTCCATGAATCTCACCGATTACCGGGTAACGCCCATCCAAACCGTTTTCGACCGTGTCCGGCAGGAAGCCGTCCGTCACGGCATCGACATTCTGGAGTCGGAACTGATCGGTCTCCTGCCCAGGGCCGCCCTGGCCGACGCTACAGCCGAATATTTGAAGTTAAAGGATTTTTCTGATAAGAAATTTCTCGAAGCACACTTGGATTGACGGCGAGCTTGTTGACACCGGCAAAAAAGCGTGTTAAAGGGCACGCCCTCTAATCATCATACTCATCATGCGCCCCTGTAGCTCAGTAGGATAGAGCAACGGATTCCTAATCCGTGTGCCGCGCGTTCGAATCGCGCCAGGGGTACCAATAAAAACAATAGCTTACAGAAATACAACTGTAAGCTATTTTCATTGTTGCTACCCTATTGCTACCCTCAAAGAACGTTTTTCGTGACCTTGGATGATCCTTGTTCTCATTTTTGATTGTTTATTGAGGTTACCTACGAAGCGTCAGAATCAATAAACCACGAACAGCAATGATTACCGCTTAAAGACTTGCATGGTCCATAGATAAAAAAAGAGCGGGGCCACTACTGATCCCGCTCTTTCAAAAGCTCAAACCAGCGTTGTCACTTCACCCTTTTCAGATCTGTTCTGCTTGTCCACATACCGGTTCGTCTTGTCGCTAGGTCCACACTGGCAGTGATTTCCGCATAGATGATGTCCGGGTTTCCCGTGGGGATTAATTTCAATACTGTACTTGGCCCTTTGAGGATGATGGTGTCTCCTTGAATGCTTCCCTCCTCCATTTGATAGCCCGCCTTCTTTCCCCTTCTAAGCCCCCAGCAGCGTATGGCCTTCACGTTAGAAGGGGTGATCTCTATGATCGCAATGCCTGTTTCTTGTGTCACCATTGCATCCCCCCATTTTCCCCTCCATATACCGGAATAATTGGCGATTTTCGGTGGTACATCAGCTCCCGGTTGTACGATTTTAAGCTCCTCTGGCATGGGGCATAAGTCATCGGCGAAAGCCATTCCGGTCAGAAAGTTTAAAAGAATAATTAAAATGAAGAACTTTTTCATATATTCTCCTCCTTTCAAATTAACTTTTGATTTGATAATAACTCGCATTTCCGTGGTGGAAATATATAAAAAGCGCCCTTGTGTGTCAATGGAAAACAACTTGAGTAAGGGTATTAGTGACCATTTTTAGATTCCTGAAATCCGGGAAAAAGTATGATCCAAACTTTCAACCTATTTCCACTTGACAAGAACGGTATCTACAAAGTCACACATAGGTGTATCATTGAGAATCAACGATAACCATCTCAAATCTTGAACTCTGAGGCATGAAAGGATATTGTGCAGTACAGGAAGATGTCCACACGTCAACAAACCCGCTTGCTTCATACAAAATATTTATCTCTGGCGAAAATAAAAAATCCCATGTGCTCATTCCGTGACAGTCCCGCAAGAGTGGGAACCGACTGCTATCCCGTAATGTCCCTCATAGAAACGTCTTTCTTGAGATCGGCAATGAACTCGTTAACGGTCTTTCTGCTTTCGTGTTGCATTAGGATTTCATGGGCCAGATCGCCACATAGCCTTTCATCATGGTCTGGCGCAAGGTCCCACTTTTTCATGATCCAATCGCCTGGCCGCTTGAAAAAGACAGTGTTCGACATGGGGTTCAGCCACGCAGGATAGTTCATTCCGTCAAGTTTGTCCTTTTGATACTGCGCGGTTTCAAGAATGTATGCGGCTTGTTTCGCATATTCGCTTTCGCCGTTTCTGGTCATTTGCCACCAGAATTTCAAGGCCCCCAACGCCGAACGGGAACAGGTAATGGTAGGAACGGCATCGTTCAGATAGGGTACCCGAAACGGGTTTTGACTGTTGAAGACCGCGTTCGTTGTGATAAAAAGGCCCAGCGGCTCATCGAACCCAAAGAATTTATGCCCGCTAACGGCAATTGCGTCAAAAGCAAGCTTCTGCTTGTTGATGACGTTCTTGAATGGAGAAAATGGTATATAGCCCCCAAAGAGTGCCGCATCCAGCATTGTGTAAACAGCGGGCGGATTCGCCCTGCGAAGAGCGGCGTCAATAGCGGGATGGTCGTCAATAGCCCCTTTGAACGTAGTCCCAATGGCAACGACCACCAGCGCCGGCTTTGTTGGGTCGATCACCTTTTCAAAGGCAGATACGTCCATTTGACCCATAGGAACGGCTGGGATGATCCTCAGTTCGAGGTTCTGCAAATCAGCCAATTTCTTGATGGAGTAATGAGCCTGGTCGGAAACATACACAATGGGCAACTGCGTTGTCTTAGACTGAAGGTATTTGACCCCGAAATACATGCCGTGCATATTGCCGTCCGTTCCGCTGTGGGTCACCATGCCCCAAGCCTCGCCAGGCTTGAAGCCGAATAATGGTGCGAAATATTCGATGACTTCATTCTCGAAGGCGTGGCTGTTCATCAGGGCGCTTTCTTTTCGAGGGTTGCCCACGTTGTTCATCGAAACATTGCACAACCCGGAGTCAACGAACCACTTATAAAAGTCTTTCATGTTGAGGTTCTGATTGATGGGATAGCCCACGGCATGCTGCTTTCGTTCGATCACTTCTTTGGCAAAGGCGTTTAAGCGATTCATAGGAAGAGGGCCTGCAAAGGCGTCGCCGACCATTATCCCCGATGGCCCCTTAACCATCAGGTCTTTCAGCGTATCGGCTCCTGCCACTCCAACTGCCAGAGCGCCCGCAAGGTTGATAAACTCTCGACGATTCATGATTTTGCCTCCTGAATTAAAGGTGATAGGTGTGTTGAGTAGACCGGTTTCTCCCCCTACGTCAGGTTGGGGTTTATTTCCTCCGTTTGCCGCCTGGTTTCCTGGCAATCCACAGTACTTCAAGCATCACCGTTTGTACTCTCGCATGGTTCTCGAAATCAGTCAATGATTGAGTTCAGAAAGACATGTTCTACGGAACCTGCTGACTAACAGAACGATCTGGATGTCGTTTCCACATCAGATCTTTCAGACTATCTCAGATACAGCGGTATCAGGGTAAAGCTGCCGTCTAGCCGGTCAGGTAGATCCCGCAACTTCTGCCAATTCCACAATGACTGGCTCCAGATGAACGGCGCACCATTTACCGTAGGAGTGCCGTACAGCATCCAGAAACCGGTATTCACGGCCGAAGTGTCAAGGGTGCCGGACAACCCCATGAAGGAGCGAACCATGCCGGTGGAACCCACCTTGGAATCAATTGAACCATCGGGAATCTGTTTGGGATAGGAGGTCTCGCCGTAGCCCAGATCCCAACGGCCAAAGATTGAGAGCGGGTTGAGCGGATCAGTGAAGGTAATCACTGCCTTAGCTGTCTCCAAATTTGTCACACCAGGCAGCAGTTGCTTGAACTGTCGCCGTCGGGCCGGGCGGTTGTCGGTAGACTGCAGATCGCTACGTACTTGCAGCGAGGCCGGGTAATTGATCCCCATCAGGTAGTCGGGGGTAATCATCTCGGTGTCGTAATCGGTGGAGCAGACATTACCATCCAGAGACGTACTGCTGACCGTGTATGTGCCTCCGCTGGAGCGGTAGTAGATAAAACAGCGGTAGGACATCTCCACCAGGCCGGTTTCATTGGTGTTTGTATCAACCAGCATGTAGCCATTCAGGTAAGTGCCAGTGTTGTCCAGCGAGATGTAGCGAAAAAAGTCGTCAATCGTAGCCGAGAACTGCTCTGCCAGTGTAGCCCGCCAGAATATCCAGAGCCCGTTGGGCTTGACCTGCCCCTTGGACATTCGGTGGGTGGTCTCATTGAACATGATCCCCTTGTTGTTGAAGCCGAAATCGGTGGCGGAACCGATCAACCCCGGATTTAATGCGTTCAGGGTCACCAGGTCGCCATTGACCGCCAGGGTCTGGGTCATGGTCTGTGAGAGGAATCCCGCCCAACTGTTGTGGGTCAGAATCACCTCGTTGCCAGTCCGTTTCAGGAAGGCGGAGCATTTATCCGGATAATCCCCCGGTCTGAGCCTGCCGACCACCAGTTCCGGCGAGAAGGAGATCACATCCATCAGGTCACTATATGCGTTCAGGAAGTAGACATCCATGAAGGAAAGGCCGGCGGTCTCATAGCCCAGGTTCAGTTCCTCCAGTCTGAAGTAGTTGCCGTCCGGCAACCAGGTCCCCGAAAAATCGAGGGTTGCCGGATCCATGAGGGTTGCCCCGTGGTAGATCCCCAACATTCTGAACAGGAGACGCTTCAACCGGTATGCTACATCTACATCGGTGGCAGGATTTTTAAGATGGGTGATAACGCCGTTGTAGTTGGCGTTCAAAAGCCCGCCGGCCTCTTGCAGCTCTGACTGGCTCGGGCCGTGCTGTTTGGGAAATGAATGGGACGGATCCGTCAAGTAGGCATTGTCCCAGTTGTTATCACGGGCAGACAGGATGGTTTTACCCTGCAGCTTGCCCTGAACAAAACCGGCCCGGTACTCGGCCTTCAGATCATTGGCATCCTTGGATACCACTGTCATGTTGACAATATTGTTGATGGTCTCGATCACACCGGAGGCATTGGCGTCCAGAGTAAAGACCGTGCGGTTCGATACCGGGGCGCTGTCTCTCGAACAGCCTGACAGCATGAAAGCAGCCAGTAAACAGAGCATAGTTTTCAGTAGCTGTCTCATGCAACCTCCCATAGATAACGTTATTGCCGCCAAGAACGCAGTCTTCTGAATTGAGTCGAACTTCCTTTTTCGTGGAGAGAGTGTAAGAAAAGTTGTCTTGAGTGTCAATGGAATATTGACCACAAAATTGGCGTTGCGGTTCCGATCATTATGCGAGTGATGTATCGAGTCGGCTATCCCTTTGATAAATCGGCTCACCCTTTTGTTCATTTACCTGCCACGAAGGCCCTTTTTAGTAGAGTCCTGACAGAGATTTCCTTCACGCCTCACGATTCATGAAGCGTTATGCATGAATGTATTGATCCCAAGGATATCAGGGTCCCGATAAAGGTGACCATTACGCATCGAAAGGTGGGATGCCCAAAAAAAGCCTAATTGCTTCGTTACAGGAAGGCTTCAATAAAAAAGCAGCATTAAGTACTTTCAAGATCGCCAAACCGCCGGAATCGCTGTCTGAACCTACAACTATTCAGCTATGGTCGATTTTTAGAAACGAAGATTACCGATTCAGTTGTTGAAGTAGGCCCCGGTCCACGTGCACGACTTGATAAAGACCCCTATCCCTGCTGTTCCGCTGTTGATCACAAATTCACTCGCTCCGTAATGCGGCGGAGTGGGATTCCCCCAGTCGTAAGTGTAGCCGAGCGCGGTCCACGGGTAAGGGCTGTTCACGGACGTCTGCGAATAGATGTAGGTCCTGCGGTTGCTATACCAGTTCCGGTATGAGGTCATCCCACACTTCCCGGAGGAAGTGCAATTTGCACAGTAGCTTGCGTCACAGGGCATATCCGAATAGACAAGGAGCGTGTCATCAAATTTCCGGAATCCATCCGCGGGAAAGACAAGCTCCGCCTCATGATCGGTCACTTCCGGGTCCGCCGAGGGCCGGAAAAGGTTGGCAGGGGAGACATACAGTTCGACCATGCACGTGTTTTCCAGTGTCTGAGTCGCGGAGGGGGGAGGCAAACCGAGAGCCTGAGCGACCCTGAGAAGGGTAGGAGCGTTGCCCAGGAGATTCTTCAGCTCTGGGACCACAGTAACCCAAGAATTAAACCCGTAGCTTGGGCACTCCTGCCCGACTTTGCAGCCCGGCGAATTCTGGTTGGTATAATTCTGGCACGCCGCTTGACTACCAATCCAGGTAGCAACAAGCACACGCGTGCCCGGCACATCACTCTCCCATATGAGGTTCGCATTTTCGGGGACAATGGCAGTCAGATTTTTCGAGATCTTTGCAGCCGCCAGTGTCTTCGCATCCTGGACCGCCGCGCTGTAGTCGGCCTGCGGGTCCGTCTGGGCGGAGCTGCTCCCGCCGCAAGACGTTAGAGCCATGCACGAAACAGCAAAAAGGAATATTACTAAATGGACCAGCAGGGGAAATGATTTGAGACGTAAAGCTTTCATGTTTCCTCCTCTAATCTGTATGGGTAGTGTCTGATTCTCGTTCTAATAAAACACAAAAGGCCGGGAAAACCCAAGCCTTTTTTGGATGAATCTCATTAGACGTAACCTATTTATTCCCGATTGAAACATTGTAGAGATGGCAGAAAATTGACATGCTCGGTTACAGGAAGAACTTCTTAATCTTGACAGTCTGAGTAAAGTCAAGTTCTGACTTCCACACGTATGAATTTTAAAAAAGCAGGAGTCTGCGTTTTTTGTATTCTTACCCTGTTCTCAAGGGGATGATCTTTTAAAATCCCTCCCATTGAGCATTATTATGAAGAGCCTCACGCCCGCTTGCCAAAGCATTCGCAGGAAATTCCCAATCCGGATATCCGATGGCAATGGAAATGATGATCTTCTTATTTTCCGGTATCTGTAGAATCTCTCTTAATACCTCAGGATACAACACCCCTTGATCTTCAATGCAGGTGCCAAGCCCAAAGTGGAGTGCGGACAGGCAAATATTCTGCATGGCTGCCCCAAGATCGAGCAGCGGTCCGATATCACTCAATGATTTATCCGTCAGCAGCACGATTGCGACCGGAGCATCGAAGAAACGGAAGCCCCGTTCCAGCCACGCTGCCCTTTTCTTTTTATCTTCTCTGGGAATATCCATGAGTTCAAAGATCTTTTTGGCCAATTCTATCTGACGATTTCTGTATATGCTGTCATTCGACCAACTAACCACTTCATGATCAGGGTACATCGGCTTTTTTTTGTTTAATTTATCAACAATCGCCGCCTTCAATCTGTTCAAAACATCACCCGTCACAACAATAAATTCCGATGGTTGCGTGTTCATCGCTGAGGGTGCTTTGCAGGCTGATTCAAGGATTCTGGTTAAAACATCCTTTGAAACAGGATCGGATTTGAACCCTCTAATGCTTTTTCTTGTGTTGATCGCTTCAATAATATCCATAGTGGTCCTCCATAGTTATGATCGTAATTCCATCTATCTTTACCGATTAAAGAATAGCTTTTCCGCATTTGTCCGGAATACGGCTGCTCTTTGATGCCAGTCAAATCCGGCCTTTTCCAACAGCGATTCAATCAACGGTATCTCTGACGCATGATCAAACCAGGGCCAGTCCGTACCGAAAAGGATATGATCTGACCCGTGCCGTTGCAGAAGCTCGATAAATTGATCGGTGCTTAACGTATGGGCGGCATTCGATGTATCGAGATAGAGGTTAGTTTCCGGTTCAAGATTTTGCCGATTGTCATCATAATCGGCAACCAGGCCTCCCATATGAGTGGCCAGAAAGTTAATCTCAGGATGACGAACAACAATGGAATTAAGTTTTGCAGGTGTCGTAATGTGTTCTCCAAGAGCGCCAAAATGAACATCAGCTCGGTTGAATGTATCAAAGACAATTGTATATTTATTCCTTTTTAGTATACTGATTTTCTGTATGATTCTGAGCATCTTTTCTACATTATCCGATGCGATGTCAAAGCGCTGTGAAAATGAGGAGAACTTGAAGCCGGTGATACCCAAAGAGAACATCCTTTCGGTTTCATCGGCAAGATTAACCATTTGAGGATGCAAGGTTGCCAGAGTTTTTAATTTTGGAAATGAGGATGTTACGGAAAAATAGCGATCATTTTCAATCTGCACTCTGTCCGGGGACGCTGTAGGAAGCAAAATGCAGCATGCAACCTCGTTTGCTCCGGCTGACTCATCAAGAACCTGCGGATCAGATCTGTGTTCGACATCTATACCGAGTCCCAGTTCCTCAACCAACGCCGTCCTTGAGATCACGTTCCGGATAATCTGCTTTGTGAAGATGTGGCAGTGGCAGTCTATGGTCATACGCACTTATGAGTATTCTTATGTATTACACATCAATTCGCTTTTCTCTGTCTTGGGTTCATACCTGGAAATGGCAAATTATGTGTGATTCACATTGATTCCAGCCTTTTCATTACTATTTTTAAATGGCTACCCTGAAACAATAACCGGCATCCGGTTATGCATGGGTTTTATCAATTCGTTTCGTTATGTGACATTGCTGAGTGGGCCTAGATTTTAAAAGCGCAGGCTCCTGCGTTTTTCAGAGAAGGTGATCAAAAAGCTTCCCGCAGGGTTCATTCTTTCTGATGCTACCTCATGGTGTACCCGCGACCGTCAAGGCAGGCATCCATCGCCCGGTGATAATCTGTACGCATCTGATTCCGTTGTGCTTCCGGCATGGATTTGATAATAAAGGCCCATTCCTCCATACTAACTTTTCGAGGCTCTCGCCATGTCTGACTCACAGCCCAGCTATGGCATTCGTAACGATCCTTCGCCTGTTGCTCTTCACTCTGGCCCTGCCGGGGATAGATAAACAACCGCTCTACGGATGGCGTCGACGGTGGTATCTGGTTGACCGCACCTTGCGGTGGATTAACAGTCATATAACCATCTGCGGTTGGAGCATAATAAGACCCATCGGCGTAGTAGTAAGGATAACCACCTACCCAGACGGTCTGGTAATAAAACGGCAAAAAGGGAATTGCTACGGCCCAAGGATACCACCATCCACCGTAGTACCACCCACGATATCCGCCATGTCCACCATACCACCCGCCATGATATCCCCCATAACCGCCGCCATGGCCGCCACTATAGCCGCCTCCATAACCACCGCCATGGCCGCCTCCATAGCCGCCTCTTGCGTCACTGGACAATGGGTTTACGAGAAAGATGATCATTGTGAGAATAACAACCGCGCAGGCAATTTTTTTCATATTTCACCTCTGCCTACAAATGTCATATGAAATGTTACACGCTTGTTCACAAACTTGCTTTACTGCAATTGTCGTTGGACAATCCCATTTACATGACATCCTTTGTGTTTCGCATTTTACAGCTGTGCATGACTGACATAACATTAAAATTACTAATAAAAATGTTATTACTATCGTTCTCATTATACTGTCACGCATATTGACTCCTTCCATGTACATTCAATGTAAAATTATCAGGATTCTGATCTGATGTGGAACTTTTGCAAATTATAAACGTATTTCCGATGTCTCGATCATCCATATTCTCTTTGGTGTTTTAGATGTTCGATTTAGCCGCCATAACCTTGCAGAGAATCTGATGCCCAAGCTTCAGTTGTTCAATTCGCGGCTGTGAACGATATTGGTCAAATGTGGCATTAGATAAAATATCCATTACTGGCGCTGTTTCATCAAAAAGATCAGGATTGAGAAGTATATACCATGTTCTAAAGGCGAGCATGAATGGAGTCAATTGGTATCCGAGGGTCTCATAGTATATACAAGCAATATAAATTGTTATGTCATTTACCTCTTCCTCGAAATCTAGCACACCAGTAGGATCGGCAGCGGCGTGTTTGATGAAATTGAAGGCCTTATTCATCTTCTTCCAAAACATACTTTCTTTTCCTGGTCGAATCATTTGTCGGATGGTTTCATGATATTGCGATTTCCCGGATTTATCAGCTAAATCACGGACGATCCTATCAGCTGCACCGACCACCGAATAAATGGTCAGAGGGTCTTCATTGGAAAATAGCATTCGGATAGCGGTATCCAGTTGCCGACGAGCTGTGTCAGGTTTAGTTGTGCTAATTTTACCCATACCCTCTCCAAGCACGGGGTCTATGATCAATGCCACCATGCATAACCTCCGTGGGTCTAATGGTACGGTAGAAATGGTCTAAGAGAACAATCTTGATATGATGTCTTCTGCAAGAACTCTATAACATCTTTCAAATTCATCTTGCAATGCTTGCGCATTCTCAGCGCACCATTCAGAAAACTTTCTGCTTTCACCTGTGTATTGAAAAATGTCGGAATGTAATTCCTTATCATCCCTTGCTTGAATAACTTTTACCTGTACAACCATCTCTAATTGAAGCGGCGGGTTTAATTCCCATTTGCCGATGAGGCCAAAGCGAATTACCGAAATCTGAAGAATTGTATCAAAACCTCTTTCTGTCAAATGCCTGTAGGACACCTTTTGATCAATTGAAGTTGGACCATAACCCTTTAAAACGGTGAAGCATCCGCGTTCTTCTTTCTGAGCTTCCTTTACAACATGATCCCGCAAAGTTTCCTGTATCCTTAGCTTGGCAACAGCCGAATTGATTATATTTTCGGCCTCGTCAACCTTTTTGGCCGGTTCCGCTTTCACCGCTCCCACCACGGCACCAGCCATCCCGCCGACCGTTGCCGCAGTTGTAGTAAGTGCTAACATTACAAGTAATGCTAAACCACATAATTCCCCGTCGCAAATTGGAAGGCTGTCATTCGTAAACGGCCATGCAAATATCTTTCCTGCCCAATTTGCTGAACCTCGCCCTGCACCGGCAAGCCATCCCTTAGCAGGTTTATCGAGCATGATTTCGGGTGTAAAATTACCGTAAACGACAGCAACTGAACCCAGGTCTTTTGGGGGAAGCGTTTTTGCTACACGCACACATCCTAAAGGGGAAACCAAAAGAAGGGTGCAAATCCAGATGATTATGGGATGGCATTTCGGCAACAGCATGGCATTTTTCACTTTAGTCGAGTAGTCCGGTTTCTCCCGACATTACAGGTTTAGACTATCGGTTTAAAGATTTCAGATATCTGAAGCCAGAGAGATGATACTCGAGAATATCTTTTAATGCCTCTGATTGAGATTCTTATCAAGCATTTCTTTTACATATTGCTCATGTCTATTCATGTAGCTGATCATATTTTTCTTATTCAGCTTTACCACGAAATATCAATTCATCACCCACCCAATAAGAACCTTCTCCATGATGTTCCCAAAAGGTTTCTTTTTCATCTGTGTAACGCACTCCAGATGCGGAAATGGCCCTTGGCAGGTTGACGTGTCTTCCATCGGGCAATTTTATTTCAACTGAATCATTGGCGATATCGAATGTCACAGTAAGCTTGTCATGTTTATCCGAAAAATAAATCACCATGATTTTGTTTGCGGGTTCAACGGCAACTGCTTTTTCAATCCATATATCTGCCGATGCGATAAGCGTCACCGCAATAAAGGCAACAATAAGGCGATAAATCCTGATCGGTATCATATTATCAACCATCCACCCTCTTCTTCAATTCCCTTCCCACCTCCCCAGCATCTCATCTCTGATTGCCATGTGAAGTCCTCCCGTATAAATGATTGTTTATCTCATCCATAACCATTGATACAGAATTACCTACACCCCCGCAAAATTTAATCAGGCCTCTTTTCTTGCTACTTTGAAATTTAGTTTTTTATTCTGTTAAAGCTAACCGAAAATTTGGAGAATTGAGAATTCTATTAAAAAGATTTTCTGTTCCTCTTGGAATCAATTCATAAATCTGAGAAAAATTGCCCCCTAATGTATCCGTTCCTTTGACTTCTTGGTTTGTAAGGACATTATCTTTTCCATCAGTCACTCTAACGACAAGACTATAGTGCAGATCGGTCCCGAAAGTTAAAGAAAGAAAACTGCTTCCCGAAACGCTTAACCACTCTAAAATATCAATTGAAACAATCCTATCAGGGGTTGCTGAATCATTGGCCTTAAATCCTGCGGCCATAAAACCACTCATTATAAATTGAGAAAATTCATAGGCCAGGGGCTTTAGTGTTGATGTTCCAAGATCATAAGGTCTACCAAAACCGCCTCTAAATATTCCGACATATTCAGGTCCTGTCTGGCCGGATAAGACATAAGGTCGTTGATCGCGGACAACGACAGAGATTGACCTGTTTCCCTTATAAGTAATTTTTGGAATAATATTATGATAATTGATATTTGATTCATAAAACCGTTCTTTTGTGGTGTTAACAGAAGTTGTTTCAGTTTCCTGCGATAGTGCAAAGGTCGCGGTGCTTGAAATAAAATAAGCAAAAAGACAGGCTACAGAGATCACAAAAAACCGCTTATTCATATATACCTCCTAGGATTATTATTTAAATTATTCATTTTCCTTAACCATTTACTCAAAATTATCTACACCCCCGATAAAATAGAACTGTCAACTTTATTTCTATAACTTCTTCTGGTTTAAGCAGACCTTTATTTCTTCCTTTGCTTCAGATTCATTCAATGGTGTGACTACAAATGAATCAATTTTAATGCCAGCATAATGCCATGCCCTGCGTTTCATATTTTGTGTTATCTTGAAGTAATATGTCTGCCCTGCCACAGTATTAGTAAATAATGTTGGTTCTTCTTTTGTGGTATGCACTTCCGAAACAGTAATCTTATGATTTCCCGGATTAACATCAACAAAGGCCAATCCTATATACTTGTTTTCGTTTAGTCTCTTACGCTGGCTCCCAACTGTTACCGCAGCATAATCCCACAATTCTGTACCAATAAAAAATAACCGTGCCTTGTCCTTTTCCGGTTCCCATAGCCGAACTCCTACTTTTACCAATTCAGACACAATGTTGCCATTTACTGATGAAAGTGCTAAATCTAACACAGTTTCATTATCAACATTTTTTGTATTTATATCGGCACCCTTTTTTATTAGTAACTTAACAGCATCGTAGTTTTGACAATTTAAAAGCGCATAAAACAAAGGCGTCATCCCAGATAAATCTTTTGACTCAATATCGGCCCCTTTGTCTATCAAGATACTCATAATTTCAAGTTGTCCACACTCAATTGTGTAGTGTAAAGCATCATATCCATTTGAGTCTTTGGCGTTAATATCTATCCCCTGCTCAATGAGGAACTTTGCCACGTCGGTTTTTTTATTCCATATTGCATACATAAGCGCTGTTGCGCCATTACCATCACGTTCGCTTATATTTCTTCCTTCAACTTGTAATTTCTTTATTGTGTTAATATCGCCCGAACCCGCTGCGTTAATAATTGCAGGGATTGTGCCGGCACAGCCATAAGTTAGCATCAGAATAAAGCAACAGATTGTGAGCTTAGATAATATTAAAGAAGGAATTGAATTTATGCTATCATGATATAGCATTTCATATTTGAAATCTCCAATTTTTAGCAAAGAGGACCGGTTGAAGGACACCCTGTTTCTGGAAGGAATTGACCAGGTCTTGTTGAGCACCGGGATCAAAGTATTTCCTGGGTTGGTTCGGGTCAGTCTGAAGATCCTTTACATTAATCTCGTAAAGTGTTCCTTTGGTGTAGGTGGGTTTTGATTTTGACATTGGGTTAGTTACTCCTTTCAATGAAAAAAATTAATTTCCATCAATGGTCGGCAGGGGAATCTCGGGCTGTGGGGGTTCTTTGACAACCTTGAACCGGATGTGCTGGTTGTTGGCATCGATGGCCGCATTCTTTGCATTTCACGCGGGTAAACCCGTTGTGGATGTCGCCACAATCCAGATACCGATAAATCACCCGCTCGACAAAAGGCCACCAGAAGCCATACAAATTATTTAGTTTGCCCCGTCAATACGCCATACTTTTCGCCCATAAGAATGTGTTTATAGGTTGTTACGCTAGACCCATGGTCGGAACCAGGCTGCGAAGCAGTTATATCTTCGGCCGACGCCGTGATTTTAAAACCGGCCTTTTCCTGGAAAAGCATAATGATATCAGAGCCCCCAAACAGGAAATAACCAAGCATGTCACCTTTTTTATGCATGCTTCCCACTTTGACGTTTTTCTCAAAATTGCAGGAAGACACCAAGCCCAATCCTACGGGAATCAATGCCACCAGTCCATACTTTTTCGTATCAACTACTACATAACCATGAGTCTGAAAGAACTCCCAATCTATTGAATGAAGCACAAAGTATTTGCCCTCTTTCGGGTCCCATGTTACCCGCCGGGCAACATTCTTTTTTAAAATTTTCTTCTCTTTAACAATTCCACCAACAGCAAAATGATAGCGATGATAGTCATTCACATTCAAATACGTGTGCGTGAGTATACCATTGGCAAAGGCATTTTTATATTTACTGTCTTTACCAAGCAGATTCTCGATGTTGTAATACGTATCTTCTTTAACCTTCAATCCACCTTCAACTTTGATATTTGAATTCCCATCAATTGCCCATACTCCCTGAGGGACGGAATCCGCCGGTGCAACAACTACCGACGGATCATTGGCCGAAGCGACGAGACGTACGTCCGGTGATTTTAAGTACCTGGCGAAAAACTGGTTAAAGGTTTTCCACTTTGCCGGAGATTCGTACCACTCTTTCTGCAAACCAAAGCTCGGATCCTTGTAAAGCTCCTGATAGATCTTTTCATTCCATGACGCTTTGGTATCAAGGAATGCTCCGTAACTGTTGACAAGCTTGTACAACCATTTAGCAAAAGGTTTATAGTACTGAAGCGAGTCTCTGCCCACTCCGTTTTCTTTTAACTGTGGCAAGGGTTGGTCAGTCAGGAAGTAGAGATAACAGATACCTTGCTGAATCTGTACCGGCAGAGGATTGGACGGATTATCCAGGATATTCTGCGGAAGGAGATTTGCGGCCTTGTCCAGAAAATCATAATACTCCGACAAGTTCTGAACGGGATTTGTTTTCTTGTCAGGATTGATTTTTGCGGCTTCTGCGATGGATGCTTCCAACATATTCCGGATCTTCGGATCTTTCTTTACTAAAGTGATGAGTTCCTGGGTTATCGGCTTATGATTAGTGTCCGCGGCAAAGACCAAGCCCGGGGAAAGAATCATTCCGGCCATTATTACTATCGACAAAGAAAGCTTCATCCAACGAATGATCTTGTTCATTTTTTGCCTCCTGTTAGGAATGATTATGATATATATCATAATTCTTGAGGAAATATAAATAATGATTATGAAATAAAGTCCAGCATCTTCATCGAGGTTGACAATTTGTGGATAACAGGAAGGCTTCAATAAAAAAAGCCGCATTATGATTTTTCAAGATCGCCAACCGCCGGGTTCAGCAATCCACCATTGTTATCCCCAAGCCGCCGGTTCCCATTTCTTTGAAGGGGGTGGGTAAGGCCTTGCCTGTTTCAAGCATGGCCATGATGACCCGATCCAGATCCTCCCAATGCTGGGACGTGATCTCGTTGGTGGCCAAGAGATAGGCATTATATGCCTTGAGAGCCCCAAAGGCGTTCCTCTCGATGCAGGGGATCAAAACGAAGCCTCCCACGGGGTCGCAGGACATGCCCAAGTGATGCTCAAGAGCGATTGTAGCGGCAACTTCAGTGGCCTCAAGAGATGCTCCGGTTGCATAGGTGATCATCGCCGCCGCCATCGCGGATGCCACGCCGATCTCTCCCTGGCAGCCTACTTCCGCGCCAGCTACGCTCGCGTTGTTCTTGCACAAAAAACCGACCAGTCCAGCCGCCATAAGCCCTTTTCTCATGGCATCCTGAGAAAGCTTCATCTGTTTCATCGCGGTAACAATTGCAGGCATGGTGCCTGCAGAACCCAGTGTTGGAGCGGTAACCGCTAGGCGCCCAGCAGCGTTGCCCTCTGAAACAGCCAGGGCATAACTGCTCAACCTTCCCATAAAGGCGTCTCCCCCTTTTGCCTTCCGGGAACGCTCATAAATCCGTTTTGCCTTCCTGTGAAACGCAAACGGTGCTGGTAGGAGACCCTCTTCATGAAGACCCTGCCTGACACCGTCCAGCATGATCTTGATCACCATGTCGAGGTGTGCGTTTGTCTCCTGATCCCCAACTTTCATGATGGCCTTTTCGTTTTCCAGGATGATCTCGTGGAGGCTTTTCTTGTTCTCTCTTGCCAACGCCTTGAATTGAGTCATGCTGTGGTAGGGATACAAAGGCTTGCCCCGATCTACTTCCGGTTGCCCCTTCCAGAGGAAGAACCCCCCGCCGGGAGAATAATACTCCCTCTCGAACAGGATAGATCCATCCTTGCCGACAAGGCGCATGATCATGGTGTTGGCATAGGGATAGGCATGTTCTATTTTATCCCAAACGATCATGTCATGGCTGATCATAAAGGTTTTGCCGTTGATAGTCGTCGGGTATTTTTTCGTCAAGTCCTGAAGCTGATCCATAAGTTTTGTGTCGCACGTCTCGGCTTTCTGACCCAACAGGCCGGCCATGATGGCGCGATCCGTATGGTGTCCCCTGCCTGTGGCACTCAGACTGCCGTAAAGCCTGACCTCAATTGTTTGGGCGTTACCGATTTGATCCTTGGGCATTTCTTCCATGGTCTGCCGGAAATTGTTTGCAATCCGCAAGGGTGCAATAGTATGGGAACTGGAGGGCCCCGGTCCGATCTTGAACAGGTCGGTCAAGGACGTCAAGATGACGCCTTTAGGCGGACCTGCGTAACATTTATCCGTTCCCCTGCCGGAAAAGGCCCCTGATGGGATGCCCTTAGCCATGGTCAAGTTCGCATTCAACAGTATACTGCCCACACCCGCCGATGAAAGCACTGCGAGCTTACAAAAATTGCGACGATTCATGATGGCCCTCCTATTCTTGCAATTGTTTGTAGTGAAAGACCGTATCTTTTGTTTTGGATAAGAACTTACATCTGTGAGGTGAAGATATACGATGGGCGGCCTTGTGAGTCAATGAAAAATGAACAACAGGTACGTATTGTCACTCGTTATCTTAAATATTTTATAATGACAGGAGTGTGTGAACTTCAGTTAATAAGGATAATCATTTGAAAGAATGGATCAATGTTGAAAATGCCGGAAGCTTTGTTTCAGGAAGTTCTACAAACTGCCGTGCTTAATTTAAGGTCGGCCATTTCATTCTCCTTGGTTTAATTATTTCAGCTCGGGTGCGGGAGTTGAAAATGCGTACCTACTCATCCAGAATTTTTCTGAACTCTTGTGAAAAATATTCAACAGGAGTTCCCGAATCCATATTCGTCAAAATGACGACAGTAATCTTCTTTACCGTATTATAAAAAACATGGGAATTATACCCGAACATCGTTCCCGGATGCCCGACCCAATCCCCTGCCTTCATTACACAAAACCCGTAATGGTTATCAACCCATTTAAATCTTTCCGCCTTCATTTGTTCGGAAAGCAAAGTTCCTTCAGCTACAATCTTAGCCCATTGTTTCATATCTGAAAAATTCGATATCAAAATCCCGGCCGTATAACCCCATGAAGGATTCCAGTTTGTCGCCTCCATTATAGACCCATCAATATTTTTCGTATACCCATGGGTATAGGGTTCCGGCAAATAAATCGTGTCGGGCCAATAAGTGTTTCCCAAATTTAATCGCTGAATCACTTTCTCTTCAATAACCTGCTTTGCAGATTTCCCTGTAACTTTTTCTATCAACAAACCGAGCAATACAATGTTTGTATTGCAATACTCATATTTTGTTCCCGGAGGAAAATTAGTCGGATGACGGAAGGCTATTGCCAGCAGTTCGTCCGGAGTATATGATTTTATAAAATTGCTTGCTATAAAATCATTCCATAACATTATATCATCCGAATAGTTATACAGTCCGCTTGTCATGTTACCGAGCATTCTGAGTGTAATTTGATCGCCGTTTGGGATATTATATTCAGGAAGATAGTCAGAAATAGTTCTATCTAGATTAAGTCTTCCTTCATCAACCAACAGCAGAGTGGCCAACCCTGTAAATGTCTTGGTATTGCTGGCAATTCTGAAATAATGGTTTTCGTTCATCGTTTCACCGGTTGCTCTGTTGCTTACACCTCGTTTAATGATAAAATCCTCCTCACCCTCTGCAGAAATCAGGGCTATCATTCCGGGTGTGCTGACTTGCCCAAAAACCCTGTCAGCGGCAGCCTCCAGTTTTGCTTTTACTTCATCCGTTAATATTAGATTTTGAGGTCCGGCAGAATTGTTCGAGCAGGAGATAAGCAATACACTTAAAAAAAAGAACAGCCCGATAAAAACAGATAATTTTTTCATTTTGTTTATCCCTTTAAGCATTTTAATTTTATGTGTGCCTAATCCATAAAAAAGTCAAGGAGGTGTTTCATTGATTATGATTTGAAATAGTGCATGATTGGGCTGAATCTGAAATTCAACAGTTCAGGAAGATAGCGTGAGAGGTCGTCTGTTTAGTGATTTTCTATATATATCGTGTCATGATATTTTACCTTATTTAAGATTGTTTTTCCTTTATGGTTTTTAGTAGACTCGCTGTATCAAAATATACTTCATTACGTACAATTTTATCATTTGATATTTCAACAATATCCAAACCATATTCAACAATTGTGTCATTATTAATAGGAAGAGACACCTTCCATTTCAACGTAAATCCATTTTCTGTTGGGAATATTTCAACCTGCTCATATTTCCAGTTGGGATAATAACTTATAAATTTTCTAAAATATCTTAATATGTGTTCCTTCCCCTTTAGACCTTGAGGTATGAAAGGATCTGAATAAAAAGCACCATCAGAATAAAATGATATCAACAATTCAGGTTTGTTACCCGTCCAAGCAGGCAACCATTGATTGCAAAAATCTTTTGCTTTCCCTAATTCCATGATCTTCTCCTTATAAGATGTGAAAGTAATTTATACTGCTGCTAACAATAATCAGATTGATCCGGATAACACCCCATTTGAGCGATTGCCAAAGACGCGCTAAACCCTTATAGAACTTATTCAACTGCCTATTTCATGATTCAATTATCACGATTTGCCTTTGAATTCTACTACAGCAATGAAATTATTCAGCCTAACGCTTTCAGTAAGGACTAAACAATAATTCCCATATAAAGCAAAAGCCCCTGAACACGACACCATCGTGAAAAGGGGCTTTCAGGTAGATCATGAAAAGATCTTATGTTCTTATGTGCATGAAGCCTGTTTTAAACGTCTTTCCTTCTGAGCCATGCCTCCTGATAAAGCCGGCCGATGGAGGTCACGATTGCCAAGAAGAACAGACCGAGCATGAAATTGGGCTCCGTGCCCAGCCACTCGTCCAGAAGATGGCCGATGTAGAGGAACAGGAGAGATGAGAAAACAATGACGAATCCCCAGGCGCTCAGCATCAGGATGTGTCCGTACTGGTGAACCTGCTGAGCAGTGTTTTTATGGGTCGTCTGTGTCGTCATGATCTGTTCCTCCTTTCCTGAGATTCGTCCTGCTTAACTAACCATCGTCTTGATCGCATCGATCACGGGTGCGGTGAAAAGGGCCACATAGATCGTGTAGAGGGCGAAAGCACCGACGACTTCGCTGGTGTAGATTTTATTGTATTTGTATTTCAGGGACATCATGATCAAACCGCCGATGATCAGGCATCCGAGTTGGAAATAGGGGAAATTGCCCGCGCCGCCCGTTGCGTATTCCGCGAAGCTGAAACCTGCCGTCAAAAGAACCACCGTTGCCGCTACTGCCATTGTTCCTAATGTCTTTTTCATGATCTGTCCTCCTATGTTCATTTTTTATTTTTGATTTCTTTTGACTTTAATATAGAGCATCAAGTGTGCCAACTTTTGTGAAGCAACGTCAGATATGATTTATCTACCTGTATTGATTAGATATAATAGAAATCAAGGACGGGACGGAATGAAGGTTTTCAGGCCCGATGGTGGATGATTCTTGAATGAAGCGTTAAAATGGGTTGAACGAAATAAAGGTCATCAACCATCATGGCCTCCCTTTGCAATCCTGGTTATTTCATTGGATTCAATCATACGAATGCCGGCAAGATCTTAACCAGCGATTTTCAAGGAGGGCGGATTTTTTATTCATGGCATGCTCTCGCCGATAAAGATTACTTCATCTCTGGCATATTATCCACCACACGGGCAGAATTCATGTCTTTCAAGCGATGACCTTTTCATCAGAAAGAACGCATTTCTCGGTCACAGGACCCTCTGTTGTTTCAATTTCAAAATGATACTCTTCGACAGTTTTCTCCTGCTTCAACTTTTCGCAAAGATCAAAGAGAATCCGCTGTCCTTCTTCAGGCGATGATGTTTTTAAATCAATATGTAAAACTGCTTTCATACAACTCGACTCCTCATTTAATCTGGTTAATGTCAATACCAGCCTCGATTGCCAATTTGTATGATTCCCTTTTAAAGTAAATCCCAACTGCAAAAATCCCTATGGACCCCAACAACGCACCAATCATCCAGATCAACATCCCGCTTGATCCTATTTGAGTATAGACATAGAACGCTGCCGGCAGACACAACATCGTTAAGAATAAACCGGCATGATAAAGACGATCACCAATTATCCAGTATCTTGATGCTCTGGGGGATTTTCTCTTCATTTTTTCATAGAGTGGGTAATCGAGCGATTTGCTTAGCGGTTTATTGGTTTTACTCAAATGTTGAATCCTCTCTTCAATGCAAAGAATGTTTCACTAAATGCAGAAATCGACAAGACCGGAAGCAGGAATATTGCCCTGGCGGCGTTCCTGATCATACCGAACATTCTTTGATCCCTGTCAATCCTTCCTGATAAAGCATGAAAATCGTTCATCATATTTCATGGGTGAAAATTCAATGAATTGATATTCAGCGGCTCCATGGATAGAGAAGGGGTCGTTTTTCATGATTTCCCGGGCCTCATCAACGCCGGCAACATTGGCGATGAGCAAACCGCCTACTCTTGGGATCTGCGGGCCGGAACAGATGAGTTGAGACTTCTTATAGCAATCATCCAGAAAATTCCGATGCTCAGCCACCAGCGCGTCGATTACTTCGAACGGTTTGATATACTTGCTCGTAATGACAACCATAACTTAACCTCCTCACCTTACTCATTGTCTGATCTTGCCGGTATCAATTACTTGAAAATTCTAATTTTTCCAGAACGCACCGGGAGCGCCCGGTAGCCAAAGCCGTATGACTGGGGATACAAGGCCTGTACGCCAGAGCTGAAATAGAAGTAGGCAGCAGAGGAATCGCGCGTCTCCGAGGCCCAGGTAGCACCACAAGTAAGACGAATCAATTCTGTTAAATGGACATCATAACCACAGTCAGACTTATAAGTTTTAGCCGCATCATATAACGCAGCCAACTCATCCTGCGTTGGCATCCGCCAGTCCGTATAGCCACCCCCGCGATAATTCTCGCAATAGCTTTTGGCATTAGCCCAGTTGATATCGCTCCCGTTGTCCTTGGCCGCCCACATCAGGTTTGTCCGTGTATCCAGCACCGTCCCGTTATTATAGGCAATAAAATTTCTGGCGGTTTCCACTGTTGTAACACTAACGCAGCCGTTAAGAATCATAAAAGAGATGACGATAATAATGCCTGGCCATAATCTTTTCATATCTGCCTCCTTGCCCATTGAAATAATTTATTGCCCAAAACATACAAAACCCCGCTCTCTTCTTGATGAGAAACGGGGTTTCAGTCCTTAGTCCATCATTCCCTCACGCAGGGTGTTAAAGACTTTATCAGTTCTTATCTATCAAGCTACATGTACGATTTTAGCTATCATTATTTACATTTGAAATCCACTACAAAAAAGGGTCAAAAATGAATTTACGGCAAAATTTGCCGTAATCGGAGAATATTCAGGAAAATCAATAAATTTTATACGAAATAGGCTGTTTCTGTTACGGCTTCCGGGAGAGATCCAACAGGCGATCCGGGAGGGAAAAACCGGCCTCTCCCAAGGCTATCTGTTTGCCGAAAAGATCAACCACCCTGCCCTCCTGAAGATCTTCAACGTCTTTCCGGAAAAACGGTTACAATGAGAGCTTCCATGGCAAGTTCAGGAATGAATGGCCAAATGGTGAGATTTTCTATACCCTGAAAGAGGCCCAGGTTTTGATTGAAGAATGTCGGCTGGATTCAACACGTTCAGGCCACACAGTTCATTGGATAACAGAACACCAAGTGATTACGCAAGAACAGAACTTTTGAGGCTAGAAAACTAACTCTACAGGTGGACCAGTTTTTGGGGAACCCTCAAAATTGCGGAACTCTAACTTAAGATGTGGTACAAGATTCGGGAGCAGGTCAAGATAATGATGTTTTTTCAGAAATATGTTATTTGATAATAGTGTAAATAAAATAAGAATTTTTTGCTTTTAAGATGTCTAAAAATAAGAAAATGTTGCTCATTATGATTCGATCATAGATTGTGAGGTTCAAGATGAAAAAGATATTGGCGGTCGGCTTTGGTCTCATTGCTCTATTTGTTTTATTGCTCGCCGGGATTTATTTTCTGTTCCCGGAAACATTGTTCAATCTGGCGCTGAAAGCGCAAAGACAATCTGCCGGTTTGGTCAAGAAGGAAATCCAGGTGGATGATCATAAAATTGTTTATCTGGAAGGGGGAAAAGGACAAACGATATTACTTCTTCATGGCTTTGGAGCAAACAAGGACAACTGGACCCGATTTGCAAAGTACCTGACAGGCGACTATCACTTAGTGATTCCTGATATTCCTGGTTTTGGCGAAAGCTCCCAGATACAGAAAGCAAGTTATGACGCGGAAGACCAATTGAAGCGCATCGACCGGCTTACTGAGGTACTGAAGCTCGAAAAATTCCATATGGCAGGAAATTCCATGGGAGGGATGTTTGCCGCAGCGTATGGTGCAAAATATCCCCGGAAGGTTTCTACACTGGCACTGTTGGCACCGGGCGGCGTCAAATCTCCAAAAATGAGCGAGCTGGCCATACTGTTACAGAAGGGGACAAATCCGTTACTGACAGGCAGTGCTGAAAATTTTGATAAACTGATAAAATTATGTTTTGTTAAACCTCCATTCATACCTTCCCAGTTTAAAAAAGTCTTCGCCGCCGATGCTATTGCGCACCGTGATTTTAATAAAAAAATATGGGATGACATGAAATGGAATCAAACGAAAGATACGCCATCTGCCATAGAAACATTTCTGGAACCTTATTTGCCCCAAATTTGGGCGCCTGTTTTAATTATCTGGGGTGATTCCGACAAGATTCTGGATGTGGGAGGCGTTGCGGTTTTGGAAAAGAATTTGAAAAATTACAAAACCATCATCATGAAGGATACAGGGCATATCCCCATGATGGAAAACCCTCAGCAAACAGCATCATACTATGTAAGCTATCTGAAGGAGAAAAAGTAAGATTCGATAAGAAGTGACCAACCCGGTCCGAGACCAGGTGTAACGGAAGTTGATATTCCATCATCAGGAAATCAGCCGAATTAACCATCAATCGACAAGGAGAGATCACCATGGCAAAAAAGATTCTGGTATTGTTGGGAAGTCCGAGAAGAAAAGGCAATAGCGCCATTCTTGCAGATCAGATAACAAGGGAGCAAAAGCGGCCAAAGCAAAGGTCGAAACCATTTATCTGCACGGCAAGACCATTGCGCCCTGTAAAGCCTGTTTTGCCTGCCAGAAGAAAAACAGTAAGGGTTGTTCCATTAAGGATGACATGCAGGACATCTATTTGAAACTCATCGAAGCAGATGCCTGGGTGATCGCCAGTCCTGTTTACTGGTTTAACATGTCCGCACAGACCAAGATATTTATGGATCGATGTTTTGCATTACCGGCTTACCAGACTGATCCCTTCAAGGACAAACGAATCGCTATCGCCATGACCTATGGTGATGAAGATCCCTTCAGTTCGGGTTGCGTCAATGCGCTGAGGACCTTTCAGGATGCCTTTCGTTATACAGAATCCAATCTTGTCGGCATGGTCTATGGAAGTGCAATGGATGCCGGCCAGATTCAGTCCAACAAAAAAGTGATGGAAGAGGCTTTTGTTTTGGGAAAGATACTGGTAGCAGAATGAATCCTATCAGATATTGACGCAGGTTTTACATAAGCTCTCTTAATTTGGTAATCGTATAAAACGTCAAATCAAAGGATAACCTATGGCCACAAAAGTTGATCCAAAAGAAATGGTAACCTTGAGGAATGCTCTATTGTCCGAAGTGATTCAATTTGAAGCCCTTGTCAATTTGCTGGACCGTAAAGGCATCATTGATAAAGAGGAACTGCTCGAGGAGATTAAACGAGTCCATGCAACCGTGCTGAAACCTGTACATTGAAGGATCATAAAGTTTATGTCCATCATTGAAACGATAAGAATGCGTGTTTCCTGCCGGACGTACAGCAATATCGCTGTTGAACCGGACAAGATTGTAAAACTCACAGAATATCTGAAATTCAATACAGACGCTCCCTTCGGCAGTAAGATCAGATTTAAGCTCCTGAGCTTCGACAACATGGATATGAGTGAACTCAAAGGCCTTGGGACCTACGGAGTCATTAAGGGGGCCGGACAGTTCATTGCCGGTGCGGTCGTGGATCAGCCCAAGGCCATGGAAGATTATGGATACGGCATGGAAAAGAACATCCTCACGGCAACATCTCTGGGGCTTGGCACCTGCTGGTTGGGAGGGACCTTTAAAAGGAGCGGATTTGGCAAAAAAATGAATCTTGTGGAAGGTGAACTTCTGCCGGCTGTCACTCCTGTGGGTTATTCAAGTGACAGAAGATCCATCATAGAGAGGGTATTCAGGTTTAGTGCCGGATCAGATAAAAGAAAGCCCTGGGAGGAACTGTTTTATGAGGGAAGTATAGATACCCCTCTCGCCAAAGACAGGGCAGGCAACTATACGACCCCCCTTGAATGCGTCAGAATAGGCCCATCGGCTTCCAATAAGCAGCCCTGGAGAATCATCAAGGATCATGACAACTATCATTTTTATATCAAGAGAACGCCCGGATATGACAAAGTCCTTGGACCCATAAGGATACAGAACATCGATATGGGTATTGCCATGTGCCACTTTGAATTATCTTCGAGAGAAATGGGTTTGAATGGACTTTGGAAGGTCAAAGACCCACAGATAAAAAGCGGAGACACGGAATATCTTGTGAGCTGGGTGGGGCTGAAGTAATTTTTCAGAAGTAAACCATGAAAACAACTTGTCTGATGATGAGGCGAACGCCTATTTTGCCTGCCTCAGGGGCAGTCAGACCGGCATGGAACTGGATGGGATCATCAACACCATCATAAACTATGCCCGGGATCCGGAAAGGGTCAAAAGTGAATTTACGGCACAATGTGCCGTAATCGGAGAATACTCAGGTAAATCAATATCTTTTATACGAAATACTCTGTTTCTGTGAAGGCTTCCTAAGGAGATGCAACAGGCGATCCGGGAGGGAAAAACCGGCCTCTCCCAGGGCTATCTATTTGCCGAAAATATCAAACACCCGGCCCTCATGAAGATCTTCAACAACTTGTGATCGTTTTGTTTTGACATTGAACCCCGTTTTTCGTATTCTTATTTGACCCCAAACGAGTCTTTATCAAAAAAGGAAAGGAGACAAACATGAAACATAATAGAGTCCGATTAACCATTGCGATCCTGATGCTGCTTATGGTCTTTCCCTTGGCTGCCGGCGCGCAGCTTATGATCATCGGCAACGACGAGAAAGCGACATGGGATGACGCCGGAAAGGTTGTGCTCACAGCTCCCGGCAAAGACACGGTCTCCATCGTGGACATCTCCAAGCGGGAATCGCCGCGGATCGTCAGCAACCTTCCGCTGACCAACTCCGTTTTCGGCCCGCCGACGAACCTGGCCATCACGCCGGATGGGCGGCTGGCCCTCGTGGCGAACTCCGTCAACAACGTGCCTGATGGGGCGGGATGGAAGTTCGTGCCTGACAACAAGATCTACGTCATCGATCTCACGACAAGCCCAGCCAGTCACATCGCCACCGTCGAAG